>Ga0075437_12301_pt1 | contig 16688 bp, 7 predicted proteins | sample MintriMetagenome_FD_74266 | JGI IMG/M metagenome (GOLD analysis project Ga0075437, IMG submission 74266) | Marine eukaryotic communities from Monterey Bay, USA to study complex ecological interactions - Minidiscus trioculatus and... | ecosystem: Environmental > Aquatic > Marine > Unclassified...
GCAGTCTCCTCAGGTCTATCCAACACCAAGGATACCAATGCAATACAGCAGTCAAGAGTACAGATAGCACAAATACAACAGACAAATTCAACAAGGATACATTTGGAGAGATTGTGAAAATCAAAGAAGGAGATGGAACAAGTGGTATCACTGCAATTGTATCAGGACTGTTCTCAATGGAAGATGATATAAGTAAATACAAGGGTAGAATAGTTATATCAACTACAACTCAAAATGAAGAGGGTGTAGTTGATGGCTCGTTTGGTAAAATGGGTAAGTGCAAAGTACTCTTCAAGGATGGGCTGTCAGCTGATGTTGGTAGTCAAGTAAAGATGTTGGGTGTGAGCTAGCTAATCAGAATAGAGTTTGATAGACATGTGCTAAAGATTAGTACTTCCATCCTACATCGTAAGCTTGACTAGACTTATCGACTACTTCCACCTTTATGTTGATTGTATCAATTTTAGAGCGTAGGGATAATCTGATTATCCCCAAGCCGATACCCGTAAATGAATACATGATGTACCCATAAATAGGTACTTTTAGTTCGAAAGTGGAATGCTAGTTTCTTTGTTCGAGGTCAAATTTTATAACACGTTTGTTTGTTAGTTATGTAAGCATTGATTGGCCTTTACTATGAGCCTACATATTGGTGACAACTATAGAGAGATATAAGTAACTAAGAGATAGTATATAGTATAGAAGTATAGCATTGGTTTTGGTTGCAGTTTTAAAGCACAAACCGTTTGTTATACTCCGAGTTCACTTTAAATTTAAAAACTGTTTGTGGCATCATATGCACAAAATCGTTGCAACTAAGCAATATATAACAATAATATATCAGTACAATGGCAACGAGAACATCATTGATAATGGAACCAACTAAAACTACAAACCATACTAAAATGAATACTAATAATGTGCCACCGCCACCGGGTATGATGAGTCCAATAAGAAACTCTGTTGGTGTATCACAATCGCCTGGAGGTAGACCATCTTCCGAGCAGCAACAGCAAATACACAGCTATCTAAGCTCACCATTACATACCAATGGCAGTACCTTATTCGTATCATCACCAGGAAATAATGGTAGCGTGGGTGGTAGTAGTCCAGGCATGTTACGTCGTCGAGCTGCCACTGAGGATAACACTCAGCTATTTTTACACAACAATAATAATAGCACTCAACAACAACCACAATTGACACAACATCAAAGATCAACAAGTACAAACGGACTACCATGGAATAATATACAAAGCAACACAAGCATATTCCGAAGCGATAAATCTTCTCTAGCTTCACCAGGCGCACAACAAGTGTCACAAGAACAAAGAAATGAAAGCACACATAGATTACGCTCAGATTTATTAGACCCAATGTTACTATCACCCACCACTAACACTGGTAATAGTATAGACGATGAAGATGAGCATAGATTAGGCTCACCACGACAACAACATACACCGCGACAACAACAAAGTAATGATATATTTAGAAATAATAATAGAGGCTATTCACCTATAATTGGTACACCGACACGTGCCTCGGGTGGTCGTAAACCAATGTACAATATAACCTCCACATCACATGGCGGTGCACAGGTTGGTGGATTGAGGAATAATTTATCATTATCATCCAATTCTGATAATGATTCAGTGACTAGTAATGGTGGACGTTGGTCAAGTAACAACTCACAGGCCAGTACTGGTGGTTTTGCTACTACCATACGACCTAGCTTAAGTTGTCCTACTTCTGTATTCGAAAGTCCCTTATTTCCATCGTCAAATACATCGAGTAACAGTATAGCAGGGAGTAATGTACATCCATTGACCAGGTTGGGTAGTCGAGGGAGCAGCCTAGGCAGATCTGCGAATCACTTACACTTAAGTCACGGGGGTACGAATACATTATTATTATCACAACCATACCGATTAGAGAAAATAACAAGTGGTAGTGTTGAACCCTCACCAATAAATAATAGTGATGGGAACGCTAATCAATATGAATTTGAAGATGAGGATGATTTACTAGTAGATAATGTCAAGTCGCAGGATGTTTTTGATACCGAGTCTTCACCAATCAAGTCCCCTAGCGAAAACTCTGCGACTCGACACGGACACCGTCTTAATCTTGATGTTAGCGTGATCGAAGTTGAGGATGATGATTCACCACATCGTAGACCGATAGCTGACAATAATAAAGGGCCACAAGATCGACAATTAAATCAACAACAGCAACCCAAGACAGGAGGATCACAACATTCAATGGCTAGTCAAATTAATAATATGACTGCGAGTCAACACGCCAATAACACGGCAGGTACCAAAAATAATACATCACGTCCATCAACTGCCGGTAACGAAAGTGGTACAACCCAAACAACAATGTTAGATGTGGATGGTAATCCGATGAGGAATTTAAGTGATGCGTTTGAGTTGTTAGTTGTTGATGGTCAACAGCAGCCTCTTCATTCCCAACACGTTTATGCTCAACAGCAGCAGCAGCAGCAGCGTGGAGGTGCGAATAAACCTCACGGTAATCAAATGAATGATACAATGTTAACAAACAACGAAGTGACCAAGAACAATTCAGGTGAAACTAGTGCTACTAAACCATCACCAACATCCGTTAGTGACTTTGGCGGTGAGACTACAAGCTCCTCTTCTCTAACCACTAATACCAACTCTAATAATAATGTGTCAACTACCAAAAAGAAGAAACATCAACTGGCAAATGGATTAACAGTGGCTTCAATATCAATGCCACATTTTCATTTACATGATACATTACGAGGCACGTTAAATCAGGGATTGATCGATCGAGCATCGTTTTATAGCGTGTTACGTGATATTAATAAGGAGGCGTTGGATGCAACGTTAACTGATCCTAAGGGACATTTGTATAATGATGGTAGTGTCCATGAAAAGAATAAGGTTGGTAATAAGGGTGGTAAGAAGAATAAAAAGCAGCAGCAGGGACAAGTTGGTGGACAGAGTAGTGATGCTAATAATGATACAACTAACACCAATGGCGAAAAGAAGAAGAAGGAACGTCCAACACCAATTGTTATAGCCGAGGATGGTAAGGTACATGTCCATCCTAATCCCAAGGAAGAACAGAAGAGTATATTAGTCATGGCATGTGTAACTGATGAGAATAATGAAACAGTTAGTGAACAGCAATTGGCTAGTTTACGTGAGAAACCCGTATCACTTGGTGCAGCATTATTAGATGAGGAATGGTGGTTAATGTCTGCAATTGCCTCCCGAACTCCGAATGAGGTAGCAATGAATCAATCGACGAACTTATTACCTACATTCTTTGAGGCTATGGGTGAGAAGGATGCTAATAGTGTTGCTGATAGTACGGGTGTTTATAGTACCGGTGCTACTAGTAGAACACAGTTGTGGAAACCAGGACGGAGTTGGTGGGAGGCCAAGAGTGGAAAGAATCCTTGGGTTGAGCCTGTTGTGCATAATAATCGATGGAGGTAAGCTTGATTATTGTTGATGTGTTTGTGTGTTATTGAATGTTGATATGAGGTACCCAATCTCACCCCCACTGTTTCCCTATCTCTTTTAGATACTTGTGGCCACTCATTCATTACCACAAGTTTATTGCCAAATGTATCAAGAAGCTCAAGCGTAACAACATTGACGTCAAGACATCAACGTCCACTGTTTCTCTCTTCCTTCGGCAGGAGGTTTGCAACGTATCTGATCACTTGGCATTCATGTCCAAGTATGATTCCGAGGAGTGGACCTCAGCTCTTTCTCACTTTGATGGATGGACAGATCATGATCCCAGTGTCGAGGAGACATTACGTACCCTCGTTGCTAGTCAACGACTTGCGGGTGTGGCAGAAACGGCTGACTTTCAGAGCTCATTGTTACGAAGTCAGATTGATGATACTATTTTGAAGGCAATGCAGGCTGCCAAGGATGAGGCTGGTAGGGATGCTTATGAGTATAAAGATGCACCTGCTCAGCAACATCATGATTTGACGGCGCTTGCCCCAGGTGCAGCACCGCAGGAAGGTTCTCACGCTGGATCTTCTTCTGCTGTTGCTGCTCATCAACAGCAACATCACTATCCAGCACAAGACAGGTCTCATAATGGATCGTTTGGTGTGCAATCATCGAATGGTGGCACCACTGCTGCGTGGACTGATGAGAGTCATTTGCGATCGGCTATTGAGAGCAACAAGAAACGAACCATTAATGATACAAGCTGGAGTAATCGTGCTGAATATCATCCTCATCATCCTCCCTATCCTCAACAAGATGCCTATGGACGTCAATTTCCGCAGCAGCATTATGGACCTCCTCAAGGCTATGGGGGGCATCCTCAGGGTTATGCTGGCGGTAATGGTTCACAGTATTATCCACAACATCAATATGATTCAGGTTATGGCGGTCAATATTCGCATCACGGGCCACCACCTCATCACATGAACGGTGGTTATCCTTATCAGCAGCAGATGCAATACAATGATCAGTATGGGCATCACAACCAATATTACAATGGTGGTGGTGGCGGGCACTACCAAGCTTCGGATACAAGCTCTCACGGAAGTAGCTTTCATGAGGGTATGGTCTTTGATCATTCCATGTCTCATGATCCATACATGCATCAAATGTCTCATGCTCATACTCCGACGAGGTACCCCGGTGGCGAAATGCATCACGGGCATGGCCAACAGCTAGGACAGATGAGTCCATATTGGGGACATCTTTCCCATTTGCAAGGCTTCGTACCAAGCCCGAGTGGGGTGACACCCAAGCCACCAAGAGGACAGAACAGTAGTAGAAAATGGAGACAAAATTTCCAAAGTAAGGGAGCAGTTGATGGAAAGAAGCCGCTTATATATTTTCCCAACAAAACGAACTCGCCAGCTAGTCGGTTCGTCATGAGTCCCAAAGATAATCCTGATTGGAAATCGCCGGACAAAACCAGCGATCCATTGCCCAATCCTGCCACTCTCAACCAGAGCGCCATGATTGAAGAGTCGTTTGTGCTACCCGCGATCGAAAACCTCCCTGAGAGTCCAGAGAATAGTAAGAGCAACCAAAGTTTAGATCTGATGCCTCCTTCTGTCAAGATTCACAGACAGACAAAGGAAGCCAAGGCTGAAGCGTCGTTAGTGGCAGTTCAGGAGAGTTAAGTGATGGAAATGGAGAAGAAAATAGAAGCGGTCTTGACATCTTAGTTGATCTTGACCTATATATGTTAAATTAGAGATGCGTATGTGTGATGAACTGATCAAGTACTTAGAATAATAAGCTTGACTAGGTTGCTTCTGACACCACTTGTGCCCGAAGCATCGTTATTGCAGTGCAGGAGAGCTAAGGATGATGTGTTTTCTCTGTTGATGGCGAAGGAAATAGAGATGATCTTGTGTCTATCAGTTGACCAAGATCTTTATATGTTTAAATTAGAGATGCGTATGTGTGATGAATGATTAAGTACTTTTTAGAATGTCAACAAGCTTGACTAAATTGCTTTGCTCCTCACACCACAGAGAGTTAAGGATGTTTCATGTTTGTTTTGTGCAATGAGCAAAGGACAATAGAAGTGGTCTTGAAATCTTAGTTGATCTTGACCTATATATGTTTAAATTAGAGATGCGTGTGACGTGAAACAAATGATTAAGTACTTAGAATATCCATAAGCCTGACCAAACTATTCTTCGCACCGCCAACAGCCCCACCCAAACCTCTGTCTGAACATGAAACCAATACCGCAGAGTTATCACGTACAGTACCAACAACATTCTCAAATAGAGCTGCCACGGGATCTTGTGATGCAGCATGCATTCGTATTTGTTGTGCTAAAGCAGACGCCTTCTTTGTCAATATAGGACGGGGTAAATGCGATACTTCTAGGCTTGTCTTGAAAGCAATTGACCCACCAGAACCATTCTCTTCTTTCGTTGAATCTGTTGGTACCACAACAAAGATGACATTTGTGTCTTTCAATTGAGAGCTATTGATGATGTCAGGCAGTTTCTGTGTTATTGTGTCATCTACTTTGCATGCTACTCTTTGTAAAACTGATACATGATCATCACCACCAAGTGACTTGATTAAGGTTGTTTCTATCGTTTGGAAATGATCTGTAGACGTCTCTTCCGAAGTGCATATGATAAGACCGAGTGCAAACTTCTTTGAAATTGTATTCTGTTTTAACATACCTCGATGCTGTGAATTCATAAATCTTGTATGATTGGACGAGGATGTAGATAATGATGAGTAGAGCAGCACTGGAAATTCTAATCCCTTCTTTGCAATGTCATATCCACAACCGGCGGTACCACCTCGAGGTAGCATCATTAAGCCATCTGCACCTCGTAGACTTAATACACGAGATGAACGCTGAACACCTGTGTGAGTTGCGTGATATGTATATTGTTGATGCCCATTACTGCTATTTGAAGGTACTCTTTGTAATGTAACACGGCGATATTCAGGTCGGCCTTGATCTAATTTGATATCAGATGTAATGGTAGCCATAATCTCTTCGTGTACCCGTGCATTATTCACGGCATGTTCAACAAAAGTATCTTTTGATGTATCCTCTTCAATATCAACACCATCATGAAGCAAATCTAGACACGGTCGTACTAATAGCTTTGAGCAGACAGATGCACTCACAGGATTTCCCGGTAGAGCAAAGATGAGCTTTCTCTGAAGTATCCCCGTCTTGGTATCTTCTCTATCAATGGTAATGAAGGTCGTTGGCTTGCCTGGTTTCATATTCATCCGACCAAAGTGTACTTTTCCGCCCATGCCATTCACAAATACTTGTTCCATAATATCTTTTTCTCCCATTGATATCCCACCTGTTGTGATTAAGACATCTATACCCTCTTCAGTTTCTTCAGACCAGAGTACTTTGGTAAGTCGCTGAGCAATGTTGTCAGATCCGGCGTCATCGGTAACAATTCCCAAATCGATCGGTAAACAGTTTCCATAGGTGGAGAGTTGCGACAGTAGCATTGGTCGATTGACATCTGGAATCTTTCCATGTTGTTGCTGCTGTACTTGCTGTTTATCATCTGATATTGACACTAGTTCATTTCCTGTTGATAGTATACCAACTCTTGGTAATCTTTTGATTTGAACATGATCTAATGATATACCAACTTGCGCTAATAATGCTATATGGACCGGTTGTATCATTTCTCCTTTAGATAAGACTACATAATCTGATGGTATATCACATCCAATTGGTCTTATCCATGTTAATGGTTTGGTACTGAGAACAGATTGTATTTTTGATGAAATGATTTGGATTTTGTTAGAGTAGTCATCGCCAGTGGTATCTTCTATGGGTATAACTGCATCATATCCGTTTGGTACTACAGCTCCAGTGGTAACATATATAGCACTTCGTTGATGCTTTGATGTTGTTGTATGTCGCACAATATCACTATCATCGCCAGCATAAACTTTACCAACCACATGAAAATCTAAAATGTAGCCATCCTTCTGTTCTTGTTCAATTATTCTATCATATGTCTCCTTTGCACTGATCAAGTCGGAAATTTTAATTGCATATCCATCCATTATAGATGCATTATGATTTGGATATCCTGGAGATGGGGCTTTGATATCTAAAGCTGCTATCCGTCCAAGTAATTGTTGTGCATAATTTGATACTGATGTTGATGTTTTGGTATCGTCATTATTACTACTTTGTCTGTCAAACCATATCGAGATTGCAGTTTCTGTGAGCACTGTTTCAAGTGCTTGAGGCACTGGAATCATAGGATATTGAGCCATAACAGCGTAGGTAATGTCAATTCAACAACCAATTCAACAATCAAGTCATCTTCTGCGTGCTGAATGATGGCTAGGATACCGACAATTGCAATGCACTGTGAGTCTACTATCTTCCAGTGTAGTAGGTATATCTCCCTTCGATCAGTATAACGACATACAATTCATGCTAACATAAGTTTATATCTAACAGTCAGTAGAATTATCAATTGGTGGTACCCCGAGAGGATATGGTGGATTATGAGAGTTGAGAGATTTTGAGTTTGAGACTTGAGATTGTTGAGGTCTGTTGCAGTGGCTGATAAGACCTAGCTTTATCATATTATAATGGACGCCTCCGATATAACTACACTCTTTGCATCATTGCAAATACCAAACAATCATACCTCCATGGGTTTATCGAATTTACTGGCATCGAATTCATCAACAAAATCCTTATTCCATCATAAACGATTACCAGATGTTGGATGGACTGATTTACAAATACAACGTTTACTGTTTGAATTGAGTGTATTGGATACCAATTGTGAGGAGACTGTAAAGTGTCAAAATAGTACTAGTAATACTGGTAAATTTACACACAGATGGACGGGAGCAGGTGAAAGAGAAGGACGGATCTATTCACCATTAGTCTCACAGCGACATTATGGTTTAGGACATGGTATTGGACGTTCGGGTGATGTTATGGAAGCACAGCCAAAGGCTGTGGGTAGTTCGGCACTATTACGATTAACATTACGGCTGACATTGGATGCTGTACGACGTGGTGCTGGATTAAATGGTAATGTTGGGACAGGAGATCAAAAGTCAGGACCGGCTGCATATGGGACTTTATTACCTGTTTGTACGGGAATGTCAATGGCATTGGTATTGTCTGGATTGCGTGATCGTGCCCGAAAGTTGGATGCAACAGCAGCTTCTGAAGATTTGAAGATGTCAAACTTGACAATGGATCCAGCAATACAATCAACACCACCAGGAAAGGATCCGCCGACATCTTCATTTGTATCTGCATTGAGTGGAGATTCTAATAATACTCCAGTAGAACGAGATATTGTACTTTGGTCAAGGATTGATCAAAAGAGTTGTTACAAGGCTATATTATCAGCTGGATTAAAGTGTATCGTATTACCAACTAAGGCACATCCTGATACTGATGAGGTGTCAACAGATTTGTACGCATTAAGAGAAGCATTAGATCAATATGGTAATCGGATATTGGCAGTATTGACTACTACATCATGCTTTTGTCCACGTGTGCCTGATGAGATTGATCATGTTGCCAAGCTTATACAAACTTGGAATGAGGGTAAAGGAGGTAGCGGAGCGGGTATATCTCATGTTGTTAATCATGCATATGGATTGCAGTGTCATAAGACGAACAAACTTCTTAATCGAGCATGTACTGTTGGACGAGTTGATGCTATCATTTGCTCGACAGATAAGAACTTTCTAGTTCCAGTTGGTGGTGCGCTTATCATGTCTCCCAATTCCAAAGTGATCGAATCAATAAGTAAGAACTATCCAGGAAGAGCATCTGCATCACCCATGATTGATTTGTTTATAACCTTATTGTCAATGGGACTAGATGGATACAAGGGTATACTAGATGAAAGAAAACGATTGACAAGTTTGTTCCAACAAAAGATGGAACGTGCTGCATCTGTATTCGGAGAACGGGTACTTAACTGTCCAAGGAATACGATTTCATTTGGTATGACACTCGACAATCTTGCAACAGCATCAGATGATGATGGTTCACAAAACAAGGAGATTACAAAGTTTGGTAGTATGCTATTCACGAGATGTATCAGTGGCACACGCGTGGTACCTCGTGGTGAATCTAAAACAATATCAGGTCACACATTTGTTGGATTTGGAAGCTCACATGAAAGGTACCCACATGTGTACATGACAGCAGCTTGTGCGGTTGGTATGGGTGAAAGTGAGATGAATGAGTTCTTCATACGGTTGGAGAAGAGTTGGAAAGATTATTGTGCAAAAAGAGACAAAGAAAGGAAGAAGAAGTTAATGGCATCATTCTAATCTAAGAAACATAATAGTAGCTTTATCCTTACTATGTCTCTAACCTCATCCTCATACATCTAGCAATGCACTCAAACAAACAAAAAGGATACCAGTCTCTCAAGGTACCACCATCCAATTGGAAACTAACTGCTGACTGCTAACAATTAACTTCTGTTATATTGTATAACTGTTTTGTCGTTTCCCCAATTGCAAATCAACCACAAATAGTAGATAGCTATTGTGTGCATCGTGCATTGATGCAATTACAAATTGCAAATGCCGGCGCGGACAAAAATAATGAGGTACAATAGGCAGGCGATTCATTTGCTTTGAGTTGTTATTAATATCGACCCTTTACCACTCCCATATCTTATTATGACAGGGTCTGTTGCATCTTCTAGTAGTAGACAACAAATTATGATGAACCGTCCATCTACTTGGTCTGTATTTCTCATGCACTTTGTATTACCAATGACAATCCTTATATTCATGTCGAATGGTAATGATATGTACAAATACTTTACTTCTATACTTGATAACAATAATCCAACTCTTGATGAAAGTACAAAACAACAAGCAAATCTTCAACCTACATCATTGCCGACACCATCAACAACAGCAGCATCAAAGTATAAACATGAAGTTGATGCAGCTATAGAACGTAAACAAAGATCATCACAAAAGAAACATCAATCTTCTTCCAAGACAATAGAGAATAGTAGTAAACGACCAACAGGACCTCAATCTACTCCACTATATCAACAGATGGAAGCAAAGATAAAAAAGTTACATGCACTTTATGAAGAATCAAGAGGTACTCCAACAGAATACTTGACAGCCATACAATATGCCGACTTCTTAAAGTATAGAGATGCAACAATACATGATGGTGGTACTCATCAAATTGAGGCTATTGAGGTATACACTCATGCAGTTAATCTGCTTGAGGATATATGGAGAGATAAATTGGCAAAGGGTGAAGATGTACGTTTGTCTACTGCATCATCAAATGATGAAGGAGGTGGATATCAAGGATTGAATCAAGAGTTATTTCTTGATTATGCTGATAAATCAATTGAGGGGATAATATGTGCAGCCTTGTCTAGTTTAGGAAAGGTATACTTTATGGCCAATATGTTTGACAGAGCAGTGGATGCATATGAACAGTGTTTATCTTATGATCATGAGTACTTGGATTCGCTAGCATATCGTGCTCAATCAAATGTTATATTGGGAAAGTATGATGAGGCTGGAAGGGATTACAAGAGAGTTATTGAGAAGGATAATGATAGAGTCTTTGTTGATGCAGTGACAGGATTGGCCAAGGTGCTTACTGCCAAAGAGGATGCTATTTCAGAAGGTTGGGATTACATGCTCAGATTTCTAGAAGTAGAACTGCCACGCTTGGAAGAAATACATGAAAGAATCCAGCAATCAAACAGCCAAGCGGGTATAAAACATTATTCAGATGGATTGAAGAGATTGCATCATGCATTCTTTGCTTATCATGATATCAAGTCGAAGAATACCTCAGAGGCATGGAAGCATCTATCAAAAGGAAATGAGTACAAACTGGCTACTGTAGAACCATTCAATGCGGCACAAGAAAAGCAGAGGGTACAAATGGTGAAGCAAGTCTTTGTACCCAACTTCTTTATGCAGGGTATAGGATCACAAACTCGAACACCGATCTTCATTATTGGGTTCGTGAGATCAGGATCCACACTCTTGGAAAGGATATTAGATGCACATCCATTGATTGTAGGCACGGGAGAAGATTCTGTATTCAATGGTAGACTTGATACAATTAGAAACGAGATTGTCAAGGCAAGCATGTCTGGGGATACGGCTGCACTGTATAAGAAAGTAAAGGAGTTGGCCGATGATGTTGTGTCTGATATGAAGTCGCGATGGGAGGTGATTAATGCCAACATGCACGACGACGAAGATGATGATGAAGAAGTTTCAAAGAAAAAGTACCCCACACGATTTGCAGATAAGATGCTCACCAACTATATGAACGTAGGCTTCATTCATTTATTGTTTCCTAACGCCTTAATTCTTCATGTTGCTCGGGAGCCAATGGACACAATCTTTTCGGCATTTAAACATGACTTTCCTCCCGGAGGATTAGATTACACATCAGAGTTTGCAGGATTGGCACAGTTGTATGATAGTTATCGAGACGTCATGGAACATTGGGATGCAGTTTTGCCAGGTAGAGTTACTCATATTCGATATGAAGACATGGTCACTGATTTACCAAACATTGCACCCAAAATTATTGACGCAGCTGGCGTTCCTTGGGATCCAACAGTGCTAGACTTTCACAAAAAGAAGCATGCAGTGAATACCTTATCAACAACTCAAGTGCGGAAAGGTGTATATTCTCATCATTTCAAAGGATGGAAACGTTATGAGGAATTCCTACAACCATTGCATGATAGGGTTGGCAAGCGTGTGGAGTATGATTTGAAAACCACTCTATCTGGATACACACCATCAAGTTCCTAAGATTCATAGTAATCTCGCCTGCTTTCTTTCGATAAGGTACTATCTTTCGGGAAGAAAGTGTATAATATAAAGAATAAAAGTAATGCACATGATTGAACATCATCACATGAAAGTTTGTAATTCAATGTTTATCTCCATTTATTTCCGTGAAAGTTGGACCTAATATAAACATCTTAGCAATATTTCCCCATTCTTTTCTTGCGACTCAACCTTCGTCATATTCGATTGTAGATTGTTTATGTCAAATTATCATCAAAGGATGTCTCATTTAGCTCCCAAGTTTTAGTAGCCGATACTCTGCAATAATATTCTAACTAATATACCCAATTTATTCTATTATATCAATAAACAACTTCCTCTATCTATTGTTTAATCCGAGAAGAAGGCAACATAACATAGGTATAATATTGGTAGAGAGAAAAGCACAGAAACTCCTGTCATAGCCTGTAACTCATTATTCATAACTTCCTCATTACGTTTATTAATAGCCAACATTTCCTCACGTGTTAAATCTCGCGATTCAATACTTGATAAATCTTCTTGTGGTTTCTTCTTGCCAAATTGGTTTAAGCTAGTTTTAGTAGTGGAGGAAGAAGCAGCATGAGATTGAATTGATGATGGTGTGAATGCATCAGTTGATCCACTGAGGACTGCAACGCAGACACAGATTGCAAGAATGATAGATGAGATTGTATTACGCCCAGTCATTGTGCTTGTCTAATTTTTATTGCAATGGATGTCAAATAAAGTTAATACTATCGTCGATCTCTTGTTGACTGATGACGTTTTGCAATTGCTTCTAATAAAACACTTCTAACAAGGTCAAAGATACCGCAATGCATTGGTATCTTAAAGTATCCTCCCTTCTCACTTTCAACAAATGTGAAGGGATATATCAGTGTGAGCTCTAATATACTAGGAGAACACACCATGATCAAGGAAGGAAAGTGACTCTAGAGGCCTTAGACTACGGTATCCTATGAGCACAGTACAACACCCTCCCACACTTGAAGACTTCAACAAAGGCAGAAATCGAAAGTGAAAAAGAGTACTGAAAACGAACAGGATGACGTCAAAAGAAGGACTCAAGTCAAAGTCTAATCAATCTGTCAATAAAAAAAGTCCAATAGAACATAAAGTAACGTCCAATCGAATAAATCGGTACTGGAAGACAACGAAAGAAGCAAGCTTCGTCAATAAAACAATGTCTCCCAAAAAATAAATATCATATGTTGTAATAAATTCAAAGTTGTTGCAGAGGAATAAGACACTCTGACTATAGAAAGAACCAGAGAGTGCAAAGCACCCTCCCAGAATGAGACTTCTGTCTATCCCATATCAGAAGAATATCTAAAGAGGTTGGAAGATTTCTTTCCGTCCATTGCAATTTTGCGAAGGCCTTCCTTCCTGACGACGGCAAGAAAGTCATCATATGCGCGGTCGAGCTGTTTGACCACATTCTCATATTTTGATGCAATGGGTGGTGGTGTTGAGTCCATATTAGGATCAACTTCAGTAGTGGATGAATCGCAGAGCGTTACGATTTCAGTTGAGTCCATATCAGAATCAACGTCAGTAGATGAATCCTCACAGAGCATTACAATTTCAGCTGCACGAGTTTGTGCTGCCCAAATACAAAGAGGCATACATGTTACACTCTTGGCGGACTTGACATGATATTTTGGTGATGCGGTGGAACTTGAGGTTGAGGTAGCATCATCTTGAGGGGTATCGGGTGGTGGTGGAACAATCGGAGGAGATGGTTTAACATAACCACTCCCTCTATATTTCTTTGGCGGTCGTAATCGACGACGATGGCGACGACGATTATTCTGTCTCCTCTTCCGCTTAGGTAGAGTTAAACCTCTATCACGAAATGGATGAGTAGATTCTCGATTGTTGGATGGTGGAGGTGGGGTATCAATATCGGGGATGGTATCCATACTCGTGGGTGGACGAGTTAAGTCAGCTATTAAGGCATCAAATCGCTTGCGGATCCTGGCAAGTCTGGAGGCACCTCGACAAAGACTAGAGAGTTTGGCACGTCTTGCATTACAAGCAGCAATATAAGAACGTACTAATCTCCCCCGGTACCGGTTTTGTATAATAATAGCCGCATCATTTCTAATCTGATAATTACGGTGTAGTTGTTCTGATGCAAGCCGAGCGCGAACTTTTCTAAACTCAAATTCTCGTTTATGTTTTTGTAATTGTTTGGCTCTGGCTTTGGCTATTCTTTTCTCATCAGCTTGTCTACGAAGGGATGCTAATTCTTCTTCCTCTGCCCGGCGGTTACGTTCTAATTCATCTGCTAGTTCTCGTTTATAATGGGAGAGGATTCGTTCGAAGTATTTAATTGCTTTACGGCAGGATTCAATGGCCGTATTTGCAAAGTTATTACTGTTGATACTCCGAGAATTGGAGAAGAATGGCTTAATCTTGTTGTAGAGCTGACTAGTCACTGACAATGTATGATGAAGTAAAGTCATGGATGGATTGGTTTCTTCTACTAAATAATCCATAACATCCCAAATCAAAGCAATTGCCAATGTCGATAACAAAATGGCTTCGGCGTGTTCAGGGGAGTGGGAGGAGGGCAGACAGTTTGGAACAAAGTATCCAAAAGAATATGCACTGTCTCCTCTCAGTTGTTGTTGACATACTTCGACAATAATGTTATATCTCATCTGATAAACATCCTCGGGAGGTAACCCTCGAGTGGCATACCACTTTTCATGGTTACTCGCCAATCGTAGAATTTGTGTCGCAAGATCACACCACCATTGTTGTGGTGGAATATAAAATCTTGGATAATGCCGCCCCCCGTCTTGTTGAATACGAACATGAGTGTCATGTCCATATCGAGCCATAAGCTCAGCATCCCATGATGTGTCATTATTGTAAAATTGGAGGGATGCAAAGAAGGAGGCATGATTTATTGACCGCCCCGTGTTAGCATTATTAACGGGAGATGTTTGGCTGCGGCCATAGTTGATTAATCCTGATTTATTATTATTATGAGATGACATAAGACCACTAAAAGTTTCCTCAGGTGGATCGACACTCATAATTTAATTTTTATCTCCACAATTAAAGGATTAAATCAACAATATAGGGCGTAATAAATTGCAATACGTCCTTTTTAATAATAGGGTGGAGGGGTGGGTTGGCCGGAGGGGTCCGATGCTCGTGGAGGCTAATACTAATGTTGCCTCGGTAGAACCAATCGATCTCGATAAAAAGAGATTGGTATGTTGCAGTCTTCTACAGATCGTCGACACTTCTTCAAGCGCCGCCTCCCTCTGATTGAAGTAAATGGGATAGTAGGTTCCTTCCTATAGCTAAATGTCCACGTTAATGGGCTTCATAACCTATCAGTGTGAGCTCTAATATACTAGGAGAACACACCATGATCAAGGAAGGAAAGTGACTCTAGAGGCCTTAGACTACGGTATCCTATGAGCACAGTACAACAGGATATATTTTGGGGGCTGTTGAGCAGTATTAGATCGTAGAGAGGCAGTATTGATGAGAAAATGATGACGGCCATTGATCACATTTACTCATATTGTTTTAAAGATGATGTCCAAATAGCAACGAGAACGTTGCAAAGTACTTGGGAAAAGCAATACAAGCAGCAACTATCTTGCCCACTCAATCATCTCATAATTTAATCAAGTACAATCGACAACACATCACTTAGCTATTCCCCTTCTTCCAATCCGCATTGCAATTGCAACAGAGCATACCTTGACCGTCATCAACCCTACCTATATCCTTATCATTGTCTACATCTAATATGTTTGCAACCATCAATCGTCTCGATTCTGCTGGGAGCTCCTCGAGCAATGGTCGTCTAGGGTCGACGAATCATCTTCTTCCAAACAATTGCAACACAACATGCTCCTCCTCTTCTATTGCAGGTTGTGATCAGCATCGTCATCACCACATCCGTCAAGATATCAACATGAAATCATGTAAAAACGATGATACCAAGATACTTAAGAAGCATGATTTATGTGCACAAGATGTGTCTATGACTGATTTTCAATTTACCACCGCGACGATGTCACCATCGTCTTCATTGGTATCAAAGAAGGACGATACTTCGTCATTAGTACTTGATCAACAACAAGTAGAAGATGCCGGTATGATTGATATATCAGAAACACAAGATATGAACGATGATAAGACTGCGGCGAATAGGAGCAACTCAATGGTATCCATATCATCTGATGAAGATGACGAGGATACTCATGCCAGTGTCGGCTTTGTATCTCCTCATAGTAATCTTCATTCAATGACACATGCAAGTCAACAACAAGTATCTTCAAAGCAAGATGTGTCAAGTCAATCCTTCACAGC
>Ga0075437_12921_pt1 | contig 16666 bp, 14 predicted proteins | sample MintriMetagenome_FD_74266 | JGI IMG/M metagenome (GOLD analysis project Ga0075437, IMG submission 74266) | Marine eukaryotic communities from Monterey Bay, USA to study complex ecological interactions - Minidiscus trioculatus and... | ecosystem: Environmental > Aquatic > Marine > Unclassified...
AAGCTACCACCGCCACAACGGCAAATGGTGGTAGGAATGTCCAATCATTCTCGGGTATGTTTGGTGCACAGATGGATGAATCACGTACAGTCGTTTCCTTTGACTTTTCAGGTTCATCTCCGACCAATAACAACAACATCCCAGGAGGCAACAATACCATCAATCCACCATCATCATTCCATATTGACATTACTGAAGAAAATTTAATAATGTTACGTAACCTCGTCCGTCGTACCGGCTTCGCATCATTAACACCCCAACATGTCGAATCATTAATGATGAAACATGCACGTAAAACGAAACACAAGTATGGTGAAACAATCTACATTATATCACGATCACAATTTGGTAAATTTATACGTGAAATCATACCCAAGGAATCAAGTAAACATTTCGATAATGTTGAAATTGAAAACTTTTCAAATTACTTTACTAACTTCTTTACATGCTTTGATTATAGTTGGAGTGAATTGAATAAGGATGAGGTGAATGCTAAGGAGTTGTTGGTGGGATTTTCATTTCTATTTGCGGGGAATAAGTCAAGTAAGTTAGCTGCCGCATATGAAATGTTAGATGTTGATCGAGTAGGATACTTGACACAACGTGGATTAATGCAGTACTTACGTAGTTATTTAACAATGTTGGCTGGTATATCATTACTAAGTTCGAATAAGAAGACTACCACACAGATACGTAAGGGATTAATGTCAACGAAGCGAGATGATGCCTTCTTGGCAGTTGAGAATGGTGCCAAGTGGACATTATCACATTTTACCAAGGCATTTGAACAGGATAATATGAATATATCGGCATATCGTGGTAATCGGAATAATAATGTTACATTTGAGGACTTTGCAAAGTGGTATACCGAGGGTGGATATACGGTGGCACCGTGGTTGGAGTTGTTGGATTTACAAAAGTTCTTATCATTAATTGGTAATGAGTCTTCGACGAAGAATTATCCACCGGATCCTGTTGATCAATCTCTTGCTGAGGTACTGTTCACCTTCCCATTGGCTAACAAGCGTAACTTGGTTGTGTTGCGTGATGATGCACACTATGTCCAGTCAGTGGTGAATGAATTAGGACTACTATCATTAACAAGTGAAGATATATGGAGTGTCTTATACAGCGACCTCTCCAAGAGCACCGCCGAGGGTGGACTAATCAAGCCTGGCAAGAAGAAGAGTATACGGATGGAGGTAGATCAAATGACATTTGTCAATTGTATGATGCGTATCCTTAACGGGACAGGCAAGATGAAGCATAACTCGTCATGGACTGACTTTTCACCAGAGGAGACACTCAAGAACTTTTACCTTAGCTTTGACTTGGCCGAAACGAAGCAAGTGCCATTGAATCAACTCATGGGTGGCCTTACACTGCTTTGTGGAGGGAAGAAGAGTAGCAAGTTAATGTTCTCCTTCAACTTGTTTGGTGGAGATGAAGTATGCAAGGAGGAAGGAAGGAGGAAGGCCGCTCTGGTACAAAACGATATCTTCCTCTTCTTCCGATCATTCCTAATTGTCATGTTCTCATGCTGTAATCAAAGCTTGAGTTTGACTGCCGATGCGGTTACTCAGTACATATCTGATACTGCCAAATCAGTAGCAGATGATGTCATGGCATATTGGAAGGCCAAGAAGGTGAACAAGGTGACATTTGAAAACTTCAGTGAGTGGTACAACGAGGGAGGGTTTGAAACGGCACCTTGGCTTGAGTTGTTGGATCTGAATAAATGGGTACTTGCCGATCAAATTGAGCAGCAGGAACCATCTCAAGAACAAAAGGCCGTGCCGCCATCTGCTGTTCCACCTACACCGGCAATGAAGGCAGCTCAAGGCAGGAACATTGATGGAGCAGAGGGGACCGGACTAACACCTGGTCGTGAAACAATCAAGGCTCTGTTGGAAACTCCCGGAAAGGCCAAGGCATCTCCACCAAACTTTGGTGCAGGAGATGATCATCTCTTCGACTTGGATATGTCTGCTGTGGATGCCGAGGTTGATGAAATGGTAAGTACTGAGTTGATATACTTTTAGTAACACTTACAAATGCCTAACACATCTTTCTTTTGCACCCTTGAACAGGATTTCAAACTCCTAGAATCTTCTCCTACACAAGGTCATGCCCAAACCATTAATTACGCTGACCCTGCCCCAATAGCAGCTCAACCTCCTCCGGCGGCGGCGGCTAATCCAAGCAAGGCAGCTGAATCACATAATGCTCTCAAGTTCAACCTGCTAACTCACGATCAGTTTGGAGGGTATATGATCTCAATCAATCCCAATCAAGTACAGTTACTTCATAGAATAGTTACTCAAACGGGTTTGTATCAATACGATGGACCAACGGTGAGCCGGCTTGTCCTTTACGATAGCAAATCCCGTCGACATCCTACCATGACCAAGAAGGCATTCCAAGCAGCAATGAAACGAGTCTTTGACCATACCACAAGCAATTTGGCCGCACCCTTATCCAGTTCGATACAACAAGAACTCACTGCCTTTACGGACAAACTCTTTACCATGTTTGCTAATCCTAAAACGAACAAAGTGAATGGTGTTGCATTGGCTTGTGGATTCACGGTGCTGTGCAATGGAAGGAAGAGTGATAAGTTAGAACACATCTTTGAATTACTGGATGAGGATAAGGATACATGGGTATCCCAAGACGAGATTGCAAAGTTTATCCAATCATTCCTGATTATGCTAATGAGCGTTTCATCATCATTTACTCATTTGTACGGTGGTGCTTGTAGTAACGATAGTGCCGCTATAACACAGACCATTGATGCAGGATCTGATTGGGCCACATCACAGGTGTTTGATGCATTAAAACCAAAGAATGGTTCAATTTGCTTCGACGACTTTGCTGATTGGTATACCAAGGGTGGATATCAAAGTATGCCGTGGTTAGAGTTATTGGATCTAAGAAAGTGGGTTATATCCGCATGAGCTAGAAGAGGGATATGTTTAGTCCAAGTCCATTCATTCATTTGATGATTTACTGTATTGTATTATAGTTTAGCTATTTCGTATTAAACGTAAAGGCAAACCAAACACCTATACAAAACAGATTACCAATCGACTCTATCTCCCTCCCTTTGCTGCCATTTTAATCTGCCTATTCAATGCACGGGCATCATCTCGGTCTTTACTCTTCATTTCATCCTTTGAAATCTGAAAAGCTCGAAGAGTTTGTGAAAGTTCATCTTTTGATAGTAGCTTATCTTTATAATCGACCATCTACTTGATGACCTGCACTTGCAAGTATTTTCATATGTTTCATACGCTCATGAGTATTCCCATTCTTCCCATGAAAAACTAATATGGATCCTTTTTTCGCAGCTACTTCGTAAAATGCCAATGTTTTTGACATATCCTGTTCCACCGCAATCGCTCCAGTTTGATAATGTATTGCAATAACTGCATATGCTTCAGCATGACCAAGTTCCGCTGCACGAACATACAATTCAAGTGCTTTTGTGTCACTTTGAAATACTCCTTCCCCTGATTGATATTTAGCACCCATAAGCATAAATGCATCAGGGTTATTCTTCTTCATTAATCTTTTCAGGGCTCTCGTGATATTCTTTGGGAGTGTCTGACAACAGAAGGCACATTTCTTCTTGTGATCAGGTACTCCATTCTTCATATGAGTTAATGAGTGTTTATAGATGCACCCCGAACATATACGCTTTCCACAGCATCTTTTGTGCACAGTTTCATTCATATCCAAAGGAAGGGGAAGCATACATATCGGGCACTCTTCTTTCTCTAAGATAGGAGAAAAGAGGTCGATATCCTTTGTCTCTTCTTGTGCAGTAGAAAGTAAGTTATCAATCCGTGCCTCGAGTTCTAGTATCATTTTAAATATAATACTACTTTGATATTGAATAACTTAATCACCGCCGTAAAATAATAATGTATCAGGTACTAATGATGATGATATTAAAGTAATAGTAGGTATAATAAGACCTTACACTAATATTATCATACAACTCTTCGACTATTGAAGTGGTTGGTTGGTATTGGTTGTATTTGTGCACCGACTAACTTTTGTCAAAAACCAATCACGGCGATAATTTGCAACACCAGATACTCTCTTATAATAGAGGAGATGCGAGTAGCACCACACTACTATTATCTTGGCACACTACTAATTATTGTGTTGATTGCTTTGCAGTACACTGGAAAAAATAAAGAATAAATGAGGTTGAACTTGCCTCGTCAACGAATTTGCCTGAATTTGCTTACATTTGGAATGTTAACGGTTAGCTTTCAGTGTTTATGGTATATATTGAATATATTGAATACTGTTAAGAGTGGAGCATTTTGGCTGGCGGTCGGCGAACATATATATCGAATAGGATACAAGTATTAAGTATTTTTCCTCGCCATCATATTACAACAGACAGATATTATAAGATAGAGCACACAGTTCTATATACCATATCATATATCATATACGGCGGTAGTACTAATACCAAATTGATGAACACAAAACATGACAACAATAGAATTAGAGGCACGGCTTGATAACCTACTTTCTACTGCTCAAAAGGAGACGGCAAACATTGATCTATGGGCACCTATAACGGAAAGAGAAGAGTGTCCAATATGCCTAATTCCACTTCCTTTTAAGGAGGGAGAAATTAGATTTATGACATGCTGTGGAAAACAGATATGTGATGGATGCAACTACAAAAACTACAAGAATGATTTCGAGAAAGGTGAGCCGCTCACGCAGTGTGCTTTCTGTTGCCAGGCACCACCGACGAATAGCATCAAAGCATTGAAAAAGTTAATGAAGAAAAACATTCCTGATGCATTTATGGCAATGGGTTCTGAATATCAATCAGGGGAATCGGTGTTTCAAAGTGATACAAGGTCTCTTGAAATGATCATCCGTGCAGCTGAACTTGGTCATGCTCCAGCATTTGGGTATATTGGAAAATGTTACCAGAGAGGTATTTGTGTAGAACAAGATGCATTTAAGGCATTGTTATATTATGAAATAGCTACAAAGAAAGGATCTTTTCATGCACACAAGCAACTTGCTAGTTATTATGGGACGAATGAAGTGCAACGAAGTATCAAACATTTGAAAGTAACTGCAAGTGCAGGTGATCAAGAATCAATGGATGTTTTGATGAAGACTTACAAAAAGAACACGATATCAAAAGAGGATTTGGCACAAACTCTCCGGCGATTCCAAGCTGCAAGCAATGAAATGAAAAGTACGGATCGAGATGATGCCCGTGCGTGGTTTGAAAAACATCCGGAATACTTGTAGGAGGATAGAGAAGATTGGTGAGGAGGAGAATAAGTACGGCATGTAAAGCATGTTATTTTATTTGATATCGTAGTGTGCAGGCATACATACAAAGATTAAAAAATAACCTTCCAACTTAAGAATGGTTCAATTTGCTTTGACGACTTTGCTGATTGGTATCAAGGGCGGATATCAAAGTATGCCTTGCTAGAGTTATTGGATTTACAGAAATGGGTTATATGAGATAGTAGAGGATATGTTAAGTCCGAGTACCATTCATTCATTTGATGATTTACTGTATTGTATTATAGTTTAGCTATTTCGTATTAATATTAACGTAAAGCAAAACCAAACACCAATTAATTGTACAATCGTCTCTACCTACCATCCTGTTTCTCATTCTTCATTGCATCAATATCATTAGCTAAAGTCTGTTTTAATTCACGGGCATCGTCCCTCTCCTGACTCTTCGTTAGATCATTTGAAGCCTGATATGCACGGAGGGTTTGAGTTAGTTCATCTTTTGACAGTAACTTATCTCTGTAGAGATTCATTAAAGCATCCATTGACTTTTTGTGACCTGCACTGGCAGCTACTTTCAAGTGTTTAATACTCTTGTTCATGTTTCCAATGTCCTCCTCGTATAAAGCAAGAAGATTGTGTGCTAATGCGTCACCTCTCTTTGCAGCAACTTCCAAAAACTTAAATACTTTCGACACGTCTTTCTCCACTAAAGTACCATCTTCATAAAACTTTCCAATCAATCCAATTGCTTGAGCACTACCAAGCTCAGCTGCACGTATACGCATTTCAAGCGCTTTTGTATCACTTTTTGTATAACACCATTACCTGATTCATATCGAATAGCCATATGTAAAAATGCTTTAGGATTATTCTTCTTCATCAGCTTTTTCAATGCTTTGACTTGATTCTTTGGATGTATTGGTGTTTGGCGGCAAAATGCACACATTCCTATCTTGTGATTGGGTACTCTGTTCTTTTCATCGGTAATAATACCTTTCAAGCCACAACCACGACATATAGTTTTTCCACAACATTTCATAAATGCAGTTTCCTCCTCTCCAACAGTATGAGGAATCATACATATTGGGCACTCTTCTCTTTCTGGGATGGGTGCAAACAGGTCAATATTAGCTGTCTCTTCTTGAGCAGAGAAAAGTAAGTTATCAAGCCTTGCCTCTAATTCTGGTGAGACCATTTTTGGTTGATATACTACTTAACAATTGATGATATAATACTAATACTCTATACTAATACTCTATTTCTATCCAAATAATCTGTTTGTAATATATATGTTGGATTAATACGATATCAATAAGACTTTAGGTATAGTAACTAATATCTCTCACAACATAAACCTCACTTAACAAGTGAACCGATGTGGTGTGGATTGGTATAGATTGGTATGGTATTTACTTGTGCACTACTATTGATAGATTTTGGCATTGGAAAAAATACAGTCAAACAGCCAGAGAGAATAAAACCTACCGGAAGAGAAAAGGAAGGATTTGCTTACATTTGGAATAATTCAGAATTTGATTTAGATGTTGAAAGTCAATTGCTAGGCTTCGATTGTTTGGCGTGGCTCCTACATCTCTCTTCTACATATCTCTTTACCAACACAATCCTAAACATAATATATATATTTGTAGCCGGCATCATGATTGAGGTAGTACTAAACGATCGTCTAGGCAAGAAAGTTCGTGTGAAGTGTAATGAAGATGACACAATTGGAGATTTGAAAAAATTAGCAGCCGCACAATTGGGCACACGTCCCGAGAAGTTAAGAATACAAAAGTGGTACACTATATATAAAGATCATATAACATTGGAAGATTATGAAATACATGATGGTATGGGGTTGGAGTTGTAAGTTTGTTGTATGTTTGTGTTGTGTATTTTTTGTACACATCATGTGGTTATGCAATTTGATGTGTTAGTGTTATACCTATCTCTTCACAACTGATCACCATCTCGTTCTTATATCGATTATTCAGGTATTACAATTGAGGTCCTTGCATTATGTACATATATTTCATTTTCCAATAACAAATCCATGTAAATGCAACAATCGGATAAGAAAGTTAAGATATGAATTAAATTGAGAAGTCCTCTAAACGAAATTGGTTAGATAAGGTTATTTTGGTTTACTTCCTTATTGAAAAGATTGGGATTGATGGTTGAAGTGTCAGCTTACATAGTAGAATTGGAGGACTGTTAATTTGCAACGATTAGAGATTCAAGTAGATGGCACGGTTTATGATGATCAGCGTTTGGTATACTCCTACTTCTTTAAAACAAAACAAAAGCTAGGAATGGAGAGATTATCTTTACTTAAACTGAGAGTTACTTAATCATTCAAAGAATGAGTGGGGGAAGTTACGAAAATGGTAATCTGTATCTCCTCTGTATCTTGGATATCTTTTCCTTAGTGACTTTTTCTTCTTCTTCAACTTGTTTGGCTCCTTCTTATTGGTAGACGGAAGAGGCTTATCTTCGTCATCACTGTCTGACGAATCATCATCTCGGTTGATGAATGGGGATGTTTCCCACACCTCAACATCCTCCATGTATACTGCAGCATCATCTTTCGATAGTTTCATGTATTCTTTACGATTCTCCTCATATTCCAATCTAGCAAGGGCTTTGTCTAGTCCCGAAACTGCAGCTCTTAATGCAACAGAATGTGGTGATAGGATGATATCATTTGGTGGAAGAGGAGTTGATGGCATCTGTGTCAAGAGATGGTATTTGAGAGCTTGAAGTTCAGCTCTGTCTTGCTTGAAGTGTTCTGGTTGGTAATCTAAAGATTCATCGTCTGATGAGGAGGGAGCTGTGTCGTCTTGTTCTGGAAAGAAGTTGCCGATATCGATGTATGAGACTTGCTTCTTTCTGACAAATGATAGCTTCCCAAATACCCTCTTGATGTTTGAGTTGGGCTTTGTTGGTTTCTGTACTGATTGTTTCAATTTACGGTCGAGCGTCTTCTTTGCTAAGTAGTCCTTGACATCGTGCTCATGCTCCGAATCATCATTCCCGAATACGGCATCGTCGTGTTGGTTTGTTACTCCGTCTTTCCTGTTATTTCCCGTGGGGTTACCTTTGTTAACACTACTCTCATCATCCGAATCGCTATTGCTATCATTGTCAACACTACCAGGTATTCTTTCCCGCTGTCTAAGCTTGCTAGAGTCGTTTGTAAGAGAGACATCTTTGATGTGATGATTATGATTGTTTGGTAGTGGTGATGATGTTGCTGATATTGATACTGTTGTGAGGAGGATAATTGCTAATAACAATGAAGCTCGTAATATTATGATCATGTGCCTGTTATTGATTAATGATGGTACCTCTTGAGTATGTCTGTTCTTTGTTATAAACGTCCTTTTCTTGAGTTGTGTGGTACTAATTGCATATGTTAGATAAGTTGCAATGCAAAGTTAAGTCGTGAGGCTCGAGTCTTGGTTTTCCATTTTCAGTCAAGCTTACGTAGGGATACTTCATACCACACCCACATCAGACTAGCACGCCATTGCCCTCATCTCTGAATCCGCGGTGATTAGATCATTGGCTCAAGCGGTTGGTGCATTGTATGTTGTGTTTATTGAAGCGTAATATTCCATACTAAACCTTCTAATTCATACTCATACCACAACAATTAAAGGTAATAAAGTGGTGCCGATTACGACGATACTCGTCACACCTTTTTCTTGGAAGGAGTAGACCGTGAGGTTATTGTAATTGCCCCGTCCTATTCGAATGGGCGGCACTCTCCTATTAGCACGCTTTAACCGACAGGGTCTTCAACAGGCTGCGTTGTCCGCAATGAATAACACAGGTCTTGTAGGAGCCTCCTCGTCATCGGCCGCGGCTAATTCTCAAACATCGGCAGCCTCTATTGAAACCAAACTCAATAATCTAAATCTAAGCTCGTCTATTCCGGAAGAACGAATGTCTAACCGATTGCAAGAAACTCTACGCAACGATCCCGGTCTCAACTGTTTAAAGGATCAATTATCAAGAGTCAACGCCCAAATACAAATGCATGAAGAATTGAAGTTGAGGGTAGCCAAAGCGGAGAAAGAATGTAAACATGATATGGAAGCCAAGGCAAAGGCAAAATCTAATGAGGCCAAATCCCAGACAACACCAACAACAAATCCTTGGGTCAAGTATTAGTAAGTTCGTATTTGTTGTGATGTAATTAGAAGTGTAATCTTACTCCTCTACTCAAATCATTCATGTCCTCTCCGATGTATACGACTCCAACTCAGTGATGATGAGGTCGGTGCTGATTATTGGTACAATACTGTAACGAATGAGGCATCGTGGCTTCCACCTCAGCATCAAACATAATAATATAACACCCAACATCTTACTTTTTGATACCCTTGGTGGATGATTGCTTGGTATACCGTTCAATCTTCTGAACAAGTATCCTCCGAGCATTAACATGATTAATCAACTTATCAACACAATCCTTCATTTGTTTCTCTTGTCCAAGTATCCACTGTTTATATGAATTCATCTTCTCTACTTGTTCATCATGTTGATTACAACATTCTTTTAACTTGGTATATATCTTTTCAACATCAAAGGTTTTAAACTTGAATTCGGAAGGGAGGGGTACATCTTCATTAAAATTGGCTGCACCTTCTCGATTGGTCAATACGACACATCCTGCTAGTGCTGCTTCTCGTGGTAGTCGGTCCATGCCTGGATGTGGACCAAAGTCGATATACTAAGAGAGTTTACAAAGGAATTGTTTGTTAAGAACCGCACGTGTACTGCAAACTACTTCTGTACAAACCAAGCACACAATAGAGAATAATCTTACCACCTTACTCCGTTTCAATAACGTAACAACCTCCTTCTCCGTCATACGTTCTCTTCCACCAGTACCTTTACCAATAGGATGGAATTTTAATCCACCACCAACTACACTTCCATTTAATGCATTAGGCTTGGCTTTACCAACGGCACGTTTAATAATCTCATCTGTATAGTGTTGTCCTTTTGCGGTGTTGTATACCACGTCTACATCTCGTACTACTTCTTTTCCTTCATTATTACTATTATCATTTGAAATTGTTGGTGCAAATGATGGTGAAGAATATGATATAAACTCACTCATATTCATTACATTCAACGTACTATCATCATCCACATCCTTCTTACTACCACATTTTAACATACCCTCAACATAACTTTTAGCATATTTACTCTGTACTAAATGTAATACATCACATCTTAATTGGAATTGATTAGGTAAAAATCTACCATTGTTATTGTTTACTGATAACCACCATATTGCAGTTTGATACTTCTTCTCTTGCTTCTGCTTCTGTTGTAGTGAAGAATTGGTAGAAGTAGTGGTAAGAGAGGAGGGTTGCAATGAATCAATTAAATGAGTCCAACATTCTGGCCATATGATTAATTCGGATGTATATTCCTCCCTCTCTTCTTCACTCTCTTCTTTCGTCTCTTCTGCCTTCTCATTCGTCTTATTGCCATGAACACCATCTATAGTATAATTAACATCCATCTCCCTTACCCTTTGTTGTAAAAACGACGGCAGTACATCAGTAGTTGACGATATAGGCGGTGCATTATATTTATTATATTTAATAGATTTAGCATTTGACGATGTGACATGTTCGACTGTATTATTGTTTCTTTCACGGAGGTAGAGCATGTATGCTTTTATTGCCTTCTTTGGCTGTTTTTCTGTTGTCTCATTCTTAGTATTGGTATCGTTGTTATTATTAGTATCGGAGGGATTTGTAGATGGCTTCCTATCATCTTTGGTAAACAAAGCTCTACCAAATTCATCACACTTTGTAACTTCTTTTGTTACATCATCATTATCATCATCGACCTCATAGGTATACTCACCAACATTAATCATATGACATAATTGATGTAAGGCTTCTGGTCCGCCAGTCTCGGTATACGCTGGGCATGCAATGTAGATTGTTTTTATTGGTTTTGTTGGATATTTATATTGTTTGTTTTGTTGTTGTGAAATAGTGGTACTGGAGTTTGTCTTTTTTGTAACTTGACTAGTGGTAGTCTCAAAGATTGATCGAGTACGTTTCTTATTGGCTGATGAAGTAGTAGTATTAGATGCAGATTGATGACCAGATGTATTGCTAAGTGATGATGTAGCCTGTTGTGTAGTTTGTTTAAACTGATTTAACAAAGATGAAAAGCCAGACATTTTAATTGATGATGTGATGTGATATGTGATGGATTATATTATTATGTAAAGCTCACTGAGATAGTAGGATTGAGGAAGGAGGATGCTTTGATGTGCCGCTTATAGCGCTTGTATGAGGTGATTGAGGATTGAGGGCGACGGGCGAGGGGTTGATTTTTATGAGAGTTGGAGTTAGGAACGTTCTGTATATTTATGACATAGAATAAAAGTGGTATCCTAATCCTTTCCTTGAAGTTGATAGTCATTATTGAGGCTTGTCGTTTAGTCTTAGAAGGAGTTTCGGAGGCCAAAATGAAGCGATCCTTGCAATCGCAACATCACAATCGATAAGAGAAGAGGAGGCTACTTGATTGCCATACCCGCCCGTGCAATTGCAATACATTTAGTTTCATTATCAATATTTATATCAACTATATAATTTATATTTATATCGATCATCATCATCAATATGACGACGTTGAGAGGCAAGATGATAATGCCTCATAATACGATCGACGATTAAATAATTGAGTTGCAAAGGCACATAGATAAACGAAGTACTCGACGCCGCTATATAATTATCATCCACCGTCATGAGCTCTATGAATAGCAAGCAAGAGAATCGTCGTCGACGATCAGTTACATTCTCTGAAACTAGCCAAATGATTCTAATACCCGATCTCTCCAACCTATCATCGGATTGTAGAGACAAGTTATGGTGCAGCCCTGACGAACTATATGCCTCTAAAGCAAACCTACTATTTTGCAAACGAGCAGTACAACGATCCATATCTAAAAGAGAGACACCCTCAGCACACCAAATCCTCGGCATAGAAAAGTTCCTAACCTTTCAACTAACAATAGAGTATGTCAATCGTCGAGACAAGTTACGAAAGAGTGTGTTAGATGAAGCTCAATGGCAAGAGAAGAGACGACGTATGTACCGCCGCAGTAGCAGCTCCCACGCCGCTGCTAATCTTATCGACGACGACGATGTCGATACATTAGCACAGATATCATCTGATCATAGTCGATGGGCACGAGAGAGGGCACGAGCGGCCGCTCTATTTCTACAACAAGATCAGGAACAAGAGGCACAACTTCGTCAGCAGACAGTTGATGCATGTCAAGACTTCATGTTGCAAAAGGAGCAACAACTATACCACCAACCTAGAAGAGTCTCCCAAGAAACAATAGATTCTACCTTCTCCTCCTCATCATCATCCACTCCCATGGATATCGAGGAGGATACACCCCGATATGTGAGGGATGTCAGTCCAATGAGATACTAGATAGATAGAGAAGAACCGCCTATATCAATTGGACAGCCAGTTTTGAGTATATAAACAATTTTGAACACAAGATGTGTTCCAACTTTAATGTGGACACAAGCTCTATGTTAATCACTACCCAACGTTAATGGGGATTTTCGCTAGATATAAACATAGAAACATATTGTATTGGCAATAATCTTCCCACTATACTTCTTATAGATCAGCCTTAGCCTATATAGTTATGATGATATATCCCCTGCCGAATCGATATCATTTAGATCCTCTTCTGGTATTAAACTCAAACCGTTAAAACATTGATACTAAGATTCATCTCTGTGTTATTACCTACACCTACCATCGCTGCTACCAACCCATCGCTCGGACATCATCCCGATCCTTACTCTTCATTTCAGCAGTTGAGGCCTGAAATGCACGGAGAGTTTGTGTTAGATCCTCTTTTGGCACTGCTTTCATTTTATATAACTCCATCAGACTATCCATAGCTTGTTGATATCCTGCATTTGCAGCTACTTTCAAATGATTAATACTCTTCTGATAAGTCTCATTTGTTTCTTGTAAGGCTGCAATCAGATGTTGAGGGGCTTTTTCCGACCCCATGTTTTTAACTATTTCATTAATCTCGACGAATGCGTTTGATCTATCATCTGAATAATGCTCTCGTATCGATGCTTTCATTTGGGCAATCCCAAGTTCAGCTGAACGGTTGTAAAACTCAGCAATTTGATGATGTGCTGTTATGTCTCCTTTCTTTGCAGCTACTTTATAAAATGATAGTTCTTCTGACCTATCTTGCTCTACACCAATACCCTCTAAATAATGTATTCCAATTGCCCCAAATGCTTTAGCGTCACCAAGTTCAGCTGCACGAATATGCATTTCAAGCATTTTTGTATCACTTTGAATCACACCATCTCCAGTCCTATATCTTCCAGCCATTGCCATAAATGCATTGGGGTTATTCTTCTTCATTAACTTTTTTAGTGCTTTGATTGTATTCTTAGGTGATTGTTGACGACAGAAGGCACATTTCTTCTTGTGATCAGGTACTCGGTTCTTCAAATCATTCATCGACTGAACTACGCTGCAACCAACACATATGTGTTTCCCACAACAATGCTTGAAGATTGTTTCCTTTGGTTTGATAGAGATTGGGATCATACACAACGGGCACTCTTCTCTATCCGCAACGATAATAGGCGCAAGTAGATCAATGTGTGATGTCTCCACTTGTGCTGTAGAAAGTATATCAAGCCGCGCCTTAAGTTCCAAATTTGGCATCTTGAATATACTTTATGCACAAGTAGATAAATATAGATAAATATTATAAACCAGATAGTGGTAGACTCTCTTCTTCTAATTGTGTGTAATTGCAATGAATACTGATTGGAAGAAAGATAGTAACACTCCTTTGTACCGTTAAATTCGTAGGTTCGATATATTAAGCCAGCCACATGCATAGATAACACTCTCGAATCTATGATGGGAATTATTACCTAATTATTAACCTTTAGGCTGAATAAATTACATATGCTATCTTTGCCTATTCGTGCCCGAAGAAGCCTAAAGATTGCCCTTTACGGGCAATCGTATGCAGATATACCCGTAATAAACCCGTTAGAGGGTACTAAATGGGCAAAATGCGCACGAGGAAAATTTCAGTGAAACGAGTTGAAGTCGCATCCGGCATTTTGCATAGGAGAGGGAGAGAGAGGGAGAGAGATAGCCAATACCTATAATCTCCAATAGAAGAGTACTTAATTGTTAAATAATATGTGTTGCTCCTTTTGTATCTCATCAACAACGACGGCAGCGGTATCAACAACAAAATCAAATGCTCAAAATAGAAGAAGAATAAAACACATGATATGCACAATAAGTAGAGGAAGACATAGGCAAACGATTGCAATATATCTTGCTACTGCAATTATATGTATTTCTACAAATACAATATTTCAAGCAGCAGCAGCTTCTTCCAGATATTCTGCTACATTTCACCACCGCAATGGATACTGCTCACGGAGATCTTCCTCGCCTGGGAGATTTAATAGATCTTCCATGGAACAAAGTGCAGCATTCAGCTTTGCATTGCTGACAAGAAGTAGAAGAAGGAACAGCAAGGAGGGAATCGCCAATGAGCAAGTAATAGAAGAGCCACAAATAGCAGTTGCAAAGATTAATGGTCATAATACTAACGGGGATATAATAATAAATGGGGATACCCTCATTAAAAATGGCGTAAATGGGGATATAAAAGTGAATGGCAATATCAATAATGGTCATCATATAAACCAGGATGACAGTCAAATAAATCAATATATGGATACGATTGATATAGGTAAAGATGAACCATATATTTCAACGTCGTCGTCGTCAGAGCATGCAATTTATGATGCCTATGACATACTTTCTTCTAAATTATCCTCAACTGCTACACTATCTGAGGAGATGCTAGAATTGAAAGAGTTGGAAGATATTGATATTGTAGAAGATGAACCATATGTTTCATCATCTTCTCGTGGAATACAGCAGGATACTGCACTGTCATCGTCTGAGGAGATAAAGAGTTCAGCAGAAGAAGATGAATGGCGTCAGGGTACCAAACGTAATGCCCGATCAATAGATGAAGGTATACGGTTCAAAACACAATTACGAAATGGATTAATGTCAATAGAAAAGGGTATAGATACTGCCAAACAGAATGTGAATCCCCAAAAACAAAAACAACAAACTAACAAGTTTAAATCACAATTACAAGATGGATTAGAAGTCCAAAGTGAATTACATCGTAAAAAATTATTAAGTGAAATGTTAAATGATGCAATGAGTGGTACATCCAATGCAATATCAACATTAGACGAAAGACGGAAGAATATACATCCATTACGATGGTTGGGATTTGGTAAAAAAGACAAGGGTAGCAAGAAGGGAAAGGGCAATAATACCCCACAAGATGCTCAAGACACTACTGCTGCTATTGACTCTTCTTCCTTAGATGGTATAGAAGAAGATGTATCAAAAGCCCTATCTAAAAAATCCAAGAAGGATAATAATACCAATAAGGCAGGAGGTAAGAATCGTCAATACGGTGCCCGAACAATAGCCGGTCTAATAATGGCACTAGCCGAGGAGGTGGAAGGACTCGAAGTAGAAATTGATGCTGATGCCAATACACCATTACATGATAAGACTGTGAATTCCATCAAGATTTACTTCTCCCGATTAGGATTCCGTCAGTTACGCATGGGTGGATTAGATGATGTATTTACCGAATTAGAAACATCAATGACACCAAGTGAACGATTTGCAATGGCAACATCATTCTTCAATTGGGGTAGCAAATCAACCACTGCCGATGAAGCATTTGATAAGATTGATGTAGACGGTAGTGGGACGTTAGATGAAGAGGAGTTAGCCGAGGCACTTAAAATGGCTGCCTTAATTGGTGGTAATGCCAAGTTTGGTATGAGATCGAAGAAGGAGACATTGACAGAGTTGGCATCTCGTCTTGTGAAGTTGTATGATGTTAATGGTGATGGTGTCGTTGATAGAGAGGAGTATGAGGCAATGGTACAGGATATGGCAGCGTTGAAAGAGTCGAGGGCAAGAGAGGAGAATCATGAACAGACTGATATGGAAGGCGGTGGAGGCAAGAAGAAATGGGGATGGTTTCAAAATATCTTTCGTGGTGGCAATAAGCAAGGTGATGATGATGGAGAGATAATACCTAATGAGGATGGTAGTATCATAGACGTGACGGATAATGAAGAATTTTGGGGATCAATCGACCAAGGGGAAGGAAGTATAGTATTGGAAGATCTTCATCTTGATTTACGACGTTTATTGTTTGGAGCCATTCCCGGAGTGAAGAGAGTGA
>Ga0075437_12427_pt1 | contig 16655 bp, 11 predicted proteins | sample MintriMetagenome_FD_74266 | JGI IMG/M metagenome (GOLD analysis project Ga0075437, IMG submission 74266) | Marine eukaryotic communities from Monterey Bay, USA to study complex ecological interactions - Minidiscus trioculatus and... | ecosystem: Environmental > Aquatic > Marine > Unclassified...
GATTGTTTTGATAAGTGAGCGTTCAATGCACCTCCCTAGCAGATGCCAACATTCTTGATCAAGGGAACAATCATACATTTGTAATTCACGAAGGCATTGATTGTTTCGGAAGAAGGAACCCATTGACATGAAGAAAGTTTTGTCGTTGTACTCTTTGAAATCAACATCGTGAAATGAAATACATTTGATGTTTCTATTCTTCTTCAACCCATACGCAAGACTTATCAGTGAGTTGAATTGTGTACGACGGGGAATACTTCTATCCCAGGGGAATGTGATTGTGAGTTTAGTAACACTGTTGTTGTCACCTAACAGAGTACCAAGTCTTTTCCAGCCAGGCAGTGATTCGGGGGAATAGAAGGCCCCATTGTTGAACGGCGCAACTATTAAATCAGTCAATGTGCTGTCATTTTGGAGAAGTCTCTTTTGGAGTTGGGTTGTTGTATCCATTGTAGTTTAGCACGGTTTGAAAGATGTTGTATGTATTGGGTGTTATCGATAATAATGAAGATTGTCTGTGATTGTTTTATCCTGCTTTCAAGCAAAACATGAATTGTAGGATACCATCTCATGAGAATGTCAATTCACCACCGGTATCCATATCATGAATAAGTGATGTTCATTTCATAAAGTATGTTAAGGGGGAGTAATGAATATACTATTCGAGAATATACCGCATTATGAGTGGAATAAATAAGTCAAAGATGTATGAAGAGTTGGAGGGGAAGTCTAACCAAGAAGTGGCGAATAAGTTGAAATCTACGAAATCGAGAGAAAAGCGATGTAAAGTGAGGTCTGTGATTATCTCACTGAGAAAGGAGGAGACTGGTTTGGTTGGTAAGTCTGACGATGAGGCCAAAAAGCTGTTGAAAGAGATGAAAAAAGGGAGCAGGGAGGCTCTGATGAGAAACTTGGAACTTTCAATTTTTGAGGAGGATAATAGCGAGGGGCGCAAGAAGTTGGAACCTCATGTTCAGGTGGAACGGATTCTAGAGGAAATGCAAGATGGCTGTCCTTCCTTACAGATGAGGCTGATGAATGCTAATGATGCAGATAAGAAGGCTTATCAAAGGGCTAATGAAACTGCTGAGAAGAGACGGACAAGGAATGAAGGAAATGCAGCAAACATGGCCAATGTTAGGGCGAGGGAGAGGGCTAAAATCAGCAACAGCAAACCAACATATGATACCAAGGTATGGGAGTTACATGGCAAGGATTTCACTCTCAAAGGACACGAGAATGATGTTCCTACCGCGCAGATTTTATTTCATTCGAATAGTCGTAACCCTGGTGAGCCATTGTTTATAAAATTGGTGGCGTATCAACATGTGATCGAACGATTACGGGATAGAGGGGATATGTGTGCAGTTGCAAAGCTTGTAGATCTGTTCGGACTAAGTTTGGAAAGGAGGGAGTGTTTGGTGAAGACTATCTGTGATGTTATCCCTGATGAATTATACAAAAGTGAGTATCTAAAATGGGAAGGTCAGACCGAAGAGAGGCAGAAGATGAATAGGTGTGAATGTGAATTGGAGTGGTTTGCTACCACTGATGTGGTCTCTTTAGACGAATCTAGAACAAAGATAAGTATACCGTGGATCCAGACTCTAATTGGACTGCATCTGATTGTGCCTGGACGTTGGTGGATTAGATGTGAGGAGGAAGACAAATCAAAATTATGGCGGTGTGAAATTGATTCCATTAATGATACAGACAAAGAAGAAAAGTACTTTGGGATTAAATGTCATGGGGATGGTGTACGCTACTGGATCAAGTATGAAACTATCAAGATGTATGTGGATACGGACCACGCTGATTACCCCAAGTATGATCTACCAGAAAAGCAACCTTCCGTCGACCAGGAGCTTAATGCTAGGTGCGAGCAGACTTTGCGTAGGTTGAAGGATCCTAATGGTGAGATTTTAGATTGATCTTTGATATCTTTAGCTTTTCATTCTCTCATGTCTGTATTTCTTACTTTGTCCTTAAGCTTCATTATCAAGGTAAGCCGAGACACGACATTTAGTATCTGATGTTTTGTTTCTGTTCTAATAACTCTTTCAATCAAATCGATTTATAGTAAGGTAGATATTTGTGTCGGACATTGCTTACGTGACGTAGGTCGTTTTATTGCTTCGCATAATATCAGCCCCAAAGAAGCTGCACTTCTTATATCAAGGTATTGTGCAGCACAGGGACGTGGGTTGTCTTGGGGCGCAAAACCCTCTTTCCCGTGGAATGGCAGTACTCTCAGTGCAGCACCACTTCCAACGTGTACCTGTTGTGGAGTTCGTACTTTTCATATCGATAACAGTGATACTAAAGATGATAAGAGTGATAAAGACGTGATCGAAGGAATGGGGCTCCGTGATGAAGCGTTCCGTAGTACTAGGCGTACATACATGGAGGTAGAAGTGGATCAAGAACTAATAAATAAGTTGCGATTGAGAGAGGGAGACGAAGACATTGAGATCGAAGAAGACCCTGTCGAGTCTAATGATGTCGAAGAAATTGATCATGGAGAGGACAGCAACGGAGACCGTGGTATCGAGTCCAATGATAATCAAGACAAGTGTAAGCTTACAGGCCCAAGGAGTAGGAGGACACAAGGCTACCATAGAAGATTGATGGAGAGAGAGCCATTGTGTATACCATGCAATGATAACGGTGATACGAAGGAAGTCGAGTTGTGGAGGTTGCGTTCCGTCTGGCCAGCAAAGAAGCCCGAGGAACTTGAAGAAGAGAAAGACAATCTCCCTGAGTACATGTTTGACAAGGAAGGTAATCCAGTATACCTCCACCTTCACCCTGAGTTTGTCAGAGAGGAGATTGTCCCAGGAGAGAAGAATAGGTATTATGCAACGATATGCTCATATTGCAAGAAAAGCTTGGATAGTAATAAGTCACCTTGGAGGTCAATTGTGTCTGGGGTTGACTTTGGCGATGGCAACAGGATAGGATTGGAACCTTTGACAGAACGTGAGCGTCAAATGGTATCTAAGGTTCGACACTTTTTATTGGTAGTAAAGATTGAGAGCAACACCGCTGACGGTGAAAGAGTGATTGAGCGAGGACAGTCAGCAGTTAAAGGATGTGGGATATACTTCAACCACGACAGTCCCCGTGTAGTATCGGATTTATTATCAGAAGATAGTATGAATGGAGACGTCTCTCTTCAGTTTGTTGGACCCGAGGGAGAGTATGATGCGCTTGCCAAAAAGGTGCTAGGCTCTGCAAATGTCGAGGGACGAGCGTGGGTCGTATGCCAATGGCTGAAGGTATTGCAAGAAGTCAACTGTCACTATCAATACGATGACAAATTGCCGGAGTTTGAGGAAGTAAAGGCTAAGATCAAGGCTGCTAATGAAGCTCTTGTAAGTGACGCTGAGTTTGTCAGCGACGACAGTGTAGTGAGGGAGACTGAGATTGCTAAAGACGACGCTAGACACATTAGGACACACGGAGGTGTAGGGAATGATGTTGATGATATGGAAGTTGAGGAGTTGGTCGGAGGTAATGTCGACTTTCCCATGAGGTGCTCGTATATAACACACACAAAAGCAGGCTCTGGAAAGGATGCAGATCGTGATTACCTAGAGAGTGCAGCAGAGGCATTGGGTGTTGACGCAAAAGAATTCGCCACAACTCTTTCAAGACGAGAAGGCACTCCACTTAATGAATATGAACATGGCGACGGAATCCTCGCCAAGGCATGCCCAGACGTCTGTATATTCGGTACTGCATATAATAGCTCTCGTCCTAATCTCACCACTTATCAGACAGAGCATCTTATAATGCAGTATACGACGAATGCAGCATGCAATAGGCAGTTGCTCTGTCAGTTGTTCGAATCTAAACGAAGGCATGGCGTGATCACAAATATGCACGCAAAGGCATCGACAAATCCTAAAGAGTTCGAGAAGTTTGCAGACGAGTTCTCGACTAGTGAATTCCAAGAAAAGCTCAAGGCCGCAGTCAGGAACCCAGATGGTGCTGATGCAAAGTATGTGCTGAACAAAGTTACACCTCTTCTTACCTTTGCTGGTAGGAAATCAGCCTTTGGGGCTCTGGAGAGGAATCAGAGCGCCGGTGAGATGCTTGCTTTAGGACGACGGTATGGTTGCGCTCCTGCTTTCCTCACCTTTGGCATAGATGATATCAATAATCCTAATGCTATCAGGTTGGCTCTTCGTAGTTCAAGTAATGAAGACTTTCCAGCGGCTGTGTCGAGTGCGTCTCTTGTTGAATTGGATCGTGGTATCCCACTAGAAGATGAACACGCAGGAGTTGTTCACATTCCGCGTGGCTATACAGAGAGACTCAAACATATGAATGACAATCCCATAGGAGCTGCTCTAGCTTATAAGCAAGTCGTGCATGATATTATGGAGATACTGATCGGGATAAAACCATCAATGTATAGTGAACAGGGGGAAAAAAGTACGAAACCTAAAATTCGTAAAGGCTTAGTCGGTCCACCAAGAGCCTTCTTCGGCAAGAACGAGACTACTCATAGTGGATCGCTCCATTTCCATGTCATAATCTGGGCTGGACTTTCCCCCTGGTTTATTGAGTTTGCATCGGATATACCACGATTATGTAAGCATATATCAGAAATGTTAGAGTCTCAGTACTGTGCTCAGCTCGATAGGCATGTACATGTCAAAGACTTGGTGCACATGAATATTAAGACTGTAAAGGGATTGAAGAAACTTCGTGAGAAGAAACTTCGTGATTTGAAGGTGCGAGGTGGTCAATCCCTTTTTGATCATAATGATATGGAGAGTCCTATCAGCGGTGAGTTTTGTGATCTTATGCTTATTGTTTACACTATTATTATTATTATATCTAACCAAAACATAGTACATCATAATCATCTTGATGATTCCATAGATGACATAATGGAGTCTTCTTCTTCTATTGAGGGAGTACCGGATGCACCAGACAATGATGTCAGTATTGCTGCTCCGCCCAAGATCCACAGGCTTTTGTCTTTTGATTCCGAGAAAGGCAATAGTGAAGAGGAAGAATCGTCAAGTCTGGATACTTCAGACCCCAGGGCATTTGCTAAGTATGGCAAGACATTGTTGAAAAATAGATGTATTGACGGATGCTGTGTGGACGACCATTGTACACAAGCTAATACAGATCAGACGAGTCAAAAATATCCGGGTATCAATGTGGTAACTCCTACAAAGCCAATAATTTCATCTATGGATCTGAAAAGGAAAGGGGGCAAGTCCATTGGCGATACGAGTCAGAATGTCTTCAGCTCGAGACCTAAACCAAGAGCAACGGAGCTTCCACCGGATCCAGAAATTAATGATGGTGACTTTAAGACGTTTGTTGCTGTTACAATATGTCACTGTGGCATTCACATACATACATTTACATGTAAGAAGCCGCCGAAGGGTTGGCATGGCTGTAGACTTTGCTTCCCGAAGGCTCTTAGTAATGGTACAAGACCCATAGAGTTAGCATCTTCTATTCAACCTGATGGCACAACACAGTGGGATGAACTGGATCCGCATGTTACTGAATACGAGACAGAGGAACCTCATGGATATACTCGAAAGGTGAAACAGGATTGTGTTGAAGCATGGGACCCTATCCGCGACCCTGAACGTTATACTACAAAGGAGGTCATATACCCTCTGCAATCTGATAGTAGCCGTACTGTTATATGGGAGTTGAATAGACCAAAGTTGAAGGAATTGGACCCACTAAGCGAGGGCATGACGAAAGAAGATATTATATCAAGACTATGTGAGGAGATGTTGCCAAGTGAGAATGAGGGAGACAGTGAAAGTATTCGTTCGTCAGTGTTTAAGGATGCCTCTATAAGTTTGCCAGTAGAGCAAGTTGATTTACATCATTTCGACGAGGAAGATAATAATAATATCTTCTTCACGTTACTTTTGGGGTTGATAGAGTCCTCTCGTCTCAAAGCGGGTAAGAAATCCGTTCAATGTATACGAAGTGAGTTGATGGGTCATTTGAGAACAAAGGGACACAAATACAAGTTTGATGAATCTGATACATCAACTGTAGCACAGTACATTGAGTCTAGAATGGATGCAGAACATGTTACCGAAGATACAATGGAGCAGTACATTCAGCTAATGGAGAATGTTACTGGAGATGACTGCTTTGAGGGCGGGGAACTTGAAATTAGACTCTTTGCAGAGATGGAGAAACTCAACGTTGCCGTATACGAAGAGGAGGTTTGTAATGAGGGTGAGGATGAGGATGTCGGTGGTGTCTCGTCGAAAAATAGCAAGAAGTATGCTTCATATAAACGAGTCGAGTTCTTTGGCACAGACAAGGATAGAACTACTATTCATCTACGTCGTGAGCCCAATCATGGTGTAGACAATCCAAGATATTACCAAGGAAAAGCTATCAGACCTGCAAAGTATCACTACAAGTTGATGACTTCAAAGTTGAAAGGTGTCACGGATAGTTTGCATGAGCTCAATTTATATGATTTGAAGGTGCTGTATGGATTGGTGTCAAAGCATCTTCCAGAACGTAACGGGAATGTGGTTGAGTTCAATCCTTATTTGACTTCCGTGCTCGGCTGTAACAGCAATCTTATATATCTTGGCTCTTCAGAACAAAGCAAGTCGGCCCTATTCTATATTGGCCCTTATATTAATAAGGACGGTGTGAAGATCATTGATGCTTTACCAATATTACTGAAGGCGCGAGAAGATGCCCTTAAATATCCAAGTATTGCTGAAGATAGCAACACGACCAAGAGACATGCCCAGCATGTACTGACACGTGCTATCAATAAAATGAACGGCTTAATAGAGGTTAGTGATACCCAGATTGCTGCCAGTTTGCTAAAGATGGACGCTAGTTTGTGTTCAGAATCGTTCGTGACGTGCAATACCACTGCATATGAAAATTTTGTTGATACCGACGTTCGCCGAGGGATTAATCTAGATCATGATGAATTGGATTGTTCTGATAATGTGGATGCTATGGACAAGGATGAAATTGCCGATGAACTTCAGAATATGTTTTATAGTAAGGACAGAGAGAGTAGCGACGCTAGTGATGAAGACGATTTGGGCCACGACGAAAGTAGCATGCATTCTATTACACAAAGTCTGAATGACGAGGATGATGACGAGGATGAAAGTGATGACGATTTTGCTTTCATCAATGCCTCGTTTGGGTTTTGTCCATTTTTCAAGATGAATGATGGCACAAAACAGCCCATTTCATATGCTGCTTTATACCGTTATCGTGGTAAAGCCTTGAGGAATTTGAATAGATATGAGTATTCTGCTTTTGTACAAGTTGTCCAGACTAAAAATGAGTCAAATGACACATGTACAAGTGGGAGGTCGTCAAGTAAAAGATTCCCTTTTGAGAAAGGGCTGGATATTGAAAATAACTATCACCAATGTCTGCGGTCGAAAGCAATGACTCCGAAATTCACAAGATCTCCTCCAACTCCTCCGAGGGTTGTGCCTCAACAAGACTTTGACGAATCTGACGATGATTACGAGGATAAAAAGGAAAATTACGAGTATAGACGTGCAAAATGGAGAGACAAGGCGGATCGTTTTGCTCATTTCTACCTGACTATGTTCCGTCCAGAAACTGAACTATACAAGAAAGACCAAACAAATACCTATAAATACGACTATGATGCCTTTGTGAAGTTCTACAAGTATCAGTTGCTAAGGAGTCGTGTCATTAACGATAGTATTATAAGCAGGTTACGTCTTGAGCTAATTGACTTTGTTATTGAAAGTTGGAGGGTTGATAGGGAAAAGAGGGAGATGCTTGCAGCGCATCGCGGACGAGCAAGGACTATGTGGTCGGCAGAGGAGAGAGAGGCCAGCAAGGAATTCTTTGGTGGTAATCTCAAGCCAGTTATTGGCGACGATGGACTAGATTATATATCTAATGTTGTGCAGGATCTGTCAAGTCAAGAGAAGACAGATGCACGGAAGCATCTTGGTCATAGCAGTGCAATACTTAGTACTCTGGTCAAATTGGATGATAAGACCGTAGGGTCTAATACCACTACCAGAGGCGGTTCGGATTCAAGGAACTCAAGACAACGAGTTCTAGACGTTCCCTTCGACATGGAATTGGATGAATCGAAGAGGAAGTCTAAAGCCAAGAGTACATACAGTGTCAAAGATGGTAATGTTTCTACAACAAACATGTATTGTACAGTCCCTGACCTAGACAAGAAGGTGAAAGAATATATCGAGGCTCAGGATCTATCGGCTGATAAGGACATTGTTATCAATATAGCTCATGAGCATTTCAAAGCTATACGATCTGGCAGGGCTCGAGATAAGGACTACGAGGCTCCCAATGTGTTGGTCTGCGGCAAGCCAGGAAATGGCAAGTCTAAGATCATCGAGTCATTGGATGGTATTGTTGAGATTATGAAAGTGGGAGAGCAAATGAAAAACGCTTACATGGGCTCAGCCGCTGTTGGTATACGCGGGACAACATTGCTCAGGACTTGGAATATACCAGTGTTCAGCGAAGGGCAGAGGGTTACATTCAGACCTTGGAACGGTGACGCGTTGCAGGCTCTGAAGAGAAGGTTTGGTCAGAACGTTGAGAATATATGTGCTGTTGTTATTGACGAGATATCTACGGTTCAGCCATACATGTTGGCATATCTCAACATTCGAATGCAGGAGCTGTTTGGTAGCGATAAGCCATTTGGTGGGCGCATGGTCATACTGCTTGGAGATTTCCAGCAGAAACCACCAACTGCTGGTGGCGATGCGGGGACTCTACCAGGATGTATAATGTCATACATTGAAGAAAAGGGTAAGCCTATGACACTGAAATCAGCCGAGAAACTCGGGCTAGCTCAGACGGGAGGATATCTATTCTCCAAATTCCGTTACATCAAGTTGACAAGTCAACATAGATCTGGAGATCCAAAACATATGGCATTGCTTGATAAGATGAGTTCCACAGGAGTTATTACCGTCGAAGACTTGAAAAATACGTACAAGAAGCTATCTGCAGAGGATATAGCCTGTGATGACTTCCGCTTTGCAACAAACATTGTCACTGGTAACGCTGAGAGAAGAGAAATCAATGCATGGCAAGCCAAACGATGGGCCAAGTATCATGGCGTCAACACCTTCAGATGGCCTCGGAAAAGAGAAGGGTCTTGGAAAGGAAGACCAAGGAACGAAGCATGCATTGCCCATGCTATGCAACACAGTTCGTTTTGGGAGTTTTATATACCTGAAGCAATGGGTTACCTCAATACATCCAATATTAACAGTGACGATGGTCTTGCAAATGGCACAGTAATCAAGTACCACTCGCTATCATTCGAAGACAAACATCAAAGAAGCAAATTTAGATTGCAATGTGCTCAAGCTGCACCGGGTAATGTTATCGACCTTGACTTTCCTCCCACAGCTATCAATGTTGAGCTCTTTCCAGATTTTGACGAGGATTCAGTTTCTGATAAGGCCAAGAAGGAAAAAGAGAGGAAGGAGTGGCTAGAGAGTGGTAAAGGTAGTATCACTCAGGACGGGCGTGTTGTAATCCCAATTTCAATGAGGGATGGCAAAAAGATTCAAAGTAAGAAAACATACATCCCTGGTTGTGTTAGGATGGACTCGCAATACTATTATCTCGATTCTTCGGTTATGCTGAAGGACTACTTTCCAATTGAGCCAGCCTTTAGCATCACAGTTGACAAAGCTCAGGTAGGTGTTGAGTATATTTAATCCGTTGTACTGCATTATGATTGCTGCATTAACTAACCTGTTTCATTCTCTGTATAGGGCAAGACCATCCATCGCATCATACTATCTATATCAAAGCATTCGTATCATCTCAACAAGATCAAATGGGAAGATTTATACGTATCACTATCTCGAGTCCGAAAAGGAGATGATATGAGACTCTTGATTAATGGAGGTGATTGGAATACGGTTAGTTATGTGTCTGATCTTAAAAGAAACAAATATATTGACTGGTATTTCAGTGGGCATAAAGATCATCCTAGTAAAGACGGTAGTATGATATGGGATTTTAACTTAGCTAGGAGGAACGCTGGGCTTGATAAGAAGAGAAAGATTGTACAGAAGAAAGGGACAGGGAAGAAGAGACAGAAGAAATAGTATTTGTTATAAAGGAGCTTAGTTTTGTAATAAAAAACTAATCGTACCCTGTAGCTGGCAGAGCTTCTTCAATGATTGACTATTTAGATGATATCTGAGAACCTCCCCTCATAGCACGGGCCTTCCTCTGCTGAATCTCTTCCAACTGTTCCAGAGCACTTCCCCTTAGACCCCCTTGAACTAACTCTTCTTCAGCGGCATAATCTGCAATTTCCTGCCTCGTTACGTGATGAAGAGTAATATTAGTTATGATTCTAGAATGAATGAACTTACAAAGGGTTGAGCTTTGCTTATTTGGTCTTATTCTTATTCTTGAAATTATTGATGAGATCTTGATCTTGGTTTTCCAAAAGTTAAAGATCATGACATGATTTTAATCAAAGTCAACAACAACCACATCACATTACATCTATCATGATTATGTCCCTAAACAATATGCCAGAGGTTTTAAGAGAGCATCTCGTCGATTTCCTTTTGCCTCATGATGTGCATGCGTTGGGGGTGGCTTGTCCTATATACAAACCATGTTTGGCTAGATCTCTGAACAACAGCTTGAGATTCGTATTGAAGGGTGGGACCACGAGCTTCAAATGTCAAGATCCACTACATTCGTTTACATCTATGACGGAAAGCTTGCCTTCTCCCCGATCAGTGTGTATTAGGTAAGTTTTTATGATTGTCGTGTGTGACTTGATTGTATCGATGCATTACTCATGAGACTGGTAATTGTACATTCTCCACTCTTTGTAGTGGAAGCACTTGCATTCAAGCAATAACTAGTATGATTTGGCCCGATTCTGATCTAGATATATATTGTAGCCACGAAGCTGCCCCTTATGTTAGGAGTTGGCTTATTGGCTCGGATCTACAACAAGCGTTTAGTGGATGTTCTTTGGTGAGTGTACTATTTTATCTTTATCCTAGTGTAATGTCAACTTGTAGCAGCTCACTCTTTGATGTACTATGATAGATATATCGAGCTGTCTGTGAGGAAGATGAGGTTGATCCTATAGATCACGTTGAACACTACTTGAACATCAAGGAGTATCGACATGTGATCTTAAAGAGTGGTAGTCTGTGTAATTGCCCTGCCGCATCAGAAAGCTCTTTTAGATTGACCACGAGCGATGGGTCTGATATTCCTTATATCCCTTACCACCGTATCAGTAAGGTCAAAAAGGAGGCTGTTAACATTGACTTGATCGTCTTGAAGGTAAGTTGGTATGCATAGTTTGCTCTAGTATTTGTCCACTAACGAGATGTCTTTCCTCTGCCACTGCATTGGGTGTGTACTACCACATAAAGCCGGGAAGGTTACCCCGAGAAGCTATTGACTTGTTTGATCTCGCTATCTGTGGTACATCATACTATGGAGCGGATGAATGGGTCATACCATCTCCCAACCTCTCGTTTGCACGCCAAACTGATCTAAACTCTACCGCAAGTAACACTATCGCCTTAAAATTCATGTCCAACTTGCACGACCAGTCCAATAGGTGCCTTCTTGATGTTGCCAATGAGATGGGTCTTCATCGTAAGCTTATTGACAACGGCCACAGTCCCAAATATGCATCAGAACTTCTCATATCTGCAATCCAACGATTGCAGCCAAATGTATTCACATCAGTATCAAACGGGAACCTTCCGCCTTTTCCTTATAGGTTTCCAGTTACTGACATATCACTTCTCCGCCTTGTTTGTGATATGAAGTTCCATTTAATCAACAATGCTATGATGGAGTTATTTGAGCAAGGCTTTGATCGCTATCCTTACATGCGTGGATTGTATGACAATGTTTTATCCCGCCGTAGCATATCTGACATCCATCCCGAGTTGGTACATCTGCGTAATGATTTGATTGGACGATTTGTAACTCGTATTAATAAATACAAGGAACGTGGGATTGCCATCAATGACATACCCGACTTTGCCGATTACAAACAAAGTGGCGTGTTGGAGAGAGTAGACACCCTGCTAGACATGACTAAAGGAATGAGCATCTTTGTTCGTGCAGATTACTATTATGCCGTGGACGATGATGATGATGCAATGGAATTCGACCCAAATGTATTCTATGACTATGATAGTGATGATAGCTTTGGTGATGGCATTGGGACTAGTGGTATGGCAAGGGCGGCGGCACGTGAGGCAAGAGAAGAGGCGAGAATTTCCTCTCTGAGAGAGAGCCAAATAGACCTTGCAGATTGGCTACAAAGACACCATCCCGGGTTAGTTGGGATTAATATGGATACTGCCGCCGAGGCTATCATGGCGAGAGTTGAAAATCAAAGGGAAATGGAAGAAGACGAGTTGCAGGGTTTGTGATTTGAGTAGTAAATGTGTGGCAGTACTTTAACATAATCAAAATTTAGTAAATTGTAAGTAGCTGCTTGTCCGCCAATGGCACTAGTAGTATCGATATACATCACTGAATGCAGCTGCTTTGTCCCTCTGATCACTTTTGATCTCATCCAAGTATGCTTGATATAATTGCAACGCTTTTGTAGTATCGTCTTTTGTTGCATGTCCATTTGTGTACATATCTTTGATCCTTTTCAAAGTCATATGATATCCATCCCTCACTGCCATCATATAGTGTTGGAGTGCTCTGTCCATGTTGCCTGCGTTTTTCTCCATGGTACCTAGATTGTTCCTTGCTACTTCATCTCCTCCCATAGCTGATAGTTCATAATAATGCATAGCCTTCTTCTTGTCGACTTCTACACCTTTTCCGCGATCATATGCATAACCAATGTTGGTATATGCGTCAGAATAACCAAGCTCTGCTGCACGATGGTAAAGTTCTAATGCCTTGATACAATCCTGTACACATCCATGCGATCCATCATGATGGTAACAACCTAGGCTGTAGATTGCATTAGCATCACCGGCCTCCACTCGATTCTTCATTCTTTTCATTGCCTCCTCTTTTGATTTTGGGGCCTCAGCTCTGCAAAAAGGGCACTCGTTTTGTTTCTCAATATCAAGTAAGTTGCCTTGATCGTCATAGACTGGTGCACAAGCACATCCACAGCATACCTCCTTTCCACAGCACGTCATGCATCTCCTACCAGTGCTTAGTGAAGGTAGACGAAGGGTACAAATGGGACAATCTTTTGCTTCCTCGAATGCTTCTTTCTTCTTTACACAGGCTGTTTTTACCAAATCTTCGCCCTCTTGCTTGGCAATCGCTATGGCCTCGTTCAAAACGGCCCAATCAGGATCATCCTCGCGCTTCATCTGCTTCGTCAACTTCTCCCGTCTCCGTTCCTTGTCCGATTTCTTGGCCAATTTCTTGGCTAATTCTCTTTGTCTACTGTTCAGTAACCGATGATTTGGCATGGGAAGTATTGTGTAAGAATCTTCTATCTCTATATTGATCTGGGTTAGATAGACCCTTTGCAATCTAATATATTTGTATTAAGTAGACGATATCAGTCCTAAATGCATAGACACTTGGACTCTACCCCAATGCATTCAAGGTATTGTCTCTAAACATCTACAACCTTGCTCCATATCAGTCCACTAACAAGAGCAAGAGTAAGAGTAAGACTAATACCACAGACCAACCCAACAATATTTGTGTCATTCCTCCTCATTGTCCATGCAATTAACATCATGGCCAGAACAAAGCAAACCGCACGCAAGTCCACCGGAGGCAAAGCCCCCCGTAAGCAGCTCGCCACCAAGGCAGCACGTAAGGAGAGACGCCCTGGAGGTGTAAAGAAGCCTCATCGCTACAGACCAGGAATGGCCGCCTCAGTGATTAATATGATTATCCTAACAACCTCATAGATATACTAACATGAGTCACATCTACTTCTCTTTTTATTCATCCTATCAATGTGAAATGTGTATCTTTAAGGTACTGTCGCCCTCCGTCATATTCGCCGCTACCAAAAGAGTACAGAACTGTTAATCCGCAAGGCATCATTCCAACGTTTGGTACGTGAGATTGCCCAGGATATTGATGCCGACTTGCGCTTTCAGAGTACTGCAGTGTTAGCGTTGCAGGAGGTTAGTGTTTATTCTTATGTATTGCTTGTTGATATGAGAGATGAAAAGTTACCTTGTAAATTGCCCTCTTTCTTTATTAATAACAGGCAGCCGAGGCCTACCTTGTTGGCCTTTTCGAGGACACTAACTTGTGTGCCATCCATGCCAAGCGTGTTACCATCATGCCGAAGGATCTTCAGCTTGCCCGTCGTATCCGTGGGGAACGTGCATAAGGAGTGTTAGCTGGTGTTGAAAGTTTGGTGCATGAAGGGTTAATGGAGTTGTGGGAAGTGAGAGGAGTAGTACTTGGCATTGGCATATAATTCTTTCTAGTAAAAGTGGTTTCCATTGCTATACATGCATCATTACTATCTCTTGGTTTTGTTTCTCATCACAATCGAGCTTCTTTCCGACATCTACTTCCAATCTGTATGTCCAATCATTCATCATTACACAAAGGGCCAAAGACGCAATCATATTTTAAGTTTCCTCTCTTATATTCGTTCATCGCTGCGCCATGACATACTTTGCATAGCATGGTTTCACAGCAACCCATTATAGCTAATCCTCTTCCTGCTTTAATAGCCTGTTGTAGAGGAATGAAACAAACTGGACACTCGTCTCTGTGCCTGTCCGGATCCCCATCTGCAAAAGATATCAAATCAAGATTCTTTGTAATGCTAATCATACCACTTCTAGATTCGTATTCACGTACAGGAGCAATGTTTACATCGGTCTTTGGTATCTTTTGTTTACACGACGAATAAGATTGGACATTCTCATCCACGCCATCACTTGTACCACAATTTGAAGATATATGAGAGTTATTAACGTTCATAATAACAGTTCTACAAGGTTTGAGGTACATCAACAGCCAATGAAAAAATGGTCTTAATCTTGCTCTTGTTCAGGTATTTCATGGATCTATATCATCAGCACCTAGACATGAAAAGAGGATACAAAGCCCAGAAGATACGGCTTGGATAACAGGTGTGAGAGGTAAGATGTGCGTGTTAATGTTATGTCTATCAATGCTCTATCTCCATACTTGTCTTTCAAATATAATCGTCCCATTCGTTGTGGATTCGATCGAAGCATATAGCTAGGCGGCAATAGTTTGACCAATGTATATTCATCAAGTATCCTTCAGAGATATATATTGCCACACTCACATTCGGACCCATCCTTTTTCTTTTCGCCATCTAGTAATACACGATGGATGGCCACACTCACATTCAAACCCATCCCCATGCTTGCCATCACGAAGATTTTCAATATCTTTACGTAATTCCGTCAGCTTTCTTTTCTTATTGTGATCTTTCATCACCCTGTTGTTCTCCGTTCTTTCGTACTCTTCCTTTAAGGGGATCCATTGCGAGCCTTGATAATTTACAGTCACCTCTTCACCCGCTTTTATATCTTTTATTGCTTGATATAGTACCACCGGCTCTTTTGCCATATTCAGTCTTATCCTCATCGTACAATTTGGAACACAATGGTTGTTTACATATCGGAGAAGATTAGTTGTCGTCTTAAGTGCACATACAAACCCTTTTGGGTGTGATGGATTATCTTTCCTTGCTACAGCAACACAATATCCACAACTTTCACAAGGGTCCGGCTTATATTTGCCTGTGTATCGTCCTAGGAATTCACCACATCTAATTGTCTCAACAGCTTTGAGACCGATGTTTTTATTCCCATCACATGTAATCGGTATACATTTTGCAACACTACCAACTGAAGATATATCAAAACTATTAGAGCATCTATAACTGATCTCTTGACTTTGATTGTTTTTCTGTTTCATTTCTTTGCAATTTGCTGTAGTACAATTAAGATTATCCCTTACATTATTACAATCTCCAATACAGTGTGAATCATACACGCAATCACACGGCCCCCTAGAAGCAAAGGGATCCCTTTTCGGTCTATTGTTGGATTTAGCACCGACTTTTGCTTTCCTCCTCCTACATATGTTTGTTTTAGTTTCACGTTGCTTATTCTTTGATGTATATGCACATGTTGTATAGTCAAGATGCTGCTCCTTCCATTTATCAAAGCCGCCTTCCGTTCTTAAACTAACAGGTCGTTTGTCGTCACTCATCATCAACATTCTTTGCCTTCTTTGCTCATCGAGCTCTTCTATTAAAAGTTTTGCTCTCTCTTTCTTCTTTTCAATCTTCTCAGCAGCAGTTTTTGACATCTTTGTTGTAGCAGCACTCTTCATTCTGTGTATTCTTATGGTTCTTTATATGCCGCAAGTGGTAGCTGATGCGGGTATAGTACTATGATAACTGTTAATCAACATACGTATAGCATGGTGATACATATTATAGAAGAGAAAGAGGTGGTACAGTAGGTGATTGACGACAAAGCCATTAAATACAAAAATATGGGTATCTTTTACAAAGCCTACTGCAAAAAACACTACGGAGGAATCGTCGACCCTCTCAGAAACAGTAAAACATAATAGTCTACTCTATGTTGTAGAGACGTCTTTTCGGCCTCTTTGCACAGTGA
>Ga0075437_10434_pt1 | contig 16649 bp, 13 predicted proteins | sample MintriMetagenome_FD_74266 | JGI IMG/M metagenome (GOLD analysis project Ga0075437, IMG submission 74266) | Marine eukaryotic communities from Monterey Bay, USA to study complex ecological interactions - Minidiscus trioculatus and... | ecosystem: Environmental > Aquatic > Marine > Unclassified...
GATGGATGACGTTGATCTTGATACATTACATCTTGGTGAGAATCTTGACCAAAGTTTCGAATGCTGCCGTATATTTCTAATCTCTTGTGTTACTCTCATAATCTCATTGAATATTTCAACTCCAACTACATGTATGAGCATGTTGTATCGACTATCTTTAGTAGTAGTAAGCTGCTTCTTACTAGTATTACTAGGTGAACGATGCAATAAGAGTAAAGTCTTGGCAGTCTCCGAGTCATCCAATGAATCCTTGGTCTTTCTTCTTCTCATCTTGCCCTTGTTGCCCTTGTTGCCCTTGTTGCGTTTTGCAATAACACTTTCTATTATCTTCTTGCATATTCGTTTGATACGAACTGTGATATCCTCAGACGACTCGTTCGTACATGAATTGAACTCTTTGGATGATGCAATTATATATGCCAATCGTTTGGCTATCTGCTTGTCGATAGATGGTACTATGTTGTGTATTGTATCCTCGCTAAGCGCCAATGACAAGGGGGAACATGAGATCGATAGGGAACATAAGATATGCACACATATATACAAACAATATGCTAGTGACCGCAGTCGCCGCCCTACATCACAATCAATACTTACATCATACTGCATGCTAGAGTGCTCATTGTATATCCTCTAACAATTCATTGTCCGACCATACTATTGCAATGATGATGATAAAGCATGTTCCTCGCTCGATTGCTATCTCTAAGCACAAGCAAGTAGTCGAGAGTTCACAGTCCCATGTATAAAAGCTGTCAAACAAGCCGACAAATGTAAAAACAGCTAAACCAGTTGCTTCATGTGATAATCCGCTACGATCTAACACGTAGTCAGAGGCGAGGAAGATGCCCAATCAACTTTTTACTGCTGAGCTGAGCTAAAAAAAAAAGAAACGCACTTTCACTTTGGACTTCAGTCGCACTTCGAATTTTGTCCTTTGAGACTTCAATGAGAACTCGAGGCTTATTAAACTATTCTGCCTACTACTAATGCTGGTATCTACATACTAATGCCATAGATTATCTGCATTAAGGTATTCGGTATTATATAGCACCAGTAGGACATATAGGTTTAAAATAGATTACATCATACTCGCTACCACCGCCCATCAGATATCCATTTTTGCAATAGACATATCCCGTACAATCTGATACGGCTCGATATCCTGTTGCACCTATATGCTCAGTGTGGCACTTTGCCGATGGATGAGAAGCATTATCTTATATATAAAATTACATTAGTTGTTCAGTGATTTACTTTTTGGCCACTCTATTTCTTGTTCTCAGAGTTGTGCACATGATATGTTCTTCTTCTCAAACCCCTATACTCTATCCATATCTGACTTTGACAAGCTTGTGTACCTCCTCTGCTAATCGTAAGGGCATGTATTGTTTTAAACAATCGACACTTCTATCTTTTAGTTGTTTTGCATCATTGAACCAATCCCCAAGTAGTCTTTTCTCAAATTCACTAACATCATAATCTATCATACCCAAGCTTGTGGCAGCGGTAGAAAGTAACTCATTAATACTCGTATCACAAGGCCTGTTGTTATTGTCTGATTGATTCTTCTTGTAATGGGCTTTGATACTGTTTGCCTCGGCTATTGCTCTTCCTTTTAATCTCGTTCGTCCCTTCTTAGTGAACATCCAATAATATGATATATATTGAATCCACCGTGGCTGATGATATGTATTTAATGGTGCCACTGCTAGCCAGATATCATTCACATACTTAATCCCTGTCAACTGAACGACCCCTACAAAAGTTATGGCTATGCCGATCTCAATGTAGTAAGGATTTAAGTTTGATAGAATTGCAAGTATCAGACCATATGTTACGGCCGCATATGTGATCCACATTAGATAATTGCAAAGTGCAACTAAATGACATGCTTCGTGTGTAAATCCATCTCGAGTTCCATAAACGACAGCCATTATCCATAGTATCGAGCCCCATAATGCTAAAAAGATGTTGCAACTTAAAGCAATAGCCATAATACATGAGAATATACGATCTTGTACTTCATCCTTACCCATACCATATGACAGAGGAGATCCCCATTCAAAAAGTACAAACGTCCCGGCTAAAAACAAGGCACCAAACTATTTATTCATAACATAATCATGTGAGATGTTGACTCTGAATTTAAGATATTCAAATCAATGCATATATGTACTTACAATCGAATATGCTGTATGTATTATTTAGCATGCCTCAATCGTAAGAATACACAAGGTCCCATATGATAGTGTAAACCAAACATATCACATGCATAAACAAATCTCACCTTCCGCTAACATGATTATCTTCTCTGATCTAATCTCAATAGGTTCTAACGACAAGGAGTAAGCATCGGTATTAAACTTCCCCATACTCCTAATATTATCTTCCTCTAAAATGTCATCTTGATTATCATTATCGACACCATCATCACTGCTACTTCCTTTCCGGCATCGTGCAAAGCAACACTTAGGTTTATTACCAGATAGCAAATAACGTGCCATGTCTGAGTTATTATCTGCAATTAATTCATCTAATTTAGTAGTAGATTGTTGTTGTTGCATGTTATCATACCAACTTGTACGATGTCGCCGGCGACCATTATTCCCAATTCCTCTACTGTTATTTTCAAAGTTGTCTGATGTATCATTGTCGTCAACATCATCTTTGCTATCGAGATAGGTGCTGAGTTTTGACCTGAGCTTACGTCGTGTATTTGTTGTTCCCATGCTTTGAACTGTGATGATTTAGACAATTGCAAACACAGCCTAATATACTTGTGCTTATTATTAGTTTGCCACCTTTATGTTGATATTGTTTATTTTGCAATAACTACGATAGACTACCGCGGATGAAAGACGGGATATGCTGCACAAAGAGGTTGAGTAGAAGATCTGATGGCGGTATACTAATGGGCGGCTCTAGTTTATATTATATTCATATCGTACGGTGGTTTGCTAATCGCATCACTATGCGATGCGATGACACAAAGGATACCGCCGAACCGCCACCAAACTCATGACATTTATTTTCCAACCACAATGGTGCACGCCTATCAGCCTCGTTCATAGCTGAGCTTATCTACCCTACCATCCGTTGCAATAGATATCCTCCTATATTACTCCTACAAACGCTGGGTTCAATATTTTAGTGAAGATTAAGCCGTAGTTAGTAGTTAGCTTCAATATAGTCTAAACTTGCACAAACTCCAACTCTCACAACTTTTTCGATCAGTGATCAACAGTCATACGTCATCAATTATACTCCTATATATTATACTAGAGGCCAACAACAAATTGAAGAATTATTCTTCCTAAGGTAACTAACAGATCAAGTTATTTGTCAACATACACAGTACTATAAAGTATAAACCTCCTTTTACAGCAAGCTAACAATACAACATAAGATGCCAACATCACCCGAACAGGCAATTAAAAAACTAGCCCGCCATCCATCCAACACCACCTGTCCAAATTGCGGCACAACCTCCAAGTACGGCTTTTCAACAATATGTATCAAATATCTAACCTTTGTATGCAACTCATGCAAATCTTCTCATCAAGCCATTAGTCATCGATGTAAATCTATAACAATGAGTAGTTGGGATCAAGGTGAGGTATTGAAGTTAAGTAAACATGGTAATTCCTATGCAATGAATGTATGGTTGGGGAATGCACCAGATGTTGGTACAAATGGTCGTCCTAAAGAAGGTGATGATATTAATTTGTTTAAAAGGTTTATTGTGGATGTTTATGAAAAGAAATTGTACTATTGTGAACCTCCTGGGGATAGTGTTGATAATGGTGGTAGTAGTGGGGTGGTAGAACAAGCAGCAGCTTCGATTAATCAGCAGCATTTACAAATTGCAAATAATAGAGCATCTCAACAACAACAAAATAGAAGGGCAGTACAACAACCAAAGAAGCCCGCACCACCACAACAGCAGCAACCGGCAGTAGATTTGTTAGACTTTGGTACATTTGATAATGCATTACCGTCTGTGGCACCACAACCTACGGTAGTTGAAATGACTAAAGCAGCTGCTCCTACTACTATTCAACAAGTTGCAACATCTTCGTCTGTTCAACAACCGGCACCATTTGATCCGTTCAATATGAACCAGTCTCAAAATACAACAGCAGCCGCAGTGGCTAGTAACAGTGCCTCAAATGCTGATCCATTTTCATCCACGAATGTAACATCCACTCCAAGCAATACTGCTAATGTGTTTGGCACTTCTTCTTCTGCGACTATGGGAAGAGCAAGTAATGATGCACCATTTGATCCATTTAGTAGTCATGGTGGATTTACTTCCTCTTCCACAACAATGGCTGTAAATAACTCAATGAATGGTATGCAGCGGCAGCAGCCTCAGCCGATTATGAATACTCCTGTTATGAACGGGGTTAATATGAACGGTAGTATTGGGTCGGGTGTAGCGAATGGCAGTGGCAATATGATGAATGGCAGTGGTAACATGATGAACGGAGGAAATATGATGGGCAATAACATTATGATGATGAATGGCAGCGTCAACCAAGGGATGGGAATGATGAACGGCAGCGGTAATAACATGATGATGAACAGCGGCATGATGATGAACAGTAGCCAAGGTAATATGGGTATGCTAAACACTTCTCATCACCAGCAACAACAGTCACAGCCAGCAATGGCAATGAATATGAACATTATGCAACCACGGAATAATAGTATTAGTAATATGGGTAGTCCATCTAGTAATGGTGTTGTTAGTGGAGGAGGTAGTAGGAGTGGGGGTGGTGCGGCGGCTAAAGTGGAAAGTAAGTCTGATCCGTTTGCTGGGTTGGGATTCTAAACAAGGTACAAGTACATTGCGGCAGATGCTGGGTCGGGATTCTAGAGTAACCATGCACTTAAGTATAAATTAGAAAGGAGTTAGAACGACTCTTTATCTTATTTGATATATCTAATCTTTCTTTTCGTTACTTTCCTAAAACAACTAATAAAAAAACTACCCCATTTGTTGCTCATTATGAGGTTTCTCCTAGATTAACCACTAATACCAACTATTTCAAACCAAGTATTATCACATACACCAAAGAGACACTAGTTGCTGTTCTGTTGAGCAGAGTATGATGATATGGTGAGTTATGATAAAGAAGAAATGAATTGATATTGTTAGAATCGTATGACGAGAAAGTGTATCATACTACCAAACAGAGACAAACTTACAAACTGCTGTTGAGCAGATGATGTCATGGTTTGTGTTATGATAAAAGAAGAAATGAATTGAAGTGCATAAAGTTAGAATCGTATGACATGAGGCATGTATCACAAACAGAGACAAACTTACCACCTGTTGATGAACACATGACGATGTGGTTTGTGTAATGATAAATAATAAAAATTGAATTGAAATAATATTGTTATTGTTAGTATCATACAATGAGAATGAAAACATGCTCATTATCAAACAGAGACAAACTTACAATATCGCTCCACTCAGGCTGCGCATCACATGCCGCCGCCTCATCAATAAACATGGAACAGTGATCAAATGTTATACTATCCTCTTCATCCTCGATAAGAGAATCAAGTGCCAAAACACTCTCCTGATCAGTAGATTGTTCAAGTTTGTATCCATATGTTGTTACTCCCTCATCTTCTCCTTCTCCTTCCTTGACATATCCCTCTGCAAATACACTAACAACAACATCTTTTGACATATCATCATCAACAATCGTTAATGCCGCATTTGGCATACCCTTCTCATCATCAAATAGCTCATTAAAGTTGTTAAACCAATCAGATGTAGCCTCGGTCTTCTCATATTTCATAGGACGATCAGTAAACCACTCGGTATCTTTGTGAAAGTTGCTGGATTCGAGGTAATATACACCATCATCATCACGGTATAGAGTACACATATCAGCCATTTGTACGAATAACCAACTAGGTGTATTAGCAGCGGCTTCACATGTATCAAGCTTTGCTTGAACATCAGCACATGATGTGAATAAAGCAGAGTCATTTCCCTTCTGTCCTTTCGAGTATGCCTTTGCACTTTTGTTTGCCTTATCACTCTTTGTACTACTATTAGCTTTACCACTCTTACCATCGACCTTCTTACTACTCTTAGAGAAGAGTTTATGTACTCCAAGTCTACGACCTACGCGAAGGGCACTGACAGTATTAACCAGAGTTTCGTGAGGAAGCAATGGAAGATGATTTGAGACAGCCTTCTTCTTTGAGACGCCGGCGGCCGCCGAATTAGAATTATCAGCGCCGCAGACGCTGACGATTGCAATGGCAAAGATCAATAGTTTAGGGAGGAGCTTGTTCATCCACATCATAAGGAATATTGTGGTGTTATTGTGGTGGTTTGCTAGATTTGCCGCAACACGCGTGTCAATCTCCCAGACAATTTGAGAAATAATCACTTGAGTTCACCCTACTACCACATTAAGCAAGATTGTTAGTACTATGAATAGTTGTGTGTAGAGCAAGGCCGCCAAAGGAACTTAATGATGTCTTAATTATTGCAACAACATCTATCATCACAACAACATATCACATTCCTCCAGTGCACAGTTAATAACTTGACTATTGTGCCGCGATGATTTGGTGGTATTAAAATTTGTCTCCCTTTATTTATTGCCTATCTTTCGCGGCGGCAATATATGAAGAAGTAGGCATGCTAATTGGCTAATAATACGGCAGAGGATGTCAGTGTTTATTTGCAATACTATCCCACAATGAGTACTCTATCTACTAGTGCCTCGATAAGCTACAATGTTTCATTGCAATAATCATACTATCATAATATAATATGATATGAGCATGTGTCGTCAAGAAGAGTTCGTTGCCATCGTCTCGGCTATGCAAGCATCTGAGAATAACGGCGAAGCATATGATCCAACTAGAAAGTTTCAGTATGGTATCTCGAGTAACAACGTCATTGTTAATGGGCAACAACAAAAGGTGGTTACTGAAGAGTGTCGAGATCGAATGTTGAATTGGTGTTTGGATGTAAGTATCTCCTACTCGAAGATACCCGTACGCTGCTCTATATTCTAACACCGTCTCTATCTTCTTCCTTGTATATAGATGATGGACTTCTTTGAAATAGATAGAAGCATTGTTGCAATTGCAATGTACTATCAAGATCGATACCTAGGAACTGAAAAGGGTAGAGCTGCTAGAACTGACCGATCTATCTTCCGTACAGTGTCAGTTACATCACTCTACATGGCATTGAAACTTAGTCAACCAGGTAATAGATGGAATATAACATCTCATGCCTTCGCTAAGCTATGTCAAGGAGCAGTATTGGGAGATGAAATTAATGATATGGAAATCGACGTGCTCTTTGCATTGGATTGGTATGTTAACCCGCCAACTCCGATGAAGTATGCCGAGGCATTATTAGAACTGATATTCAACGTCTCCTCAAGTAGCAGTAGTGGCAGTGGCAGTAGCAGTTGTACGACGAGAGAAGACTACTTTGTATCGAAGAATCCTCTCCTATCAGATGACAATGAGGATACCACTAGCCAGAGTCTACCTCCTCAAGAACTAAGAGAGCATCTTCATGAGTTGATCTCGTGTCAGTTGGAAGTTGCATTACATGATAAACGACTGTTCCAAGTTAGATCATCTGCCATTGGAACGGCAGCAGTCCTTAATGCCTTGAAAGGTATACAATACGAAGGCTCAACTTGTGACGCCTCGTTTTGTCAAGAAAGTATAGACACTGTTTTGGATATGATGACAACTTGCAACTTGGTATCATCAGAAGAATGTTTGGAAGAGATTAGATCAATACTTCTCAACTCGGTTGTATCTCCAGCTAGTAATAACGATGAAGGATCCAGTCAAGAAGATGAGACCAATACCGAGAGAGCATCCGACATGACAAATATGAGTACTAGGGCAGAGACTCCTCCTCCTCAAAGAAAGGTCAGAACACCGCCGGTATCATCCTCTCCGACATCTGTATTTCAAGTCTTACTAAGGAGCTCTTATACTTATAGATCTTAACTGTGTAAAGTAAAGTAAAGTAAAGGGAGATTAGTGATGAGTCATACTTACAACTTACAATTTACATCTGGTGCGCTTTTCTTCATTTCAATTTCATATACAATAAACACTACATAGTTTATTCATCTGATGAGCCACCCCAAAGTTTCTCTTCTGCAGCATAGAACTATTCACTTCACAGCTATCAGAGGTGTCCTTGTGATAGTCTACTTACTCAAGTAGATAAGCAGTAAGAAGAGAGGAGTGGCTTTGGATCTTTTAGGGAGATCAAGAGCAAAAAAATGGAAAAAGTGCACAGAGAAATAAGAGACTTCACACCACCATCACAACGCCGCCGCTAGCCAAAGCAGGAGTAGTCAATGGCACGGCTGTATAGAGGTCTGGGTATAGCTATAATCTACGTGTCGTGTAAAGTATTGGTCTTGAACATAGGGCATGCAATTGCAATTGCAATCATATCATATCATATCATTATCATATTCATATCACATCTATCTAGTATCAGTATTCAGTATCACTCTCGTCGACGATACAATTCATGAACATCATCAAGAAGACAATCCTTATTCTAGCTACTTCTGTATCAGGTAAGCTTCTTAATGATGTATCGGTTTGTACTTCATGCTCATCATGTAACCGCCTTCTCATCTTCCTATTATTTTATCTATTGCAGTCGACGCCGCCGCCGAGGACAATATTACACTGGCGGAAGAGTTTCGTGATGCTGCCCTCGATGCCAATGGAACCTCTACCACCAAGAGCTTATTTGACTACCTTGATATCAACGACTCTCCTCAAGCACTAACTTTGTATGGCCCATCGAACGGGGACGGTATGCGTAACGAAGTTGATGTTTATTTTGTTACCAATAGCAACTATCAAGCCTACAAGATGTATGATTCCAAGGTTACATTTTCGAGAGGCATCAAGTACAATAGTGAAGGTGTTTGGTCACAGCATCTATTCGATTGTAGCAATACAGTGACATCACTATCAACCGGCGGAAATAGTATCCTAATCTGTGCAAAAGGAAACGATGATCGTTTTTGCATTAGACAAGCTCAGTGGAGTTATTGGAGTGATGGTGAATGGAAAACACGAAGAACTTGGGGTACACAGGATGGTATATGCAGTGCAAGAGTTCCCTCTTACAATGGAAAGGAGTGTGTAAAGTACAATATCAAAAATGGAAACTCTATGTACACATCGAAAAGACCAGTCAGACAAACAGCTTATCCATTCTGTAAGAAGAAGAGTACCGATGCAGAAGACTGGCTTCTTGATCAAAGTCAGGAAGACGATACTCCTTCTCCGACACTTTTCCCGACCTTGCAACCTACGGTGTATATCGATCTGAAGAAGAAGTGCATTCAAGATTGTAAAGATTCGGACGAACTATCTACACAGCAGAAGAGGATATGTAAGAAGAAGTGCCGTGAAAAATACAAGGGAAATAATCTGTTTAACTAATGATTGGTATCTCTGATATTTGATATGGAATTATACATTTGTTCTTGACTTTAATATATAGAAGTTGTTGAAAGAGTTGAAAGTGCCCGAGATCTTGCTTGTGGTATCGTACACATAATGAAATAGTCCTTGCTACATATATACCGTTACATGTCCACTTAAAAGATCTTACAAGTATGATCAACAAACAGCTAACAAGAGATTTTATATTCATCTCTTTAATCTCTACCTAACAACACCGTATGTATCCTCCCAACTTTTGTGTATTCCCGACGAGAGATAAAGACCAGCCAAGAACTACTACTAACACCTCGTCACAAACGAAGATTAAGTCAATATTGTATTACCAAAGAAGAGACGATAGTTATTGACCATATAAGACTTGGTCATACTTTCTCCCCCCCGCCGCTTGTCAATACAACACGATCTACTCTTCTAAACTATCACAAAAAACTTAATACCCCCTATCAAATAACTCTAACCCTCTCTAACCCCTACTCCCCCAAACACTATACCTTTTCCATACTACAGCTCTAATACCCACACCAATACCAACTAACTAAATAAACTAAATAAACTACTTCTCTACTCCCAAGTAATAGGTACCGATTCAACCTTAGTAATATCATCCGGCATTAACTTACCACCCTCGTCCTTTGCATTACTACCATCACATCCCATTCCAGCAATTAATGGTATAAACTTAAACAACATACTAAATGGTACAGTATTATGTTTTGGATTTGATATCTTTGTTTTATCAAATGAGGACTTACAATTGACATTCATTACCTCCTTCTTTGGTGCGTAGGTACAGCCATCAGAGGCTGTTAATGCGTTAAGATTGGCAGCACACCAGTTTGGTGCCCATACGTTGAATAATACCGTGCCGCATTCAGTGCAGTATGGACGAGCGATCTTACCATCCTCTCCGACCTTTACAAATGCTACTTTCGATTCATCACATTTGGTAACTGTAACATTATTCGATTTGTAAATAGCAATTGCCGCGCCACTATTCTCTTCCGAGGGAGTGTTGCATTTCATAGATGTACCGTTGAATGACTCTTTAGATTCAATGGCGGCAATGGCGGCTACACAACTGTGGCATTGACAATTGAAGACCATACGTGGTGGTGTGTTGAATACAGCCTCGAAGGCTGAACATTTGCATTTTAAATGATATTCGCTTGACGACATGATTGCTATTGTTTTGTAGTTGTTTTGATATGGTGCGGCGATATTTGTTGGTATTGCTAATTGCAATTGCAATACACTGAGCTATTATCTTATATTAATAATAGAAGAGCCAATAAAGATATTCTTCAATAATTAATTTCAGCAGCTGGCTGAGGCAATATGACCCGGCCGGACAAATAGCATAATGACAGATACCGAACGGTATCCTCTTTATTAGAGTACACATGCACTCCTTGCATCGTGATATAGTGATATCCACTCCTATCACCATCCACATAGCATAACGATATTAGTTGATATGAATATAGGATTATATACGGTTTTTTACTAGAAGGTTGATACCGAAAGTAATTCCTCGACCTACTCTCTCTCGTCTCCCCCCCCACTCATGACTGGTCCTTCTTCCTCTTCTCTTAACTTCGTAACTTGGCAAACTACCATAACACAAAACTTAACTTAAAGGATATTTGATTTTGCTTGTATCCAACTAGACGTGTACAGTAGTGTTTATGAATATAGGATTAGATAAAACGGCTTTTACTTAGAATTAGAAGGTTGATACCCTTCCAACTTCCAGACTTGCCAAAGCAGGTTGGGGTGACATGTCTCCTCTTATAGACACTACTTCATCTTGGCAATATTACCATTCAAAGCCAACAAATAATCTGTCAATATATCAATAGTATCCATCTGATCATTATTACTATCATGCATCTTCATCAACTCATCCAATAACCAATGTTTAATAACCAAAGTATTACTACCATAGATACGATCTTCCTTATATCCATTCTCAACAAAGTGCTTTTCTAAATCGACATCAGATAAATGGTTTAAATCATGATTCATTGATTTATATATGGACGTTGAAAAGGAGGGTGGGAGACGTGTTCGTGTTGTTGATGATTCGGAGAGCCATGGATCAGATGTTGTAAAGAATTTCTTTAATTTGATTGCTGGATATCCTTTTGGTATTAGTATCTAATGTATATATAGAGAGAAAGGTGACGGCATGGGGGTAAGTTGATATGCATATTCTTTACAAGAGAAGACGTGAAGAAAACCACATCGTTACCTTTTGTGCATCATCCTCGTCAGGATGTGAACCAACATAATCATATATAGCACTAACATCTCTTTCCCTTCCTTCCTCCCCACTAATACCTGCTCGTCTCTTTGCCCAATCTACATTAATCTCAAATAAAACAATCAATTCATGTACATTATGAACTTTATCCTGTGTTTCATAATAGAAATTCATATACCGTTCGATTGCACAGGGTGTTAATGTTCGTATATAACTTTGTATATGTCTACTTGGATCGGATGATGTTGATGACCATGCTAATCCACATACCTGACCACAATTGACATTCCATAATTCAGTTGGGGGACGTGTTAGTATGAAGGAATCATTTAGTAACATTATTCTAACATCATTATCTGAGTTATTTGTTTGAATGTCGGATAAGAGATTTGGTAGTGTAGTTAATGCATACATCCATTTACTTGCATCTACTAATACAGCATCATTTTTAACATATAATATAGATCTTGGTATGATTGAAGGGTGTAGTTGTGCTTTCCATTGAGTTACCATTGTTTGTATCTCTGATTTGTATTGTTCATCTAATGAAAATATTAATATTGATTTGTTAATAATGATTGTTGGCTGCTTGTCAAGTTCGTTGTTAGTAGTCTTGGAAGAGGATATAAGTTGACGTAGGTTATGTTCAATTATACGTAATCTTAACTGTCCATCGGAACCGTGTCGTATATGTGATGCTGTTAGTATTATACGAGTTTGTTTAGTTGGTTGTAATTGCAATGATGACAAACGTCGTAAGAAGAATGATGAACAGCGTAGAAATGATGTGGTTGATAAATGATCGTCATCTATTAGTGTATGTTTGAAATATGTCAGCAGTATCAATAGCAGTAATATAGATATGAGGAGGAGAGTCCATCTTGATTTATATTGTATTCTTCTTCGTTGTTGCAATGATGTGCTTGGGTGTACTTTGTCATTGGAATGTTGTATTTGCTTCACTTCCCCTCCACCGCCGCTATTATTGGTAGCAGCAGAAACGATGATACGTCGGCGTGGCAACCCATTGTCTTTAGCTGCCGACGCTGATGCTTTAGCAGTATAATCACTACTCTGGTGGCCATTCATCTCGTAGTGAGTTTGAGTGGGAGGAGAAGTAATAAATTATTGAGATATATAGATAACCATCATTTTTATTCCTAATTGATTTCGATTAGTTTCTTATCTTTTGGCGGCTAGCTATTATCACATAGCTAGCGGAGAGAGACAGTACTGATAGCAGGGGTAATATGTTGCAAACAACAACACAATAATAAGACGTTTCATCGGGGTGTTGTCGGCCGGCGTCTGCCACGCCAGTGTTTACTATCTCAACATGGTATCCTCGAACACTTGTGATGTTTTCCAATACCACTACCATGAGATTTGCATGTTGGTATCATGTATATTACCTGATGAACTACTACAATATCTACCTTTGATCATTCAATACCATTAGTGTTTATTGGTATATTTGCAGTCGTTATCGTATTAAGAGGTTGATAGGCGGAGTAGCTCATATTACAAAGCATACATATGATGTACAACAATACAACAAACTATATCTACTTATTGATACAAGTTAATATGTGTGAAGAAGAAGGGTGTTAAATCTACTGTTCATTTATCAAATAAAGGAGAGAGATACCAAGTGTAGTAAAAAGCTTATTTGATGTTGATTCATCATTCATCAGTAACATATCTCGAGCTTCATTTAGTAGTTACAATGGTATATGTATGTATTGGCTATGAATATATACATATGATGAGGTATATGAAAACGTTGCTGTATCCCGAAGTATGCGAAATGTGCCAAGAGCTCTTCCCGACGAATAGTTAGGCGAGTATTGATTTTAAAGGTTTCAGCTGTTGTAAGGTATACAAACAAAACTAACGATGAAATTGAGTAGTCGATTTCATTGGATACTGTATCCATAATACCCGTGAGGGGGGTAGTCTCAGAAGTTTCGCGCTATACTTCAAAAGTTTAAGCAGGAGGACAACGATGCTACCATTGGATATGATGATATGATGTTTGGAGGTAGATGAATGTGTGATGACGAGAATACAATACTAATCTTGATTAACTCTTTCAAACAAAAACGACAATATACGATGCCAGTTAAGATGAGACACAAGAAATGACGATCATATGGAGAGACTACAGGACGAGGAGGCGGTATCGTCATACGAATTGTCCAACTATACTTATAACTCAAAAACATCAAATCTATCTTAACTCAACATCTATCATCTATAAACATCCGACATTTCATATCTTTTACTCTTGAACTAGTGCATGTACTTCTTACTTCCTTTCTAAATCCTCGAACAACTAACCCCATCGACATATAAACATCGCTACTAACTAGCCGACCATTACACTAAACCACAACTAATCACCTCTCATACCTTTAAACTCGATGAGCATATGTATTTGTCTTCCTTCCCTAAACTCCACACATACCTATATCTATAAGTATCATACTAACCTCACCTCTTTGATTCTCCAACTACTCCCTAAATCTACTTTCTTACCACTTATTACCCCCAGAAAGGAAAGACTTTGCAGCATCTAAATTGTCATCGGCTGCTGTGCTCTCCTCGCTCTCCTCCGCAACCTCCTCCTCTGATACATCCTCATCGATATCAACCACACGCATGGGCATGGACATTGACATTAGGAAGTCCAAATCTTCTTCCTCATCAAGTTCAAATGCACGTGGATCAAATCCAATACCCTCGGACTTGCCCTTCTTGATACCCTCCTCAGCTGTTACCACAATACTCATATCACAAGTAAAACCATTGTTTAACTGGTACGATACTGTAAAGGTTCCGGTATCCCCAAAACCAGTGAATAAATACAATGTATCAGTTGGAAGATCAAAACCACAGTTCTCTCCAAAAATGTTATCACAAAAGTTGGAATTAATTGGGCGAAAGGAGTTTATCAGAACATCGTCGTATGAGAATAGCTGGCAAGAGCTTTCTCAACATATGTGAAGAACAAGGGTTCAACTCCCAATGGAGGAGGCTTCACTTTCAGCATTCTCTCACATGGCGTCCACTCCCGTCACTGGGCCAGCACGGCTTGGGGGGAAGTTCAGAACTAGCGGATCCATGTAATGACACCTCTGGACCCTTGTTCTTCACTTTTGTTGAGAAAGCTCTTGCCAGCTATTCTCATACGACGTCGTATGAGAATAGCTGGCAAGAGCTTTCTCAACAACATAAATTGTCATTTTCAATCATATTGCCATCGTATGTAGCCCCTCCTGGAAGCGTACCAAATCCAAAGGCATACGCTCCGAAAGGATTACGAGTAACAGTAAAGTCATCATCAGTACAACTCCGTTCACATGTAGTAGGTGCAGATGTCGGTGCAGATGTTGGCGCACTAGAACTTTCATTTTCATCGTCAAAGGTATCAAAACTTGGTGGAATTGTCGGAGTAGAACCCTTCGATCCTTTACTTCAAGGCCTATCGGCAGCAGTTTTCACAGACTATTTTCATATGATTTTTAATCTAATGATGATCAAAAATGGCACCTCCAATAAACGGTCAGAAAACGGCATCCAACAAAACCTAACCGGTTCCAATTAACGGTCAAATGCCACCAATTCAACGATCGGCTCTTTGGGATACCGATTGGATGTAGATTGGCAGATTGGAAGATATATTGGAGCTTATTGGAAGTAGGGAGATAATAAGAAAAAGGATCAGCTAAAATCATAGGTAATCTATGTCCTCTTTCAGTATTCGTATAAACTATTGTTATTGTTGTATAACTTGTTATTAGTTGTTAATTACATTAATATCTTGTTGCATTTTTAATCAATTTACCTGCACGCTCTCTTTGTAACATCAATAAGCATCATGTCATCTAATCCACAACAAATACTACCGAATTAATTTATATCCAATGTACTATAATACTATCTGGCCGAAGTATACTAATACTCTGTATTGCTGCCAACATATGTTGTTACATACATTATTATTGCTTCTTTCATGAGTATTTCGTAATGCCTGGCATATTTATGTTCCAATTTGTTGTGTATTTGATGCATAGATGTTCGTATCATCAATTCTAAAAGCTGATCTATTGATGTAAGCACTCCATTCACGATATTGACATAAGGCATGTATTTTATTATACAATCCATATAATATTTAATTACTACTATAATCGATCTGCATATTATTTGTACGATATCTTGCAATAACATTTGTGACGGTGACAAACACTTCTGGAAATAATAATAGTGTGCGTTAGAATATGCAATAGTACTTGAAGAACAATATATACATACAATAATAAATACCACTCACCAAAAAGTAACATAACCACATTACACTCGGTTGATTGTTGAATTATCTATTACTTATTCTCTGATGCGTACCCCAAATGAGAATATAACCACAACTATATGACATTAAGATTTTATCGCCGAGTGATATGATATCATGGCATGACATCGCATATGTTATCATGGCATGACATCATATTGCCGTCGATATCATGGCATGACATCATATATATACCGATATCATCATACCGTTTGGGAATAAAGTGGCACCGGTGCTCCTTCAGAATAGCGCTCGTCAACCTCAGGGGCGGCGATATCATCACATTGCCAATATCATCATTGCATTGTATCTAAGCCTCTCCGCCATCGCCAGCCACAACAATTGGATACCAATACTTGAAATGAGTTTACATCTCAGGTTATGAGCTTAAAAAAATGCAAATGAAAATGAATTTTCAAGGTAAATAGTATCCTCCACTCACAAAAGTATCAACCATGATCATAGGCCATCCTAGGTCGGCCGATGCTCATTCAATATTAATAATTAGAAAGGTTT
>Ga0075437_12530_pt1 | contig 16644 bp, 19 predicted proteins | sample MintriMetagenome_FD_74266 | JGI IMG/M metagenome (GOLD analysis project Ga0075437, IMG submission 74266) | Marine eukaryotic communities from Monterey Bay, USA to study complex ecological interactions - Minidiscus trioculatus and... | ecosystem: Environmental > Aquatic > Marine > Unclassified...
GACGATAGTAACTCAGGTTAGTACATATGATATACAAGGGCAATCAATAAGGCAAACTAAGGTCAAATTAAACAGCCAAGTCGTCAAGACTTTATATTGAACACAAGATATCACATGATAAAACAATACTAACGCGGACTTTCCTGCCAGTATGTGGTCTGAGCAGTACTCTAGTAGCATTCAGCTCGGTTTCATCAACTCGATAAGACGTGACCGCCTCTCTCAATGAATCTGGTGCGAAACTCATAATAGCATTGTCTTGATTTGGTCTTATAAGTGGAAGAGTACCATTGCCTGACACATCACATGCCCACTCGTTATGATCCTCCACCCAAACCTTTCCAATGGGATGCTTGATTACCCCAGCTTGTGGAATTGTTTCACTTCCTCTTTCTACTAATGCAACATACTGCTTTTGTACTATCTCACATTCATCTTGTGTATCAAGGTTGTCAAGATCTATTCTACTCTTTCTCTCAAATAGCATGTTTGCTGCACGCAAAGAATAGGGAGTAAGCGCAATACAAACAATACCTGATGTATCAATATCCAATCTATGAACAGGTCGTGGTTCAAATGTATCCATCTTAGTCTTTAGCTTTTCTCGTCTCTTTTGCATCTTCTTTAGCTTCCGTTTATCATTTGATACGGATTGCAGCATGAATTTCCACCACTTGTCTTCTTCTCTATGTGCAGCCTTTATTCTATCTCTTCCATCTGGATTGTTATATAGCCAGTTCTTTACACTATCTGATAGACATGGATATTCAGGAGGTTGTGATGGATTGTCTAATTGCTGCTTTGTTGGTAGCGTAGAATAACCAGCAGGTTTGTTGATAAACATCAACCCAGACAGACATGGTAGTTCTATATCTTCTCTTGAAGTATCTTCTAACTTCTGATTATCTAATGATATACTTGGCTGTAGTATAGACCATTCTTCATCTTTGACATCTGATTTAGGTGACTCTGTGACTGCAACTTGTATCTCTATAAGCCGATCTACTAATTCTGCTTTATTTCCACTAACTTTGGCTCCTTTTTGGCGTAGAAGATTCTTCAACTCTTTCAATGTCATGTTACTATATGTATCAAGTAGACTATGCTTTTCCTCATCCTCTATTAATATCGGTTGTATATCACTTATTAGGCATTCTTCTAAAGGTATATCATCCTTAGTGCACGAAAGTATACTCCCTAATCTAGCCACTAGTTCTTTCTTATTTCCAGAAACCTTTTCATTATGTTGTCGTAATAAGTCTTTTAATTCCTTAATAGTCAAAGATGCAAATGATTGAGAAAGTAGCAAATCTGAATCAATATCGATTAGTGGTGGTGTTGGAAGTGGAGGAGGCTTGGGAGTAAGAAGGTAATGACGAAAGTCTTTTGTTGCAGTAGGTAAAGTTGGGCATGATATGAAACCATGAACATAATGTAATGTTGATAATACTAATATACTAATGCCAAGTGAAATAATCACTACGAGATACATCCTACAGCAAACCAACTTCTAATTGTGTTAACAACTTATAATTATATTATGTTTGTAACATGAGATAGGATGGAGGATAGATATTATATAAAACAAACCTGTTGGAGATACTTAACTCACATTTCCTTTTCAATATATACTAATGTTGGTTGTAGAAGATGCAGGAGACAGCAACCAATTAACCAGTGCTTTTGCTATGAACATCTCTACTACTACAATTTACAATAGCTGCAACTCATCCCTTACACTCTCATGGCGTGGGCCTACTTGAAGTGCGTAAGCCTTGACATAAAGAGATCGTGGGCCTGCCCTACGGTCTACGGTCTGATGATGATAATAAGACACTTGATCACACTATAAAGGCTCCATTATAATTTATAATACAACAGAATAAAGAAAACAGATCTAACAACAACAACATTTAATAAGAGGAAATAGGAAAAAGGACAAAACAATAAACCTACATTGCAACAAAATTCGAACGACAAAAGATATTGCAGATTTGATACAAATAGGAACAAAACAATACCCTAATGGCATCAAATGATACACTTCAAACAATAGCCGGAGTGTTGGGCAATGTGCTAGAATGGTATGGTAAGTAAATATCTTGTGTGTTGCTCACTACTACCTAATAATACATATGATATGCTCATCATCAATATAATATATTATGTTATCCTAAAATATAATGCCAAATAGATTTTGGTATTTATGGATTCTTCAGTGATACAATTGCACAAGTATTCTTTCCACCATCAGACGGACATGAGCATGAAAATTTAATATACAGTTATTTGGTTTTTGGAGGAGGTAAGATATTCATATACTCAACACTTTCGTACTATATCAATATCAAATAAACCTCTTAACACATTATCATCTCGCACTCTTAATAAGCATTCCTAATGAGACCGATAGGCGGATTGGTCACTGGTCACATAGGAGATGTCCACGGTAGGAAACGTGCACTAGTATTCAGTTTATTTTCAATGGTTGCACCTACAGTGGCCATGGGGTTTCTTCCAACATATAAACAAGTTGGTGGATGGAGTACAGCACTGTTGGTAATATGTCGATTATTACAAGGATTTTCAGTTGGTGGACAACTTCCTTCCAGTTTAGTTTATACTCTTGAAACAAAACCAAAAGGTAAGTTCTCAAAGTGTAGTTTTATATTGTTTCTTGTTTTCATTATATAAAAACTTATCTTCATTGTTAATCTAGAACACTGGGGTTATTATGGATCTTTCATAAACATGGCAGCCAATAGCGGGATAATCTTGGGCAATCTTGTTGGCGCTATAATACGTCAGCTATTAAGTGATGAACAACTCCTTCAATGGGGATGGCGTGTTGCTTTCATAAGTGGTATAACAATTCTTCCCTGTGCAATATACTTACGACTATTCGGCCAAGAACACAACCCAAATGAGGGAGAATATAATAGTACAGTATCTAATGAGGGATTAGACGAAAGAATAAATGCCGAGGACGGGGAAGGCATAATTGGTGGTTCAATATCTGCATCGCAACAGACACATCCATTAAGAGAGAGTGTCAAGAGAGAGAATTGGCCAGCGTTAGCAAGTAGTACGTTGGTTCCCATGTTGTATGGCGGAGGGTACTACCTTAGTGTGGTTTGGATGGTTATTTACATGGAGTCTCTAATCAGTCCTCCAATCTCAGGAGCATTCTGGGTCAACCTTGCATCTAATATAGTCGGGCTTACAATGGTATCATTCCTTGCTGGATGGCTATCTGATAGAGTTGGGAGAGTAAAATTAATGACATTCGGAGCAGTCAGTGTAGGTATTATAGCACCTGTCATGGTATGGATAATATCTGTGGGGAATACGGTTGAAGCTCTCTTTGCACAAATGGCAATATGCGTCTTCCTTTCATTCTACTGTAAGTGTAGATTTTTGTTGTTTCTCTGTTCTCATACATGAACTTACCTTTATTGTTCCTCTTTTCAATAGGCGGCCCGTTTTGTACCTGGCTTGTAGAACGATTTCCACCAAAGGTTAGATTGACATCGGCTGCCTTAGGTTTCAATATAGGTAAGAAAAGAGAAGACATTGTGTATTGTTTACAATATATGTTGTGCCTCTCGTCTCACAGTATCTTTCACACCTAACTTCTTAGGTATATGTCTTAGTAGTGGATTTACACCAGCTATAGCGACGGCATTAGTAAGACCTGCCGAGTGGGCGCCTGGGTTAATATATCCAGTCCTTGCATTACTAGGCTTGGCAGGCTTGTTCATAAATACAAAGACTCATCAAACTGGAACGGTTAGTGATTGTGAGAGTCAAAGTAAAGAGACAGCTCAAGCATCCTTTCTTGAAGACGATTTGAGCACATGTCTCTTATGATTATTAATATTGAGTTAAAGCAACACTCAAGCTTGTAAGAGTTAACACTAATGTACAATACTTTATACTTTTATGATACATACTCCAAGTGAGATTTTATAGAAGACGAGTACTAGCTTCATCTGTAAACTCAGAATCCAGTGTCAGTGTCGCCTTAGTACCTGCTATTATTCTTGATTCATCTTCTTCGTTGTGAACCTTAGTCGAAATAAACATCCCTATCAACGCTATGACTGCGAAGAACGGATAGATCGACGCAGGAGCAACTTTACCAAATCTATGAACCAAGCTGGTAGCCACCGCAGGAGAAAATCCGGCGGAAACACATATTCCCGCGTTCCATCCTAAAGCCGCAGATGTTAGCCGTACACTGGGTGGAAATTTTTCAGGCAACCATGCGAATATTGGACCCGAAAAGAGTGATAGAAGTATGCCAATGCAAGCCTGAGCAAAGAATGCATCAACTGTCTTTCCCCTGCTGATTATCCATAGCATAAAAGGTGCTACAATGCCGACACTGACTGCTCCCACTGACATGACTCTATTTCTACCATATATGTCTGATAACCAACCTGCCAGTACAACCGGAAAAAGGTGAAAAAGAGACGCTAAAAGATTCACCCAAAAAGCGCTTTGTACTGGCGGATCTATAAGTGTTGACATATAAATAGACATCCATACAAACGTGATGTAATAGCCTGCGCCCGCTAACATTGGAGTTAGGAAGCTTGAGAGTAAAGCTGCAAGATTATCTCTCTTGAAAGAATGTTGCAATGGACGAGTATTTTGTATGATCGAGGATGTTATTGATTCCGCCATTGTATTACTTCTACCACTTCTTTGATCAACACTTGTAACGGTCGCTTCATCGATTAATTCATCCAATCCATCATCATTTTCATTGTTGTAATGTCCTTCATTTGGGTTGTGTTCTCTACCATATAGATGTAGATAGATAGCTACAGGAAGGATGAGTATACCTGTAAAGAAGGCGACTCTCCATCCCCATTCCAATAATTGTTCATCTGTCAAGAGTTGCCGTATCAATGCCCCAACGAGATTTCCTAATACACTGCCCATTCCGCATGCCAGAGAGAACATACTTCCGTAGTATCCCCAGTGTTGCCTAGGTTTTTGTTCTAATGTGTATACTAAACTGGAAGGTAATTGACCACCTACACTAAACCCTTGCAATAATCGACATATGACTAATAATGTTGTACTCCATCCTCCAACTTGTTTATATGTTGGCAGAAAGCCCATTGCGACTGTCGGCACTGTCATGCAAAAGAGACTGAATACTAATGCTTTCTTTCGACCATGTGCATCTCCGATGTTCCCTGTTATGATCCCACCTTTATAAATATACATAGGTATGATGTGAGTATCTTACAATTCATATAATAGCAAACCAAACAACAAGACTCTTACCCATTGGTCGCATTAGAAACGCTAGGAATGTTCAGACAGTTTATATATGAAAACAGAAGGTTATTAGAACACATTTATATCTTGTCTAACTCATTGCACGATCATCACACTCACCTCCTCCAAAGACCAAGTAACTGTATACAAGGTTATGTTCACCGCCCGGTGGAAAGAAGACTTGACTTATGGTATCACTGAAGAATCCATAAATACCAAAATCTAAATGTGTATTGTAGAAGCAATAGAATAGATACAATAAATGATAGATAACATGAGCATATAATATATCATATTATACGATGACGAGCAACCATGTAAGAGATCTTGGGTAAACTTACCGTACCATTCTAGTACATTACCTAACACTCCGGCTATTGTTTGAAGTGTATCATTTGATGCCATTGGAGTATTTATTATATATTTATTGGGTAGTATTGTAGTATATCTCTTTAACCTCCTCGTTCTTATGTCTCGCGACTCGTGTGGATTGTTGCAAGTGATTTTTTTTAATTTACCTACTCTCCTCTAACTTCCTTCTTATTCGATCGTTATATATATGATGTATAGCAGTGTTACTTCTCTATTATCAAGCTTATTGAGATATTATATTAATTATCAACCCGGCAAGAGGCAAGGAGGAGCTCACATTTCTTGCAGTTTTCATGTTTCAATTGGAAAACTCTGTTTAGAATTACAACCAAGGAGCTTACAAAAACGAAGAGATCAGCATCCAACTTAGTGTCATAAGGGCCGTGTCCTCGTACCATCACGTTGCTTGATATCAAGCGAACGCCTGATTTTGAGAACTATACTTTCACAGGCCATAAAAGGTACCCAAACGATTCTCTAAACATTTATAACAAGGGACAATTCGGAGATGCATTCTATTCATATTCATATCTTATTTTTCTCTAATTCGTTATTCTCTCTACTTATATTTAACTCTCACGCACTGCAACTGAGTAGTAACTTGATGTAGTTGCCATTGGCGAGTAGAGCACTTCCCTGATACTTATCAGCTCCCCCCAATACAAAAATAAACCCTAAACTGGAAATACAGATTCACTTGACATCTTGACTTATTATAAGCTCGCTCTCTGTCTTCCATACTTCATAATTCTTCTACACTTCGGACTTGACTACCCAAGAGCTGCTTCTCTAACCGCAACTTCCATTCCTTTTGCAATTGTTCGAGCAGCATTCACTGTTATTAGAACATTGTCCTTTCCATGGCACACAAGATGCAATAGGAGCTTCAGTAGTAGGCACAGGAATAGGAGCCGGGGTAACTGGTGCTGGAGTTGTAGGCACAGGAATTGGAGCTGGGGTAACTGGTGCTAGAGTAGTTGGTGCAGGAACAGGGGCTGGGGTGGTAGGTTCAGGTCCACTAGATGGACACGAGAATTCATGACAAACCTTTCCACCGTTGCCACAGCTTGTTATTGAGGGGCCACACCTCGAATCACTACCAGCAGCGCACGCTTCAGCCTCGGAAGGTGCCCACTTTTTACAGGCATAAACAGTTTGGGAGTATTGACATCCATTAGATGTATCACATGTCCCTCCAGCTGAACACAACCCATCATCTGCTGTCGAAGAGCAGACACCTCCCGAGCAGGTATCGATTGTACACGCCACGCCATCATCGCAATCACTATCGGATAGACATTCAATACATTGGTCAAGTGTCTCATCACAGAATGGAGTTTCACCAGAGCAATCGGGAGCCACACCAGATTGACATGAGCCACTGGCAGAACAAGTCTCTGAACCATTGCAGAAGTTTCCATCGGCACAATCAGAATCAGCAAGGCAGTCGACGCATGAATCGAGTGCCTCAGAGCAAAAGTTAGGACAGGAGGGAGCCGTGCCAGATTGACATCCAAGGGTCGAGTCACATGTTTCGGTACCATCACAGAATAAATTATTGTCACAATTGGCATTATTCGGGGTCGACGAGCAGGTGCCATCAGCGGGGTTACAAACATCATCCTGTAGGAGAAGTAGTGCGTGAGTTACAAGATACCATTTCATCAAAAGGAAGAACAAAGTAATTAGAAATACTCACCGTACAAGCCACCCCATCATCACAGTCAGTAGGGGTACCAGCAACACACTGGCCTGATGCATTGCACGTCTCAGCTCCGTTACAGGCATTCCCGTCATCACAATCACTGTTGGATAGACATGCTACGCACATATCAAGGTTCTCAGAGCAGAGTGGAGTTTCACCAGAGCAGGAGTGAGCTGTGCCAGATTGGCAAGTACCACTGGAAGAACACGTCTCTGAACCATTGCAGAAGTTTTCATCTGCACAATTAGAATCAGCAAGGCAGTCGACGCATGAATCGAGTGCCTCAGAGCAAAAGTTAAGACAGGAGGGAGCCGTGCCAGATTGACATCCAAGGGTCGAGTCACATGTTTCGGTACCATCACAGAATAAATTATTGTCACAATTGGCATTATTCGGGGTCGACGAGCAGGTGCCATCAGCGGGGTTACAAACATCATCCTGTAGGAGAAGTAGTGCGTGAGTTACAAGATACCATTTCATCAAAAGGAAGAACAAAGTAATTAGAAATACTCACCGTACAAGCCACCCCATCATCACAGTCAGTAGGGGTACCAGCAACACACTGGCCTGATGCATTGCACGTCTCAGCTCCGTTACAGGCATTCCCGTCATCACAATCACTGTTGGATAGACACTCGATACACTGGTCAAGGTCCTCAGAGCAGAAAGGAGTAGACCCTGAGCAGGAGGGAGCTGTACCAGCTTGGCATCCGAGTACTGCATCGCAAATTTCAGAACCATCACAAAACAAGCCATTGTCACAATCTAAATGATTAGGAGTGGAAGTGCACAGGCCTGTTGCTGGTGTACAGAAATCAACCTTGTATGGGTATTTATGAATAATAAGTTAGTCACTCCTCATTGAACACAGGGAATGAAAAACGAGGACATCATAGAACAAACGAAATACTTACGGTACAAGCCACCCCATCATCACAATCAACAGAAGTACCAGCAATACACTGGCCTGATGAGCACGTCTCAGCTCCGTTACACAAGTCTTCGTCCTTGCAATCAGCATTAGCAAGACATGCTACGCACTGATCAAGGTCTTCAGAGCAGAAAGGAGTGGATCCTGAACAGCTTGGAGCCGTGCCAGATTGGCAGGTACCACCAGAACATGTCTCTAGTCCATTGCAAAATACATTATCATCACAGTCCGCGTTCACACTACACTGTGGCGCTGGTGGCGTTAGGTCAGCAGTATAGTAGACCTTACCCGAAAACATTAGGGCATTGTGGAAGCTGTTAGCATAATCGCCAGCTAAGTTGAAGTTGACGGCAGTACCCTGATGTACAATGGCATACTCATCGCTTGTTTGTCCAATATTGTTATTGTAATATAACACGTCACCACCATTGTCATAAACAACAAGCAAGCCAACGACTGTACCTTTTTCGACATTGATGGATAATGAATCAATACTGCAGTACGTCCAAGCACCACATGCTGGAGCCTGTTTTACATATACCCATCCATTGGAAGTTAGACTACTTCCGGAAGCATAACCTGCCTTGCCTCCTGGACGGTAGTAGAGTCGGACATTACCTGAGTTGGTGTATGCCTATGAATATTGGTATTAGAAGAAGTCATAAGATAATGTATGAGTAGAATAAGAGGACTCATCAAAAGACATATACAAGACGCATCTTACCTTGTATTCAACATTGGTGATGGTAATATCAGCATCAGCTTTTGCTTCAACATCAAACATAGCTCCATCTCGAATCCAACAGCTGCCGCAGTCATCAGGTTGAACGATATTAGGTCCTTCGATACAATCAGCTGCACAGCTAGCACTAGTCTCTCCAATTTCGCAGATATCGTTGCCACAGCAATTATCAATAGGAACATCAACACATCCAATAACATTAGCTCCTGGCGTTCCTTGAGCTTGACATGTGGAAGTAAAGCACCCCCCAGAGATTGACTCACACTCTGCATTTGATGTGCACTGGTCGTACCCAATCGTCACAGTAGCCTTTCCTGGTTGAACAAAAGTGTCAATAGAGTTGACCTTGATCTTGAGGTCGGCATAGGACACTAGACCTGGAATGGCGTACTCAGAAAAAGTGTTTCCATTGAGGAGTGCCCGAAGTTGTGACTGAGAGTATCCTATTCCATTGTTTCCATCGACTTGGATAATGTTGACCTGATCATCAGCAAGATCATTCTGAGAGTTAGGCCCCGTTGCTCGGTTGAAACCGACGAAGTAATCTTGAGGAGTACCAGTCTCAATCTAGTAGGAGAATTGACGAGGAAAGTATCTCATTTTAGTGAACATGTTTGTGTAGTACAATGGTACGTACAATCATATTGCACGAAAGAGTACAACAACTTACCTTGATAGTGACAGGTTGATCTGTACGCAAGTCGTACTCTCCGACACCAACAATATCACCTGTCCAAGTCGAGCTAGCATCCCCAATAACACCTGCAGGGTCCAATATAAGCTTGGCATCGTTATACCAACCATCTATCTGGAAGTTCTCTGAGAGTAGGTGAAAGTGGATATGATTGTTAGGAGAGACAGTCAAAATAATCAAAAGGATGTACAAATTTCTTACTCACTTGCAGCATTCCAGCACATCTGACCCACGTCGTCGGAATACAAGGGGTTACCTATAATAATAACAATGGATGTGAGTTCTTGTACATCATAACGAACACAAAACCCAGCAAAGAATAGTTTCATACTTACCCATCATGCAAGTGTGATCAGTGTAGCCACCGCTACCGACAGATCCTCCTGACCAGGAGATGCCTTGTGAGCCTGAGTGAGCCAAGTTTAAATTGTGACCCATTTCATGGACTTGAACACCTGTTTGAGAAATATATCCTCCTTGGAACATCTGCCCCCATGAGTTGACGTAAGCATCTGTTGTATTTATGATAGAAAAGTATAATGGGCATATGATGTGAGATGATATGATGTAACTGCAAACATAAAGTGAAAATAGATAAATAACTTACACGCTGCCCACCCACACTCCGTGAGGCATGTCTCCCTTGCAAAGATGACATGATCAAAAGGCCCTGGCAGAGCTGTAACCTCAGGCCCAAGAGCTTCAATCGTCTTCGTTACAAAAAGGTTATAAATATCGGCTTTGCTCATTCCAGTCATATCAACACCCATGTTGATCTCAAGTACTCCATCGGCAGCTTCAATGCCTGCAAGAGAAGTGAAGGCACCACCATTCCAGGTCGGATCAGGTCCCGGGATAGTAACGAGCTTTCCAAAGGAGCATGCCTCAAGTTGACTTTTGAGATTAACGGGATCATTGGCAGTTCCAAACACATCGTCGGAGAGTTGAGCTGCTGACTTTCCACTAAAGAGATAATCGTTGAACACTCCCTTAACGACAAGGGTATACTTGTTACCAACAAGTTGGGCAAGGTGACGACGAGTAGTACTCTTGGCACTATTGGCTGAACCTCCTCCTTTGGCATGACTTGGTGGATTACCGCCCTTAGCACTGGCAGCAATGTTAGCTCCTTTGGGAATACTTACAGATGACCCAGAGACTGTTGCACCTAAATCGTCGAGGTTTAGATTAGAGCGGCCTGATTTTACTTTACCATTGCTCATTGCCTCTTCGAGTTCATCTTGCTGTTCAGGTGTTAGTGTATCCATTGAAGCAACGCTACCATCGGAGAATTGACATGCAAACTCGAGGTGATGATTTCCCGAAAGACGACGATGTTGCTCGACATAACCTTCATGACCTTCAGGAATCATTAGATTATCGGCAGCGATGATTGTACAATCACCTTCTTCCATTTCTCCACCTTGGGTAACGATGGAGGATGGTTCACTATCATCTCCACCGCGTAGTTTGGTATTCTTTGCTGCTGCGGTATGCAGAATCAATGCGGCAAATGCCGCGGATAATCGTGAAAGCTTCATATTCTATCGACGATGGATACGTTGTTTGTTTATGTAGGTTGTAGTTGTTGTTCTTCTATTGCAATTCTTGGATTGCAATTCTTGGTGAAATAGCTGATGAGTTATGCTCGAGAGACTCAAACAAAATTATGAGCAGCCATTCACTGATTGATTATCGATCACTATTTGGAGTATTTGACAGTAGCCACTTGGTTGTTGTAGTGACTGAAGCTAGTTTCAAGGGTGGACTAATGGCCAATTGTAATGGAGGAGGCTGGTCAAAGGGGCAGTAGATGGGCAGTAGTATTTGAGTCAAGGTCATTCCCTTACAGTAAAACAGGTCAAAATAGCCTTTTCCTACTTCGGTTTGGGTCAAAATCTACTTCGAGTAATTCTTAAGTAACAAACTTATATAAATCCAACTCTAGAAGATGCATGTTGGCTTCAATCAATTGTGCATTATATGATGATTGCTGTGGTTAGGTGTCGAGTGTTGCGTTTTGCTAATGACTTATTGTGTTATTGTATTATATTGTCAAGACATTATCTTTCTCAATTTCAATTTTCAACTAATACTACCTAATAACTAATATACACTACTTTTACATAATATTTAATACTAATTCAACCAAATTTAACTATTAACAGGTGATATTAGTTTTGATACCGTAATGTAGGGACCACATCCTCACTAAAATCATGCGCATTAGAATGTGCATATCTGACAATCATATCCCTCTCTCGCTACCAAATATAGGCTGACCGATTCTAATGTTTCTTTAATATATTGTATATGATATTGTCTTAACGTATATACTTTCCTAGGAGCATATATATGTATCGACTTACACAGCTGATTTTCTATTGCAAAATTATTCTCTCTAGGATGGTCCAACAACCCAACAACATGATCCAGGCTTCTTTAGCGCAAGTTCTAAAGATTATTGTACGCCTAATACTGCTCCGTCGTAGTGCTTTGCATATCGTAGTGCATCATAACATTATATTTATTTCACATTGCAATTAGGTACAAAATTGAAGGTACATATAAGGCTGACCGATTCTAATGCTTCTTGAAAATATATAATGTGATATAGTCTTGTTTTGACGTATATACTTTCCTAGGCACATATGTGTATCAACTTACAGTGTTATGCTGATTTTCTAATTGCAAACTCGTTAATAATAATGTAGGCAAATTCGATGGTCCAACCCAACATATACAAACAACTCTTTAGCGCAATTTCAACAACTGAGATTACTGGCGCCTAGTTCTACACCGAACGTAGTGCTTTGCCGATCGTATCGTAGTGCATCATAACATTATATTTATTTTATATTGCAATTACAAAATTGAAGGTGCATCAGTCCATCACTAAATTTGACATCAATAAGGGAGGAAGAATCACGCCTCGGCGACTTCATAATAGACACCCAATAAAAATGGGGTCATACTACATAGAGGTAATGGTGGTAGGTTGCATCCAATCCATAATGATATCTTTTTATCCTCGTAAAACACACTCCATATCATAAGGTCTTGAGAAAGAGGTTGTCAGTTTTCATGTCTTAGTAGAAAACTCTGTTTTGGAACCACCACCAGGCAACCCCACTACCAACACAAAAGAGCGGCTGAAAGCATTTGTCACAAGATCACCACCAAGTAAAGAGAGGTATTGATTAATCTTCAAAACATACCAAATCCCTTCCTCCTCTTTCCCTCTCTCCTCCTCTTCCTTTTCTTTCCTTCTTCTCTTCTTCTTCTTCCTTTTTTTCTTCTTAGCCTACAGCATGGAAAAATTACCCACAAAAACGATATCATTATATCATGGCATCCTCTACTAAGGCCGAGGGCCGTGTCCTCCTACCATCGTCAATCAACCCAACGAGATATGATATCAAGTTAACTCCAGATTTTGAGAACTATACTTTCACCGGTCATACTGCAATCGAAGTTACGACAACCAATGATATCGCGTCCAATGAGATTATCATGCACTCAAAAGAGTTGTGTTATAAATCAGCCTCCTATATTGTTAAAGATGGCGATGGGACGATACATAAAGCCGATGAGATTCGTGTGAATTTCAAGGCAACTACAGTATCATTCGTTTTCACAGATAAGTTACCTGCCAGTGCTACTTTGGTAAGTGTATAAGATATGTTCAATCTTGCACCAATTCAAATACATTATGTTATGATATTTTGTGTTATATGACATTGTATTATGATATTGTATCTCATACAAATTGTTTCATCCACTTCCATTGATACTAGATTGTCAGTATCGAATACAATGGTTTCTTAAACAATGAAATGGCTGGTTTCTATCGTAGTAGTTATACAAATATTCATGGTGAAAGTAAGATTATGGCATCAACACAGTTTGAAAGTTTAGATGCAAGACGTGCCTTCCCTTGTTGGGACGAACCTGCTCGTAAGGCAATCTTTAGTGTAACACTGACAGTACCCAAACATATGGATGCTTTTTCGAATATGCCTGAAGTATCAAACAAAACATTAGCTGGTGGTAAGAAGAAGGAATTAACGTTTGCTGACTCTCCCATCATGAGTACATACTTATTGGCATTTGTTATTGGTGAATTTGATTTTGTGCAAGCTCAGACAACTCACGGAGTAATGGTTCGAGTTTACACCCCCCCAGGAAAGAGTAACAGCGGCGAATTTGCTTTAGACTGCGCAACAAAATCATTAGATGCATATGATGACTTCTTTGGCATTCCGTACCCTTTACCAAAACTTGACATGGTGGCGATCCCTGAGTTTGCGGCCGGAGCAATGGAGAACTGGGGTCTAGTGACATACCGTGAAGTCGAGGTATAGTTTAAGGATGGGAACTTGCAACTATATGCGAGACTATTTTAGTTACATGACATATCGTCTAGTGAGACTGTAAGCTATCGATGAGAATGTCGTCGAATGCAGATTCTGAGAAGAGGTCTGCAGTTCGCTTACTCATCATCAGAGTCAGCCCACTCATCTTCCGAAGACTCATCAACATCAGTCTTGGCCTTTCTCTTCTTGTTGTCGGCACTACAAACACGAAAGATAGATTGTTAGATGTATATGAGATTGATGAAGCAATAGATAACATTATACTCACATGCGCTTGTCATAGTATCTATCGTGTGGTGACCGTCCTAGATCATCAAAGTAATTCCAAGGCACAAGCTTGACTGTAATAGTAATATTCCTGTTGATTTTTTCGGTAATCTCTTTGAATTCATTCTTCTGAAAATTGACCACAGCTTTGTTAACTTTTGTAACATACTCCGTTCTCTTGATCTTTGTTGATGTTATAGTCTCATGTTCAGTAACTTCGATCTCCTTACCCTTTTCTTTTGCTTCTGCTTGCAATAGTTTCTGTGTCTTTACAATACAGAGCTTCGGTTGCGCACGATTGAATTCAACACTACTGCGGCGTATCTCTCCTGGGTTTGTATTGGAATTGCAAGCAATTGTGGAGATATGGCTGATTTGGAGATGCGCCTGCTCTGTGATGAGTTCATGTGAGAAAGTCATTGAAAACTTCCCTTTGGCAAGGGCTTCATGTACAGCTTTGTGGTTTAATTCAAGCAGAGGAAGAGTTCTCCCATGCACATAAAAGTTCCTTTCCTGAAGATCATCTTGCAACCCTGGTAGAGTAGCGCCAATACACTCGAGGCAGGCCTTGTCTAATGTCAACGTGATGTGGAGTGGCGAGTTGTCCGAAGGAGATAATACGTCTGCATGGAAATTGTCCAATGCCGCAAACTTTGACCAGTCTCTTTCCGGGTACTGCAACATGAGCCTTCTCACGATTATCATCCTGAATAGTCTTGTTGGTCCATTCCCTTTCTTGCTGAGCAGGTCCTTATTATGTTTATCGAAGCTATTAGTTATGTTGCGGGCAATTGTCTTTAGCAATACTCTGCTAGATGGCGCAGCATTGCTGCTTGGTTTACGCAATGACGATAACAAAGACCCGGGAATAGCATCAATATGATGAACTGGCTCGTCGCCTTCTGACTTTGCACCTCCACTCATATTGTTTATTGATCTTTGTGTGAAGTAGGAGCTTTGCTCTTAATAGAGAAGAGTATTTTGATTATAAAAAACAAAAAATTAATTTTAACCTCCTCTAACAATATTCATATTATAATCATGATAAACCAAAATCAACTGCGAGACCCTCTTGATTCATGAATTCATCGGTGAGAGCGGTCCAACCAACATGTGTTGGGTTCAAATGTTGATTTGCTTGTTCAGTGACGTAAGTTTTCCAAGCTTGGAGTGCCTCACTATTCTGTACCCCCAATGTAATGTTACCTAACATAATATTCTGATATGTCACGTGACCACTAGCACCCGAATCCCTCTGTGAACCTCTTGGTGGCACATCCCTAATCAAATCAGACCAATGAACTGCCCCAATTGTAAGGTATTTGTATTGCTGATTTGTTGTTTGATATGTCTCCTCTGACACAGGAAGACCAATCCCCCAAGTTCCATTCACCAAGGTAGGTTGAGTGGGGAAATTTGGTTCAGTGCCATTCCATGTACCTGGTGGTATGGTGATTGATTCTAACTCGTTAGTAATCAGAGACTCCATATCTTCGCGATTACGTGCAAGGAAGATAAGTCTACGACTTGTTCCACTGCCGAACCACGCATAGTAGAAGAATTGACCAGTACGTTTCCCCCTCCCTAGTTTGATGTAAGTGTCGAGGCCAAACTGTGCGTAGTTCAAAGTAGTAATATCATCATCCAATGTAATATCACGGACAGGCTCGACTTCTGGGCCTGATATATCACTAAACATGGCACAAAGAACGAATACTAGCTCAAATACTTGCCGAATAGTGTTTTTCTCAGGACTTAACATTGCAGATGGATGGACGAGGGCAAACTTCTGTAATAATAATAACGTGATGTTTTCAAAGCTATCCAAATCTTTCAAATAGGTATTGTAGAACTCCCAGGGATACTCTCCAAGGACAATGGTGTGTGTGAATCCATACTCTCGTGCAAGGTTATCAATGAGTGTGGCGGCTTTAGCCGACTCCTTCTTTGCCTTGATATAGTCGGCATTACCAGTACTGGCTGCATTATGAGGGAGGGTGAATGGGATGACGTCGGTGGGAACAATTGTGTTAATTGCAGTAACGAGAGCAACTGGATAGGAGACACCAAATTGTGCCATCAAAACACTTATAGCCAGATAATATAATGTTCTCAAGGTTGGATTGGTTGGCAATTGGTTGGCACCACCAGTAGTCATATTTCCGTCCTCGTGCATGTTTTGATCATCTGGTGGGAAATGGAGTATCGCTAGAATCTTCATGTAAACTTTCTTCCGTGCCTTGGATTCAGTATGGATGAAGT
>Ga0075437_11990_pt1 | contig 16617 bp, 12 predicted proteins | sample MintriMetagenome_FD_74266 | JGI IMG/M metagenome (GOLD analysis project Ga0075437, IMG submission 74266) | Marine eukaryotic communities from Monterey Bay, USA to study complex ecological interactions - Minidiscus trioculatus and... | ecosystem: Environmental > Aquatic > Marine > Unclassified...
TCCTACAAAGTTTACACACATATCATTAATCATATCCTCATGTCCCGTCAATGACGATACCAAGGTACCAACTCGGACATCCCATACGCATATAACTCCATCTGTATATGAACAAATTACCAATGGTTGTGAAGTGTGCCAAGCCAACTTTGTAATTGCCATTACACCACCCTGTTCTTCGGGATTGTAGTCGGGACGGACACATCGTTGTCGTAATTGTGCCGATGATCCACCAGTAGCAACATTCATATTCCAGATTTTTAATATCCCATCAACACCACCGGTGGCACACCAGTGTGCTGTTCCCGGAATGTTGGCAGAGCAGAAACCAACCGCCTCGATTGATCGAGCTTCTCCTTCTTCTATATCCTCATCATCTTCATTCATACCACCACCATTCGTTGTATTACTTGCATTTGGGGTATCATCAAAGTGTGGCAGGGTAGCAACCAACTTCTTACCAGAAATATGAACAACATAGGCATTGCCATCCTCTCCGCCACATAATGCCAATTGTCCATCGGTACCGCCACCCACGGCTAGACATGTTAATCCTGCACCCGGCCCACCATCTTCTCCACCTCCCCCACCACTGCTACTATCCATTAAACGAAAAACATGCTTACAAACACCCTTCTTCGGTGCCCATACACGACATGTACCATCCTGTCCAACACTAACAACACTTTTCCCATCGGGTGTAAATGCCCCAGAAGTAACGCCACCTTTATCATGTCCAACGAAAACTTGTAAACATGTTTTAGTAGGCGTGTGATACATCCATATCGTACCATCGGCTATTGACCCAGCTAGTAATACCGTACCACCTTTGGGATGGAATGTTAAGAATTCTACATCACTTGGACCTTCTAATACATGTATTAATTGTCCTACCGCTGTTGCATTAGTGCTTTCATTACCATCACCATTGTATAATATAATGGAACCATCATAACTACCCACGGCCATTAAATTTACTTGTTTAATACCACTAACATCATTAGTAATAAATGGTGTATTAAACGCTACACAACTAATTGAATCAGTATGTGGATGTGTTAACGGTATTGTATTAGTGTTCTGTATACCTGTGGATGAAGTTGAGATTGTATGTAGATTGGCACGATCATCACCACCACCGGATAGTATTGATAGTGTATGGGTTGTGGGATTGTAGTGTGATGATATTGCGTAGATGGCGTCAGTGTGTGTTTTAAATGTTGCTTTGGATTGATCTACTATCTGTCTTGATGGGGTTGAGGATGATGCAGATTGTTGATCACCTAGCTTAGCATTATCATCATCCATCATTTCATCGTCTAAATCTATATTGGTATCATCTACATTGACCTCAACTGCCGAGTTCATATCAATAAAGGTAGGTGCCTCATCTACGAAGTCGTTATTAGTTTCATCATCCATGATGTTATTGTTGTTTAGATTGTTATTGATATTATTGGTTTCAGCTTCCATTATTTTGTTTGTTTGATGGCAAATATCTGGGGTATCCTTTCTTATCTTCAACGCCGTAGTTGCAAATATATGAAAGATAATATGACTATGAGACAATCTTCCGCTGCTCTTCGTCCGCCCCTATCCACGGATATTGAATACAGTCGTCGGCTTTTGCAATTTGCAATCTCCAAATTATGATTGGTGAGAGATCAGAGTATCAAGGTGAAAAAAGGATACCGTCATTTTTTTTGTTTGGTGATGACTCGTGATGACGTTAATGATTTGCACAACGATAAGAGATATAAGCAGTGTAGACTATGATGAGATCGAGTTTGATAATAGCTGCTGCGTCGTCAATATTTGTCGGCACATGTTCCGGCTTTGCTACCAATAAAATCAACAACATATGTTCATTATCTAATTCACCCGATGAAACAAATAGTTGCAATAATAATAGTAGCATAGAAAGAAGAGAAGTACTCAATAATATATTCAGTGGTATAACTACAGCAGCTATTACAATATCCTCATCAACACCAGTAAATGCATTAGACTTTGACGCCTTCGAGGCAGCTGAAACTACCAAAGATAATCAAAATTTAATACCAAAGTTAAATAATGATGAGGCATTATGTAAATATGGAGCACCCGGCAAAGCCATGGGAGAGGCATGTGAACGTGCCAAGATACAGCGAAAGTTACCGGGTGATGTTAGTGTGACAGGCAAGGTTGATAGAGGTGACTATATGGTGTGTAAGTATGAATATCCTGATATGGTTAAAACAAGAGTATGCAAACCAGCGAAAGATTGGGAAGGGCCTCGTAAATAAGAAGTTGAGTGTTAGGTGAATCATTAGCAATGGATTATCAAATGTTGATCAAAAGAAGACAGACGTTACCAAAAAGCAGACCGCTCGTATGTATCATCTTATTAATACCTTTTGGAGTTGACTACTTTAAGATCAATACTTACTCTCTTAATACCTTTAAGTTGGCATTCTCTAAGATTACAATAACAGCTCTACTACTGCTTCTTCTTCTGTCTTTAAGTAGCTATTAACTATAGTTAAGCAGTTAAATACTACTTCATAATAGAAATCAAAACACACTGCTATTTTGCAAGTTATGTTGCCAGATAGCTGAATCAATTCCGATCTATCATCACACTATATATCTTCCTTCTTTGCAGCCTCTTTCTTAGCCTTCTGTTGTTTCTTCTTCTTTAATTTCTTCTTCAAACGTTGTCGTTCTTCCGGTGGTAGATTATCATTGGCAAGTAATTGTTCTAAATCTTCAATTGATTGAGCTTCCCCTTCCGGCTTCTGTTGTTCTCTAGCAGCAGCCACGGCAGCCTCATATTGTGCCTTAATCTCAGCAATCCAAACTCCCGTTATTGTGCATAACCACTCTTCTCTAAATCCTTTATCATACCACTTTTCTGTAAATTCCTTCATTGATTTTAATTTCTTCTTGGCATCTTCGGTACTTGGTAGTGGTATATTAACATTATTATATTCCTCTTCGGTATGTTCTTCTAATAGTAAGGCACGGACATCTGATGCTAATTGTTTGGAACTGACGAGTAATTGCAATTTACGTTTGGCTTCACTTCGTTCTCCTTCCTGTTCTTTATTGTAACCATTAAGTAGGTTTGATCGATTATTTTGGGAGGAATATTTGTTGGTACGTCCTGATCCACCTGTTTGCTTTGCACCACCTCCTCTTAAGTTATTCGAACTGTTCCGTGCGTCTGACATTGTCAGTCGATTCTCCAGTTGCTGCCGATAACTGTTGTATTAGATTGAATAGAACTTCTCAAAAATGGTTGGAGGATAGGATACCGATACAAAAGATATTTCTCCCACTGATCTAGCGTATATTATGGTATGTGCACAACCACCAGGTACTCCCTCTCAACATCTCGCCAACTTATTGTTTGGTATGTGCAGTCAGTTGGTTGGTAATGGAGGATACAATAACATCAATTCATTGATGGCTGGACCGTATTCTAGTGGACACAACAATCAAATGGAGTATGATGCAAATGAAAGTAGTAATAGTGTATCAAATTATCCTACACAACAACAGAATGGAGGATACAACAATCAGACAGTGGATGATAATGGTATGGTTGCTAGATCTTCTAGTCAAACTGAGACGACATGTGGAGTAGGCGATTCTATTACGCCTTCTCCACCAATCAATGAACAAGAACAATCAACCGAGACTGAATCAAAACAACCTTCTGGACCAAAGTTCTTTACAGGTGAGGATGGGTATGAATATAGATGGACGCATCCATGCACTAGAGGGAGAGCATCTGATTATTATGTTTGTAAACATTATGGAAGTACAGGATGTTGTAGAAAGGCAAGAATATATCGTGACAATGGTGAAAAGGAATACTTTGGCAGGCAAAGTAGATCCAACAATCGACAAAATTTAGACCACCATTTACCTTCATGTTCGAGAGTACATACTGTTACTTCTAATGCAGAAGAGGCGTCGAACAATATCCCAAATGTCAAAGTACAAGTGTGGCAGTTGATTGATGAGGTTGTATCACAGAATATGGCATTGACTGCTGGTCAAGTATACACCGAGGTTAATAGACGTTTGGTAGAGGAGCATGGGGCATGGACGGGGGCTACAAGTGGCCAGATAACAGCTCGTGTTTATGAAGTGAAGAAAAGACTAAATGGAGGGGATGCCTTCACAACTATTGAGACACAAGATGAATACAGGCTATATAACGACGGATCAGGAGCGCCCTTCCTTTATTTCAATGTCTCAAGGACCGGCATCGATGATAAGAACCCTGGAGTTATCCATCGTGCCATGGGCTTCAGTCATCCAAGGCTTGTTAAGAAGTTGAAAGGTAGAAAACATTGCTATGTTGACTGTACATTTGCAAGTACACCTCGGCCGTTCGTTCAGACCTTGAACTTCATGATGTTTGATGATGAGACTCAATCGTATGTCTGTGTCTTTTGGGTACTACTTACCGGACAGTTTGAGAAGTTGTATGCCGAGACTCTTCACCAAATCTGGATTGCAACTGATCGTCAGTTGGATCCATTATCACTCACACTTGACTACGAGGATGGCTTGATTAATGCGGGGACTGCTCAGTTCATTCAAGCTCCTACACCATACCTTGATAGAAGAGGCGAGACAAAGATTGATGGATGCTTATTCCACTGGAAGCAGGCCATCCGAAGGTGGATGATCAAAAACAGGATCAAACCAGATCATGTCAAGTTTGCCATGAGGAAAGGTGTGCTTGATCTTTTGTGTGTTATTCCACACAAGGATCTCGAGTCAAAGGGTATCCCTTTCGTCAAGTCTCTCTTGAAGGCAAAGTTTGGAGACAGTATGCAAGTCAACAAGTGGGCTAAGTTTTGGAAGTACTTCTTTAGGCAATGGATGACTAAGAGACTTCTCCCGGTATGGAATCTCTTTGACAAGAACGGGCACTATATCAAGATCAACAATCGTACAAACAATGGGCTTGAGAGATACAACCGTCATCAAAATAGTCTCTTCGATTCTCCACATCCTACTCTTTTTGTATACATTAAAACAATACAGAAAGAAGCACTTCGAATTGTGAACCGATTGGATGATCAAAACTGGACGGAGGAAGAGCACAAGGAGTTGACAATACCCGATATCCCCAAAGAATACTATGATATGTTTCCAGAGGAGGTCACAGTTCGAGCTCCACTGTTTGGTCTCACTTTGGAGATGAAGACTGGTGGCGTGGGTGCACTTGTTCAATCTGTTCATAATAATAGTGTCTTGGCTCAACAGATATCTAAAGGTGATAGTGTTATCTCTATCGATGGCAAAGATATTAGTCAAATGAATTCCGAAGATATATCTACCATTTTGGAAAGCAAGGCCAGTAATGTCGAGCGAGAGTTGGTGGTTGCTAAAGCTTATAATTAGGTTTAATATGGTCATTTACATTGTTTATAATACTCCTGCCAATCGTCTCTTTATCTAAGCATTTGTCAAGCAATCTCTGCCCCTGCCAATCGGCTCTGACTAAGCTTTATGTTACTACACCTGCCGCCCCTGCAAACACTACCCTGCCAAATTAGGTGTTCTGATGCGGACGTAACAATAAGCATTTTATTATCTCGTAACATTAGGGTCTTATGAGGAGAGAGGGGATGAGATTAGTTTGATAACTTCCTCCGATTATTCAATCACCCTTCGTAACATTAGGGTCTTAGGGGGAGAGAGGGATGAGATTAGTTTGGACACTATTCGTTTGCTTTTGCCAATCGTTTGTTGTATCGCGTGTGTGCTATGATTCCAACCCAAGATGTGTGTTTATTTATTGTTATCCGATTATCATGAATCAAAACCAATTCCATTTGTATTAACAGATATGTTTAATGAAATAGAATGACAACCTATGATTATATATGTGTATTTTTTGTTAATCGTTGATTGTTTGTATGTATGTAGAGTTATTATACACTGCTGTAGGTACAGAACTACTCGAGGTGATCTAATAGTAGTAACCATAGAATATACTGTTTGTTTGAAAGTAGCACATCGTCTTTAATGAACAGCTAACAACTAATCGATTATATCTCCCAAGCTCGTGAAGAAGTCGGGTGATGTCGGTGTAGATTTAGCTGCTTTTGTTATCTATGATACTTCGCCGTCTGTTTTTAATAGTCCATCTAGCATTTATCAGTTGTCTATTATCAAAGGTATAGGCAGCTATCATACAAACTGCTAGGATATCAAATATCAAGTTAATTAAAGCGAAAGAACGACTGGTATTCAGGTCATAGTACAAAAATAAAACTTCGGTCAAAAAAGAACAGATTTATAATAATACTTTTATGATTGGACGGATGAGGGATACCAAAAGATATTTTCTCCCCTTAGTAGTGTTATTGTGATTGATTGAAGTGACTTTGAACTACTGAACCTATAGCAGCCAAGCAGAGTATTGCAATATGTTCCTGTCGATAGTATACTTAATAAAACAATAATGTCTGCCGCCGCCGACGGCGATGATTTGGCCGCAGGCATGAAAGACAAGTTAGACATTGTCTCCTCCCCAAAAAATGACGATGTGGAGGCTGAATGTTGGTTGTGTTTGCAAAATGGAGACAAACAACCACTTGTACGAGATTGTTCCTGCCGTGGTACTACCGGATTGTAAGTTTTTTACTATATTGCAATGATACATATGCATAGTTGTCATAAAATCATACCTCTAACAAATGACATATCATATGCACATATCTTTCTCTTGATGCATCCTGCACATATCTTGTGCACATACTTGTGCACATATCATGATATCTCCATAACATCAATCTTCAAACATATCTTGATATCTCACTCCAGTGCCCATCTAAATTGCATTGTTGAATATGCCAAAAAACAAAGCAATGAGAATCATGTGGATATTGGAATGTTCATGCTTCCGTGGGAATACTGTTCACAATGCAAACAGAACTATAGAAACAAGCTGCGTCTTGACTTAGCAGACGAGGTTATTAAGTTTACAAAAGATATCTTTCCTTTGAGTGAACGTGTACCATCCTCCGAGTTTCCCTGTGATCCATATCGGTATTCTGAGGCATTATATGTAAAAGCAAAAGCACTGCAAACTTATAATGACGAAGACAAATTTGATGAAATTAATGAAGAGGGGATTAAGGTAACAACTGAAATCGTATCCACAATTGATAAAATGAGAAAGTATACACCAGCTTTTCCAAAGCAGATTACACAACTTGAAGGCTTAGCCTACAATCAACTTGGTCTGTTTACAATGAATAGTGTGATAAACAAAGCTGATAAAGAAGAAGTGGGCAAACAAGCAATCAAGTGCTTTGAAAAGGCTCGTGAGCTTTGGATAAATGAGATAGAGAATGCAGAAATAGCAACCACTCAAATCGAACAAACACAATTCATGATGAACGGTATCAATGCATCTCCAGAAAAGAGGAGAATTAACGTTAAGTTTTTACAACAACAGTACAAACAAAATCCAAACGCAGACGTCGGTATGAATCTTGTCTACGCCTACTTGTCCGAGAAGAGATTTATGGAATGTAAACGTACACTATTGGAGCTTATCGAGATGAGCCGCAGGTTACATGGAGAAAACCACGATGAGACTCAAACTTTAAGCGAGGCATTAGATCAAATCAAGTCTGTTGGTACACAGATTGTTCAATTAAAGTCAGATGAAGGGGAAAGTAAAGGCCGTAGGTACATGGCACTTCGATATGAAGACGATGAGAAGAAATGCATTGTGGAAGGACCTACCAATTCGGATGCCAAGCAAACTTTGACAGTTGAATCAGATGATATTATATACACGATTGGTGTACCTGTGACTATTTATGGATTGGTAAAGGCATCTCATTTGAATGGCAAAGAAGGCGAAGTACGATCATTTGATGAGGAGAAACAGAGACATGAAATCTTATTCGAAGATGAAAGCTTAAAGCCATGTCTTGTGAAGCCTTCAAATCTGAGGATATCATTTGATGGTTAAGACTTAATTGTTTAAAAGACTCAGTACATCTAAAGACACCTGTTAGATCTGAGAATCCTCTCCTTGTAGTTGTCCTCGCTCCGTTGTTGTAGTGGTAAAGGATACCACTTGCCGGGTATCCCTTGACTCTTTTGATTTCTCCATCCACCCTTTTTGTGGTTTGCATGGCTTTGTTTGTTTAGATACAATACATTGCGGTTTGGATAACGTGTGAAGTTAGTGATAAGGATAGTGTAGTAGTAGGTAGCAGCAGCAACAGTAATCATCAACTACAAAATGGCACATAAATTACAAAAATGCATGAGATATACAAAATATGCAACAGGGACGGTATTTGTTACTTCCATGACCTCAGCTTGGTATTATCGACCACTCGCTGATACGTCTACTGGCACACATGATAACTACAAAACTACAAATGATAATACACAGTCATCTAATACAAACCAAGCTCAGATACTATCAACAGATAGCATTGCAACGCCTAACATAAATGACGACAGATCATCTCAATTTTTTTGTGCGCCAACACAACACTGGTCATCACGAGATGAAGTCCCAATACTCTTAAGTTGGGCAAGATCAATATCAATAGGTGTTACTACATTGGCTATCAGATTATTAATGAATACCTATGGTAAATATGAAATTAAAGATGATGTGCATTATCATGAGTTTTTAAAACTTGTATTAGAACGAGATATGGATACAACAACAGATGGAAGTAGAAAAGAAAGACAAGGATTGTTAACAATATCAAATCATAGATCACTGTTTGATGACCCGGGGATAGTATCATGTTTATTACCTTTACCACACGCAATACAACCAAAGTATAATAGATGGGGAATATGTTCACAAGAGTATTGTTTCAATGATGCATTGCCTGGAATCATTAAAGGATATTTAGGTGCCGGACAGGTGTTACCGATATGTAGAGGGAAGGGTATTAATCAACAACTGTTGAAAGATTTTGGTTATTTTCTGGCATGCGGAGAATGGTGTCATTTATTTCCAGAAGGTGGAGTTTGGCAATGGAATGAACTTGGAGGTAGACGAGAGCTACCGGAGAATGCTATTATTGGTGCATCTTCAGACTTTGGCACACATATTACTTCCAACAATGAGCATGATGATATAATACGAATCATACCAGCAACTACTCAACAGCGAGCTCTACCAGTCAATCCATCCAAGGGTAAACTGAAATGGGGCACAGGAAAGTTAATCGCTCATGCACCAACAATACCCAAAGTTATACCATTTGCACATGTCGGTATGGAAAAGCTATTACCACAAGATGAGGTAACTGGCAAGACTAGAATACGTGATAATCTGTTGAGAAGCATGCTACCAACTATACTTGGCGGAGAAGAAGATAAACTCAGTGTCAAGATACAATTTGGAGAAGAGATTACATTCGATGATATTATACAAGAACACGAACAGAAGTATGGCAAGCTTTGGAAGTACGGACCCAATGAAGAAGAAAAATGGATTTCTAGCTATGAAGAACGGATATTATATAATAAGATTGTTCAAAGGATTGAGGATAGACTGGATATATTGACGAAACAAGTTTGTCAAGATGAGAAAGATTAATCTAAGTCTGTAACAAGGAAGACTTGCTACTCATATTACCAAAGACTACTTTCGTTGCTACTAACATTCCGTCTATAGAGTAGTCTACACTCAGTGTTCTAGTAAACCACGTAGATATTGCTGTTTCTTTTCGCTATCCTCCTTGAGCTTATTCCACTCCCAATATGGTACAGAAACTACTTTCATTTCATCTAGAGCAGCAACTTGCCTGTGCTTTAGTATTGTACTACCAGTTCGTGTTCTATTTCTACCTATAAAGTGAGACGGCCCATCAACCTCGATGGCTATTTGCTTTCTATTCACTTCTACTACTGCATCTATCCGATACCCACTCTTCAATAGCACTTCTTCTTTTGGTTGTAGACCCATGAGTGATAGGATGGATACGACGTCATCTTGTAACTTTGATGGAGTAGGATCTTCTGAAATGAATGCTTCGTAACATCTCGTCTTAAGTGGTAAAGGCAAACTAACACCAGACTTGTTTTCTATCTGCCATAATTGCCACTGGTGAAGCTGTCGCAACGCTTCCAATTCGAATTCATCTTCCTTCTTTAAACAGTTATTGATAAACTCATTATTGAATACAGATGGGACGTTTACATTTGCCACTGAATACGCCCAAGCAACATTTGCCAAACCTTGGGCAGTATATTCATTTCTATTTGCCTTCACTGATGGTACAAGTGATGAGAATAGATGCTCATTGACTTGCCCTTTTGTAGCGTATGCCCATAAGAAGTTTGCTATGTGTTGAGGTATGAATTCACGCTGCCGTTTGATTGCTTCTTCTGCCAGTTTGTTAAAGAGTTGTGGATGAGTCTCTCTTGATGTTGCAAATGCCAAAACGATGTTGGAAAGAGCCTGCGATTTGAATCCATTCAAATTGTCAAGTTTAATGATGTGATCCGCTACTTTCTTGAAGAGATGAGGATGAGACCCTCCAGCAGTTGCAAATGCCCATACTGTATTAGAACAATCTTGTCCATTGAAATGTCTCACGCTGTCAAGTCTAACTATATGATCGGCTACTTTCTTAAACAACCTAGGATGTTGCTCATCTAATGTGGCATATGCCCATATAATGTTGGATAGAGATTGTGGCCTGAATTCATTCAAGTTATTCATTGTAACAATTGAATCACCTGCTTGCTCAAACAGTTGGGAGTTTTGTACCTTCACATTTGCATACGACCAAAGCATATTGGATAGGTCTTGTCCATTGAAGGTGTGCAAGTTAGGAATTGCAGCTTGGGAAAATAAATCAAACAGTGTACTACTGTCTTCAAACTTTATGACATAATCAGCAAGTCCGTATGCATAAATCAAGTTAGACAGAGACCTTGCATCAAACTTGTGTAGGATTATCATAGATGGTTCTACCAATACCTTAAATATGAACTCTTTGTTTGATGAATTGTCACCTATGATCAGATCATACAGTATTCGTTGAGGAGTACCATACCGGGGAAGTCTCTTTCCATCTGAACCACTAACACTTTTAACAATCTTTGCTAAACTAATTGCAGTTAATGACAAATCTCTAGAACCAAATGAGTTGATGTCTTGTAATGTATGCCCTAATATATCATTAAGTTGATGATTCATATGCTCAACGTTCTGTACTTTATCAAACCTACTCTTTTTAAGTAACTTTGATAATAACGTCCAATAAGCAGATATACCGCGAGGTGACATGATACTTATATGATCATCTGCCATTCGTGTTAACTCTTCTATTGATTGGCATACTCTCATGTCTGGATCTTGATTTCTTCTATTTCCACTACCACGGTTTGAGGAGAACCATCGATATTGAAACAACTTCAATTGCAATGGATGTTGAGCATAAGACGGTGCATAAGTAAGTTGTGTTGCATTAAAACTGGCATTCAATGATGAGTATCGTCTCCTCTGACTGGTATGATAAGAATTAAGAATAGATGATACTGCACACGGAGATGGCGAAGTAATTTGATCAAGACATATCGATTGTGAAGTGAAGTATGTGGAGGAGATTTTGTTTTTGTGTTGTAAGTTTCTCTGCATTATCTGGCGTATAGACGGCCGCAGAAATTGCCACATCATTACTAACTAATACTCTTTCCTTTATAAGATTCTATAATTGATTGACTACCTTCTTTCTTATTGTTCTACCTTTTTCTTCTTAGTTGGTTGATCAGCTTTTGATAATGTTGTTTTTGATACTACTTCATTCTTCGGCGGCATGGGCTCAAACACTTCTACCGTATCACTCTTGTTCATATGTGAGTTGACTGATATATTAAAACACCTTATAATTGCATCTTCATCTACTACTCCCTTCTTGTTATTAGTTATTTGGTTGTTTGATGTGTCGTAATTGGATTTTTTGATATCGTCTTTGCAACTTATCTTTGTTGTCGATTGATCTCTTCTCGAGCTGTCAATTATTGGAAAATTGATACCGGATAAATCTTCATCACTATCTTGATCTGAGTGCTGTTGTTGCTGCTGCTGCATATCGTCATCTCCACGCCGATACCTAACTAATACGACATGACCACAGACGCCACCCACACGCACCCGCACCACAAGAGGTGTAAAATAGCGTATCGTACTTGAGTATTACATCCCTTCAAGCTTACAAATACAACAAAGTCAAAGGGAGAGCAGAGAGGAGAAGAGTAGAGTTATTGCGACAAATCACGAGGAAGAGGACAGATATACTGCATATATATTATACATAAAGATTTTATTGTGTACAGCGTAAATAATTGTTTGGATTATTCGGAGTTTATTCGGTAGAAACTGAAAGAAATACAATCAAACATCACATGAACCAAAAAAAAAATATGATTAGCAAGTGATAATATTATAATACAGAAAGAGAATGGCAGAGAGTAGTAGTAATACCGATGTATTTTTATATACAGAAGGGATGGTAGTACCAGATGATGTAGTTCGTGTACGAGTTCATCCTTCCGTCACCGTAATTCCAGATGAGGCATTTCATGAAAGAAAGAAACTTGAGGAGGTTGAACTTTGTGAAGGGCTGGTAGAGATTGGGAGAGATGCATTCAAGGAATGTTGGAAATTGTCAAGGATTACAATACCCTCTTTCGTTTGCAAAATACCCTCCACCGTCACACGAATAGGCGATGGCGCTTTCTCTGGTTGCGATAATTTAGAAGCTATTGACTTGTCATCATGTGAGGCCTTGCTAGAAATAGGACGTGACACACTCTTCGAGTGTACATGGTTAGCGAACGTGACAATGCCCACCAATGTAACAAGAGTTGGTGAATGGTCTTTTGGTTGGATAATAAAGATGAAGTCTATGAATCTTCCCAACAATATAGAAAGAATTGGGGACCATGCCTTTTATGGCTGTACTGAGCTACTCGCTCTCAGAATTCCACCGCTAGTCACAACAATTTCTGAAGGAATGATGGGTCAATGTGGAAGTGTATTTTCTATTGAACTTTGTGATGCCACCACCAGCATTGAACAAGAGGGATTTAGATTCTGTCACTTATTGAGGAACATAGCCATCCCACAAAACGTTTGGGTAGGTTATCGTGCTTTTGAGAGTTGTACAGATCTTCAACATGTACTTGGACTGGATAGAAAGATCATAAATCCACTGAAACAGCGGTTTGATAACCTACCAATTCACAAAATGATTTACTATCAATCATATCAGCCAGTGACCATGGACCAACTCAATAATGCTTTGGATATGAGGTCTGGCCAACGCAGATCATCGCGGAAGAAGTTGGATCAAACTGGCAAGCAGCAAGATTGCTTGGGAATGACCCCACTACACATTATGGCATGTTCAACTGTGCAAAATATTGAATTATACAGAGTATTGATTGAAAAGTATCCCGAGACTTTAGTTACTGAAGACAGATGGGGAGATGTGCCATTGCTTTATGCAGTGTTAGGGAATGCACCTGATGAGATAGTACAGTTCTTGGTAGAAAGCTACACAACAATGTACCCAAATCATGTACTGAATTGGACAGATATGATGTGGACATTGGGCAGAGCAAGTGTGGAATATAAAGTGATTAGAAAATTATCAGAGATGCAAGAAGCATCCTTCCCTAAACAAAGTATCGATTGGAATAAAATTCTAGAGAAGGCAGTATCTCGTTGGGACTTCAATCTGCATGATTTCATTAATAAAGTAGAATTCAAACGCCTAGTTAGGCGTAGTTTAGCAGCACGCGTGAAAGCAATTGGATTGAAACATTATTGGAGAAAAATATCACAAAAGATGTTTGAAACTGATGTTCCCGAGGGTAGCCAAGGAAGAAGAGATTACATTGCTGAAGTTCAGGCGCATCTCGTCCATTGTGAAAACGAGTATCATACACTGAAGGAGGCCACTACACTGCTCGAGTTGGTTCTATGGAAGAAGAAGATGGATGACCATTGCCAGGAAAGGAATGATAAGAGGCGTATCAAGAGAGTGAAGATCGATGAGTCGTATGTTAGGCAGCAATGCCGTGTTGGAAGTGGAGCTGATATTGTTATTGGGAATGTAATGCAATATCTTGTGGCCATGGAGGATGGAGATTGAGGAAACGAATAACATAAAGGCACATAAATTCATATTAGATAAGTAGGAGTCAGTGTAGATAGTAGTCTCTATTGAAGATCATATTCAATCAGGGGCACTTAACATGTATCTCCTATTCTAGCTGCATTTCAACATACCATACCAAACCCCCAAAAGCAAGTAAATCCACCCACTCTACCCCCATCACTTTCTTCTAACGTCTTCTAATAGCCGAGACAACCATGGCCACAACCCCCACAGCAGCAGATACCACTACCAAATTCTTCATGATTTTCATTCTATCATCCCTCTTCTTATGGCTTTCGATACGTTCTTCAATCCTCCGTTGCATAAATGCTTGTACAACCTTGGCATCATTCGGTACATTGCTCGATCGGATTTTCAAATTCCATAGTCGTGACAATTGCTTGGGAATAGTCGGAAGAGGCTCAACTGCCATGGAACATGCATCTCCAAATTTGGCAAAGTGAGCAGTGGCAAGACATACAGTAGCCTCATTGGCCGTGTCCAACTGATGTACAGCACTCACACCCACGGCTGAATGTGGACAGAGCATATAATCAAATTCCGAATGGTATCGTTTGATTGTTTCCAACGTGTTGGCAGTATCAGCCTTGGCAGATTTAAAGTCAGATCGTGCCTCATCCAACTTCTTCCCTGTAATGGTAAGCTTCCCTGTCGATTCAAAGGCACTCATCCAACTTGCTAATGTAGTAGCATCATCCCCAGCCAAGTGATATAGGTACCGTTCAAAGTTGGAACTAACACAAATATCCATCGATGGTGAAATAGTCTTTTGAATATCCTCCCTGTGATACTCACCCTCGGTAAAGAATCGATGTAAAATATCATTCTCATTCGTAGCAACAATTAAATCACCAACGGGCAAACCCATCCGTTTCGAGTAATATCCAGCCAATATATCACCAAAGTTACCAGTGGGTACCGAAAAGTTAACTTTCTGAACATCCTTCTCGGCATCCGTAACACGTAAATAACTCCAAAAGTAATATGTCGTCTGTGCCAATACACGACACCAATTAATACTATTCACGGCACCCAACTTAACTGTATCACGAAATTCTTTATCATTAAATGATGCCTTGACAATATCTTGACAATCATCGAAGGTACCATCCACTGAGACACAGTGGATATTGTCATCGGGAACGGTAGTCATTTGACGTTCCTGGATTTCACTAACACGTCCATTGGGATATAGGATGATACAATCTACACCCTTCTTACCCCGTAATCCGTAGATTGCAGCCGAGCCTGTATCTCCAGAGGTAGCACCAAGGACGGCAAGTCGGCCATTGTTTGATCCAGTTGATAAGAAGTATTCAAAGAAATTACCAAGCATTTGTAATGCAACATCTTTGAATGCAAAGGTTGGTCCATGGAATAATTCCTAATATTGTGGGATTTGTGCATATGATGTGAGCATTTTAGTTTTTGTGCATAAGATGTGATCAAAATACTTTGCAATTGCAATTAACACCGTCGACGGCTACAATCACAACACCTTGACAACAATACACTTACCAGAATATAATGTCCATCAACCTTAACCAAAGGCGTTACCTCCTCACTCCTAAACGCACCACAACTCCTCTTAACAATATCCGCCAAAATATCTTTAGGTACTTCATCCTCACCAACAAACTTTCCAATAACCTCCGTAGCTAATTCATGATATTGCAAATCTCTCCATGATTCTAATTCAGCAGTACTAACTGTTGGGAAAGAGTCGGGTATGAAAAGTCCACGATCATGTGCTAAACCACGCATTACTGCGGAACGGAAGGAGATGTGTTTTTGGGTAGGGCATCCTCGTGTTGAGGAGTAGGTTATTGATTTTGTTGTAGTCATTGTTGATTTTGGTATGAATGTTGATGTTCTTCTGTTTATATGAACAGGTTGTTGGTTCTCATATCTATCGTGAATTACTTTTGCTTATTTGTGGTTTGCAGCAAAAACGTCATTAATGTACTTTATAAGCATCTAGCCAGTACATGTGAAACTTGAGTACGGTAGTTATCAAGCAGTTTTGGGTTGTAGTTATATTATGTTATGTTTTGCTTGAGAAGTAAGAGAGGCAGTTGGATATAATATACTGTATATGTAGTAGATCTGATATTGTCATGGTTTTGCTAGCAGTGGTGGTACGGATACGGCCGCGATTTGCAACTAACATTGCAACTCATATCAAAAATTGTCATCAATCATCATATCCAATTCGATTATTATGTGGTGTACAGCACAATACTTCATCTCCAGTAATACAATTGGGTAATAGTAGTACAAATCATATCAATCCTTTGTTATTTCAACCACTAAGTAGTACTTGTCATGGACTGTTTCAACTAAGAGGATTTACAAATGACACATCATCTCGGCATAAAAGATATCAAGATCCAGACATGAGAGTATGCCAATCGATTGAAGG
>Ga0075437_10934_pt1 | contig 16604 bp, 16 predicted proteins | sample MintriMetagenome_FD_74266 | JGI IMG/M metagenome (GOLD analysis project Ga0075437, IMG submission 74266) | Marine eukaryotic communities from Monterey Bay, USA to study complex ecological interactions - Minidiscus trioculatus and... | ecosystem: Environmental > Aquatic > Marine > Unclassified...
AGAATGCCCAGATCAAAGGGTGGTCTGTGACCATTGTGCACAATTAACTTCTACTTACCTGATCTATATATAATTCAGCTTGCATATGTCGATGTTCTTCGATCTCATAAGTCGAGGCCACGAGGCCGTGACCAATTCTAACAAATCTCCATAATCGAAAGAAGATTAATACACCTGGTAACACTTCATATTCATACATGTTTGCCCAATGGAATAACAGTTCCAATATCAATGAAATACTAACAATGAAGAGATCCACAACATAGAAGCATGATGACCAAAACTTCTTCCCAAGAAGATAGAGCATTAGTATAAGTTCAAACTCAAATGAACCAAGTATGACAATTGTCATCCAATATAATACCTCGTGTGCAATATGAACACCGTGCCATTTGTGTTCATCACATCCCGCTGTATTAGTTGTTTCAATTAAAGGATAAGTACATATATCATTACCATGTCCATTATATGCTGAAAGTAAACGATGCACATCACTACTACCATCATCTACTACCCCATCAACAGTATTATAACTACCACTACTATCAGCAGGACAACATGATATAGCATCACGAACAACATACATACAATACGGGAAGAAAACATCAATAGCCAACTCCGTAAACAGTATTAATACATCAAATAACAGTAATACGACCAATATCTTCTGTACAATGTGTGAATTACATATTGTTAATGCTTTAAGTTGCCATGAATCATTTGGCCATTTTGATTCGGCGTGATTTATCTCATCTATAGTAGAAGGTATACTAAACCCTCTTCCTATACCTCGTCGTCTTCCTGCTCGTTGTTGAAATGTTGTTCGTGAGTATTGTTGTCTTTTACTACTTACATTATCAATGTTAGGTGTAGTGTCATCGGTGAATTTGACTGCAGTAGTTTCTGCTGCTACTAAGTTCTCATCATTAGTGGATTCTATATTCTGTTGATCATTATTAGTATCAATGTTCTGTTGCTGATCTTTATCTTCTGAGGTTGAGCCCTTCATGTCGTTGCTAATTCGGTTGTATACGCCGCTCTATTGTCGTCGATTATTATCAGCCTGACTACTGCAACTATTCGCCCATGATATCCTTTATTTGAGAGCAATAGCTATGTAAATCTTATAACTGTAGAAAAATCTTTAAACTGTAGAATAAATCGCCAAAAAAATACCATATTAGTGTGGAATAGCACCTCCGTATTTAGCGTCTATGCATTAAGGAACATCAATGAGTTCTCCCGATAGTACAAAAAAGCGTAGGATTGCCGTGGGTAGCAGCGGCGTTGATAATAATGGCGTAGACGATGGAATAACAATGTCTAAAATTTTGGCAAAGATGAATGACATGCAAAATGAAATGAATGGCATGAAAAGTGAGATGAGTAGTATGAAAGTACGTCTATCTCGTATGGATGAATTAGAGGAGAAATATCAACGTCAAGAAGAAAAGTGTACCGAACTGGAAACTAAGTGCAATGTATTAGAAAATAAGTGCGGATATCATTGCAAAGAGGTATGAATGTAATGATAATAGGGAGAACAGGTGGGCGTATTCTGCACCATCTATTCCTGATAGCCATTGGACTGGCCTTGGTTTTGGTGAAGAATATATTAGCAATATGGGGTATTTACTGCAGCGGTTTGAGGAAGAAGCAGCTTCAATGAGAAGTGGAAGTGGCCACTCAACAATAGTTAATACCAGTTGGGTACGGATGATTTTGAGGGAATAGTTATGCAACACGATGATATACTTCTACCACACTGGAATGAATTTGCTACTGCATTGCAGTTATACCAAAATGAAATAAATGAATTTTCAATACGAAATGTAAAGCTGACGGACCCGATCATTCGTTTATTGACAGAATCCCTGAAACATAAACCAATCTATGAGTTTTTCCTGAACAATAACGAGTTTGATGACACAGAACAATTGGTTAAATTTGCTTTGGAGATAATACAGTCTAACCGTCAAATTAAGGACTTTTGGTGTTCAGGCAATCAGCTTGAGAGTATGGATAATGCCAACAGGTGGGTAGAGGCAATTATCAGTCACCCATCGATTAATAAAGTTCGTCTGGAGAACTGCCTTAGAGGAGATATAAATGTTTATCAGATACTATGCTCACTCATTGCAAGTAACAAAGCTTTCTCAACAATAGACCTTGACAATAATGGCCTGCAAACTGGGGATAGTACTGACCTACCAGATTATATTGCAAACAATCCTCCACTCAAGATTCTATACTTGCAAAAGAATAAGCTGAATGATAATGATGCTATATTGATCGCCAAGGCACTGAAAGACAATACAAATCTTCTGGAAATATATATTAAAGAAAATGAAATCACACAAAAAAGGTTTTACCGCACTAGCCAAAGCGATTTATGATCCGACAAGCCTAAACTCTGTCTCCGAATGTAACCATACATGTTGGATTGACGGGCTTCAGAAATATCTTCCTGGCGACAGCTACGAAATGTTCAATAATGCGGCAAGCTATCAGGGAGAACCTTTCCGCCCTCCAAAACGAACAAGGGCACGAAAAATCTATCAACTATTATCTGAGAGGAATAGGGAGGGGAGCAATGGACAACATTTGAATTTAGAGTTTGATGACGAGGATAAGGGTGGTCTGACTCTTAAGATTGTGCCCAAAGTATTGGATGCAGTTTGTACTTATTCCAACGAGTCAAATAATCTCCCAATACCTTCACTATCGATCATGTATGAGGTTTTGCGTGGTTGGAAGATGCCAGAGCTATTCGAAAAGAGGAGTTAATATTATTTGGACATATGATGTGTTCTATTTGTGTATAAGTGTATACTTATCAGGTTATATAGTTCTAATAAATAACTAGGACAGATTACAATAATGTTTAATAAATCATGAGGTAGCGTTCGAGAGTTAGAATGAGAGGTATATACCGGAGGTAACCGAGAGGGTGTAGCGGCACTTTGTTGTTCTGTTTGTTTTGGGGGTATCTGTCTATCATATTCACTCTCGTAAGACGGCGGGGTATAAAGTAGCAAGTAACTATTAATCTTTTCATTAACAGGATTAATAAATGTGTATATTACTACTTAGACATATCTAGAGGTTCCAACCTCCGCCTACTTTCGTATAGCTCGGGCATCTTCCAACAACGTAATAGTTCAAACATTATAGATAGCGGGCGTACATATCTCTGGTGTTGAACATAAGCAGAATAGTCGTGTATACTTTCCAACACTTTGGGAACGAGTCGATTCCTCATCGTCCTCACCTTTAAGCTCCAAATTCAAATAACGTACATTACTCCCCTCTTTATGTCTTGCGGACAATAAATGATACATCTTTCTTCCCCTCGTACCCGTACCAGAATTATCAAAGAGGAGCCCTATATCACAAATGGCACATGAATGGTTGCTATCCGATACAGAGTTCAGACTTGTTGGATCATAAGTAGCTTTTGATAATGCCTCTTTGCCGATATCTGAAATGTTATTATTCCATAGACGAAGTTCTTTCAGATTGGTATTCTGCTTCAAAGCTTGGGAAATCAATATAGCATCATCGTTATTGAGTTCATTGCTTGATAAGTATAGATACTTGAGCGGAGGATTGCTGGTAATGTAGTCTGGTATTGGTATCTCTGTTCTATCCCAAGTTTGAATATCATTTCTTTCAAAGTCTAGAAGTTCAAAGATTTTGCCACTAGCCAGGAGATGGCACAGAGCTTCATACCCATTTATATCCCCACCAAGGCAACTCTCAAGGCGGATACGATCAATTGAAGGATTGTTACAGACGGCATCAAGTAGGGAATGTACATTTCCCGTACTCTCTAGCTGATTATAATCCCAAAAAAAGTTCTTCATATTTGGATTGGATTTGATCACTTCTACTGCAAACTCAATACCCTTGTTCGTGTCAATAAAGTTATTATTGTTCAAGACAAAATAGTCGATCTTATTTCCATTCAAGGCCGGTGATAACAAATCAATCACTGAGGATGTTAGCTGCACATTATATACCGAAAAATTAATCAGAGAATTGGGTCCTAACCCTAATTGAATAGCATTAGCTAGCTCTCTCCAGTGTGGTAGTAGGATATCGACGTGATTAAGATTGTATCCTCACTTTCATCACCAAACCGTAGTTCAATATCCGTGCATTTCCCACTTCTCAATTGACATGTATACTCCTTGATATTGTTCACAAAGGAACAGATATTTTTTATATATTCTTCATCAAAGTCTTGGTCGATCCAATGGCTCAATGGTATAGACGGTGCAGAATACTTCCATTTACTCTCTTTACTTAATATCTGTACTGATCTTTGCAATGAATCACATCTATTCTCAAGGTATGTACACTTGTCTTTCACACCATTCATTTCATTTTGCAAAGATGTGTATTGACTTTTTAGATCTTTCATCTCGGCCAAAATTGCCGCCATTGTTGTTCCACCCTCGGACATTTTGACATCAATATCACCCCGACTATCAACTCCGTCAGTTTTACGCTTCTTTGTGGTATCAGTGCTCATTAGATGGATGTTTTGCTATAGTATATACGTAGGACATAGTACTGCCAACTAACTATTGGGAATTGGGAAGGAGAAAGCGTTACGAATAAATCATCGCCAAAAGGATACCATATCCATTGCCTGTTAATTATCGCCTCATTATTACATGAATAGTGCCTCTTATTTGGCGTCTATTAAGCATCAAAGGATCATCAATGAGTTCTCCTGATAGTACAAAGAAGCGTAGGATTGCCTTGGGTAGCGGCGGTGGTGATGATAATGGAGTAGACGACGGAAGTTGTACAACAATGTCTAAAATTTTAGCAAAATTGAACGATATGCAGAATGAATTAGATAAGTGCATAGCGGCAAGAGACTCAATGCAAAAGGAGATGGATGGTATGCAAAACCGTCTATCTCATATAGATGATTTAGAAAAGAAGTGTGATACATTAGAGACTAACTGCAATGTATTAGAAAAGAAGTGTATCCATCTTGACACAAGATGTGAATCATTGCAAAGATCTATACAAATTTTGAGTAAAGAGAGTAAATGGGAGTATTCTGCGCCACCTATACCATTGAGCCATTGGCGTGGATTCCCCGAGGATTATGTTGATAGTATGAAAAGATTATTGGGAGATATCAAGGGGTATACTTGTGCATTAAGAAGTGGGAATGTTGGCGACTCTACAGTATATTTGGGATCAGATGGAGATGTCATACTGCATTACGATGATATACTACTACCTCATTGGAAAGAATTAGCTAATGCAATGCAGTTATACAATACAAATTACAAGTTATCAATTGCTGATGTGCAGCTACCGTCTCAAGTATTGGATTTACTTGCACCTGCCTTGAAAGGAAAGCCTATAACGGAATTTGTAATAAAAAGGAACGAGTTTGCCAATAATGAAGGTACTAAATTTATCACCGAATGTATCAAACACAATAATGAATTACAAGACCTTGATTGGGTGAATAATCAAATTCTTAATACAAAAGATGCTATGTTGTTGGTCGCTTGTATAATCAATCATCCTTCAATTACTAAAGTCCAACTTGAGAATTGCCTGGGAGGGGAAATAAATAGTTACGAAGTACTATGTCCACTCTTTTCGAGTGATACAAGATGGGATCATCTTGACTTAGAAGGTAACAACATTCAGACCAAAGGTGGGACGGAGATACCAAACTATATCATGAGCAACCCTCCGCTCAATAATCTATTCTTGGCAGACAATAAACTGAATGATGATGATGCTATTATGATTGCCAAGGCATTGAAAGGCAATACCAACTTGGAATATCTTCGAATAAATATTAACCCGGGTATTACAGATATCGGTCGTACTGCTTTGACCAAAGCTGTTTATGATCCAACAAGTCTAAACTCTATGTCGGATTGCAATCATATATGTCAAATTTACCCTTCTATGGGTATCCCTATTGGATGCAGCAATGGTAACAGGAACTTGACGTCGTCAAATGCAAGAAGAGTGTCAAAGATATATCATCTGTTATCCGTTAGGAATCGGGAGGGAAGCAATGTAAAACACTTGAACTTGGAGTTTGAGATTGACGAGGATGAGGAAGACAATTCACTGAAACTAGTTCCAAAAGTATTGGCTGCTATACAACATTATCATGACAAATATCTTCCTTATAACGGCCCGCAATTGCATCATTCTCTATCCATCACGTTTGAGGTGTTACGTGGTTGGAAGATGCCTGAGCTATACGGAAAGCGGAGTAAATAAATATTGGACATTGAAGTGTCCATTTTTGATAAGTTAATTTACTGATCAGGTTATAATACCATACCCTAATAAGATTAGTATAATCTACTCACTAAAAAAATATTCTGATAACATACTTAAACCGTTCTCGTCATCTGCCTAGGTTTGGCAACCTTCCTCCCCTCCTTAACCTTACTAACAGGACAAATCATCTCCTTCCAAGATATAGGTTGCATTACACAACCACTACTTTCACATATAGCCTGTATAACACCCAATTCTGCCTCGGCAGTTGTTAATATATACTCCCTTTCACCATTGGCATGTATCCGTGCTAATATAACATCTCCGGGATGGATACATTCTTCAATACGTACTTCTAGTGAACTATTTGGTCTAATTTCATTCTGACGTAGGATGCCCGAGAATGGCTCGTGTAGTGGTATAATTGATGGTTGTTTTGTTGATGATGATATGGTGGTATTGTGCTGATTGGTATCGTCTTCGGGCACTATTGCAACTACGTCAATTGAGGCTTGTGTAGGACGCATCACTCGAGTAACTCTTCCCACAATCAACATTCCCACCTCTGGACATATTGATGTTGATGAGTTGTTCATATATGATGATTGATTGAGTGATGATGATTTTTCTGATTGTACACTTATAATCCATGTATCGCCATCTTCCTCCATATTATCATTATCGTCCACTTGATGTTTAGTTGCACATAACTTTCCAAGAAGTGATGCATAGACATGTCCTTGACGAAGATATGTTCCCTTTCCGGCTATTAAAGTTGTTTTATTGCGTGTAGCTAGACCAAGACGATCACCCGGCGTTACCGTAGCACCAATCTCGTGCCGTAGAGTTGGTAGTTGTGTAGTAGTAGTGGCCGCCATGATCTAGTTTGAGCACTACAGAGGTTTAGGCAGGAGTGGTTTATTTTGTGTGGTGACCGTTTAGTTCTGGATTCCCCCAAGACAAAAAATAAAAAACGGCTACTGGTCGAATATGCTTCTTCCACCTACTACTACTCTCTTCTCTTCTGCGGCATCAATTGCAACTCGGACCAATCAATATACCTTATATATGTTACTAATAATACGGGTTAATCGGTGAACTCATCAGAATTAGAGAAGTATAGATCGGAGCTCATTGTAAACATATCTTTTGTAGATATTTGATTGGTAATGAAGAATATTGATATTGCAATATAGATTGATCTTAGTGTTAATAGAATGAGGTATATCGGGTTAGACAATTATCTTCTAGCATAAGGATATAATATTGGTTTGACGTTGATATTGCAGATTAGTACATATGATGTGGACATCATCATCGTATACAAAAGAGAATCAAAAAGGTAATACACGAAGTTATAACTACAGACGGCGGATAGTTATCATCTTATGCATACTGATATCTGTATCGTTCGTCATATGGCAGCTCTTTGCAAAACTATCAACATCAGCTATCAGTAGTATTATTGGTGGTGACAAAGTCGGAACAATTTCTAATAAACCAATACGAAACATCGAGTATGGTGTACAATCTACAACACCGCTAGTTATGATACAAAGCAAACTAGATAATCAATTACACAAACGATTCTTAGAAGAGCACCTATACTCATGTAATGAAGACGAATTAAACAATATACCCGAACTTGATAATCGTGTTAAAGAACCGGTATATGTATATGAAGGATATTATCATAGCATGCCGACAAATGAGAAGATACACTCACTTAATCCCAACCCTTTGATTGGGAAAGATTTTGAAAAACCAGCAGCTAGTGCGTTTACCAGAGCATTCTATGATGCATTCCGGTATATAAACAGAGATATATTTGATACATTAAAGCATAACTTATTAGCTCAGTCATCATATAATACAACAAAGCAAGAAGATGTATGTTACATACTTGCAAAGTGGATAGAAATGGACAAACATTTTGGAGATTTGTCAATACAAATACACTATGGGAAGAGAAATGAACAGAAGTTAATATCAGGAGCTGCTTGGCATACCGATGCAGAGAACTCGTTATTACATTTAGCAGTTACATTAAGAGGTAGTAGAGTATTGCATTCTAAACGGATACAATCACAATCAAATTCCACCTTACTACGTCAACCACTGAAGAATCTAGTACCGCAAGAGATATTAGAACAACAGAATCCAGGAGATGTATACCTATCATCATCTACATTAATGAGACATGCACCACAATTCTTTGATACGAATTACAATACACGAGTTATTGCTATACATGCACGTATATTATATACATCGGAAGAAGTTGATCATTTCTGAAGAGTACGAACTAAAGATGGTTGGAACAAGTTGACAAACACTTTGGCTGATACTCTTGCTTGTGCTAATCTACAAATACCAAGTTTGGAACAAGTCGAGGATCGTTTGTTGCTAATGGACTAAGCCTAAAAAGCCAATTCTAACTTCCCATTCTTTTCTCAGTAGGGCAGAGAGAACATACGCTAAGGGTAAACACTTCTATGCTTTGAGGAAGCAACATCTTTATTTCTTATGTTTACCAGAGTAATGTCTAACCTTCTTCTTAGTATATGATCTCAACAGAAGTGCCATAGTAGCGAACACAATGATGCTGAGCTTCAATTTCAATGGTGTCCTCATCCGTCCACTGCCTCCACCGGCAGCAACATCTACCACACCATCATTTGATATTTTGAGTCTAGTTGGTTTACCAATCCAATACATTTCATGTAAATGTTTGTATATCGCTTCTTCATTCGGAGTTTCTTCAATCCAACAATTTGGACACGAGTATAACGATGGCCATCTTGCTTGTTGTGATTCCCACTGACTAGGTGCTGCTTCTTTCTTGAGTTCTAATCGTTCACCCAATAATCGAGTATTAACATCGTTATGTGTTTCCCATAGCCACAATGGTAATTCTTGCCAATCTTCTACAGATGAGGATGGATCCTCTGATAGACGATGGCATCCGTCAAACTGTGTCGAATGAGGTATGACATGAGAGGTGAGGTTGAGGTGGATATAGCAGACAGTATACAGAGACTTCTACATACAACAACTTACCGCACAAGTATCATACATGGATAGAAAGTTCATTCGACATACATCACATTGAAAGAAATGATCAATATCTATAAAAATAGAGGACAGATGATGAGAGGTAAGAAGTAGTACAATACAAAAGGATACACATGACATGCACAAAAGTATACAATAAGAATCAACTTACAATTCCTCAGCGTTTCACTAGCACGACGTGTAGCAATCAAATCATCTAAACTACCATGATGATGATGTTTATTATATTCAACAACACCCACACTCATTATATGGAATAATTGCCATAAGCCACATGTATACCCCATCGAGTTATCTCCATAGGTACATGTCTTCCATTTCCAACTTCTTGATTCATCATCCTTCTTAGTAGTATAAGATTGTACCAACTTATCTAATTCATATTGTCCACTAATAGCCATTGTCCAATTGTCTAATATACCATTAATAATACTATGTATCCGTTTCATTTGAATTGGTAACGTGTTACTTAATAATACTAACCATTGATGAAAAGCCTCTGCCTTGTCTGATGATAGCGATCCGTTTTCGATGTAGATGGCATGTGATAAGGCAAATTCGAATGATAATGATGCATCATACCATGCATCGTGTATGTCATGTTCGTGAAATGGTATAATTCGTGCTGCTACCTTGTTCTCTTGTTTATTATCATTCTTGTTTGCCTTTGCCTCTTTACGTTCCGATGGAAAAGTTTCACCCCTTTTCTCCTCTAAATCACCACTACTATTAACAAATCCTAAATCTTGTAATACACTATCAACATTGTTACCAGTACCCTTACCTTTAATAACATCAAATGAATTCCTTTTATATAATTTAATTGTTGGATAACTACGTATTTCTTGATCTTTACATAATTGTTTATGTGCTACACAACTAATTGCATAGAATTTGATTGTTGGTTGGAGTGATGTTACTTCGTTGGATAACTTTTTATATTTTGGTGCGTAGTGTTGACAGTGTGGACACCTACATTGTTATTGGGTTGTTGAGGGTGTTGCAATGTTGTTAGAGAAATGTGAACATATTATGATATACACAACACAATACTAACAATAACGTACCAAGGGGCATAAAATTCTACAACTCGCGGAGGAGCAACATAATCATCATCATTAGCAGAACTACTTGATTTATATAAAAACTTTGGATGTAATGCAAGCTCTTTCTCTGTAGTTGTTGTACCGATCAAATGCTCAATTACTGCAGAGGGTGTATTATCATCGGTTGAGGACGAGGCAGAGTTGTCATCGTTATCTTCAATGTGGTATAGATATTTATGACCTCCGCCCATTATTGAATCTATTGCCTGTTATATATATAGTGTGTATACGATATAATTGTGAGCTATGAGATATATCAATGGTTATAACAACACAAACATAATCAAAAAGGCCAGTCAAAACACTGCAAAACATCTCAACAACTTACTAAATAAAGAGCTCCTAAGACAGCCAAAACAAATAAACCAAAGATTGCACCAATGAAATAATTATTATCAAATAATTGTCTCTTGATACTAGGAGAAGCTCGTTTGGTACGAGGAGATGATGGCATCGGCGAGAGGTACTATGTTTAGCAAACAACTAGTAACTAACAGCAATAAAATAAAGGGCCGGGCAAAGGGCGGTGGTGCATGAAAATAATTGTCGTTACAAAAACTCGCTCGTAACAAGAGCAACTCAATCATGCATGGCGGATTTTGCCGTCCCTACTACGGCTCAAACTCTAAGGCGCGCGCTTATAATAGAGTAAATATAATTTGCAATTATTAGTAATATATATCGGCACGGTATTAGGGCGGCGAGCGGTCGGTCGACTCAAAGACAAGAATGATGACGAAGAGAACTACTACTAAAATCTCCATGTTGTTAGTTTTACTAACCATTGCAATCAACTCATCATACGCCCAGCCAATAAACAATAATAACAATACAATTACAAATGATGAGATTACTATATCAGCAAGTCAAGTAATAGACAATGATAATGAAGATTTAGACACATTAATGGAATTTGATGATATTATTGAATTAGAATTAACATCTCCTACTACCAATGAACAACTACCCTCTTCATCAATATCAACTACTACCTCATCACCACAACCAACAATATCATCATCAACAATACCATCAACTAATAATCCTACAATATTACCAAGTACATCTACTCCAACAGTACAACCAACAATAAGCCATGCTCCCTCTAACTCACCAACAATCTCCTCATCACCTTCAAATTCACCAACCACTACCTCCCACCCTACATCATTTCCCTCTACCTCCCCTACAATTTCCCCAACAATCTCCCATTCACCATCATCATCACCTACAATCTCCCTATTTCCAAGTTATCTACCATCAAATAGTCCAACTTATAGTCCTATAATTGCACCATCAAGTATGCCATCCACAATAGAGAGTGTAGAGAAGGGTGGTGTTTATATACAACGATTATTGATTGGTAGTGCTAGGAGTTTAACGCTTGGTATGTACTTTGTTTGTATGTGTGTGTTTTTAGTGTGTGTTTGATTGACTGTGTGTTTTGTTTGGATGTTTGTGTTTGTTTTGTGAAATTTGGGGATTGTTTGAGTATAGTTTGTGCGGTTTGTTGGGTTTGTAACTTGGTAAGGGCTAGATGGTATAGAGACGTACAGCTTTTGGCAGGGTTAGTACCCCCTCGGGATTCTGTAGTCTAGAGGATATGATATGGAGCTTAGAGGATTATATAGAGAGGAGAGTGGTGTCCAACGAGGGGGTTTCTATTTTGTCTCTTTGGCTTATGCCTATGTGTACCTTAGCTCTTATGACATGTACTAACCTCATCTCTCTTGTTATCTTCCCCTCTGTTCCTCATCTCCACTTTTAAACAATACAACAGACGAGGTGGCAAGATTTCAATTAGTATATGAAAAGTATACAAAAAACTTTGGTTATGAAACAACCCAAGTTGATGGTATATGTAACGTATTATCACAACAAATTGGTATTAATCAAATTATTATTGGTAGTGATAGTTCAAGTTCTACACAATGGATGAATAATATTAATGCTGCTAGAAATGGTAATGGTGATGGAAAGAGGAGGAGACGGAATAGTTCCAAGCGAGATAGTGAAACGCCACCTTGGAATGATAGAGAGCTACGACAAGAGGAATTGTTAGGACCTCAATTGCCACTACAAGAAAAACAACCATTACGTGGCTACCCATTAACACTACGTTTCTCTATCCAATATTCAACACGAATAGGTATATATGACATATCGACCTATAATCAATTATTCACTGAGTATGTAAATTCCAATCTGAGCAAGGTAGTGACGGATTTAACATTACTCAATTTACCAGTGGTAAATGCCGAGGCTGTCTTGTTATTAAAAGATCGCAGTCCAACGAATAAACCAACATCTAAATCACCATCAAGTAAGCCGACTGTCTATTCAACATCCATACCTACGCTAGGATCAACATCAATATTACCAACTTCATTACCGAGCGACATGTCATTAGATTGGGATGAGAATTTTAATATGGTAACAGAAAAGGTTACTAACAATTCCTTCGTCTTGGGATTGTCTTTAGGATTGGCTGGAGCATTCATGATATCAGCGTTGGGATTATTATGGTATAAAAAGGTAGAAAAGCGTCATAGGAGGGGTAGTAGTGATAGTGAACGTAGTGGTGCTTTTCCAAGTAGCGGGGATAGAGGACGACGAGGAGGAGGACGGCCATTATCGCCTACGCAACAGATCGTACGGTCCTTATCACCACAGAATATCATGCGGACATTAAGTCCACATAGTATAGGATATGGATTACCATACTTTAATCATCCTTCGTCCACTCGAGGAGATGGTGGGAGTAGTGTAAGTGGACGATCTAAGGGTACAGTAGACTTGACACCAGTCGAAGATACAAGTCCAACCGAAACTGCCGAGATTAGTCCTGAAGAATTGGCATGTGCGGGGTTTGTATCATCCCCTCGATTCATGACATCACCTCGTCATAATAGTGGCGATGCGACTACTGCCGCTGTTATTGAAGCGACACAACAACAACAATTACATACCCAAACAAGTTTAAGTCCATTACAACGAGAGGATATTGAATACCTGACAAGTCCACCACGGCAGCAGTCTGCATCAGAGAAACGGTCAAGTCCACCACGATTCTTCAGCTCATTGGCATTCTCTTCAGGTAATGGTACTATTCATTCAAGTTCAACAACGACGGGAAGTCCAGGAGACTCACCAATGGTTGGTACTATGAGTCAGATTGAACGTCATCACTTGTGGCAGCAACAGCAATATCAGCTACAGTTACAGCAGCAAGCTCGGTATGTTGATATTGAAAATGGACATGAAGAGGGTCGGGATAAACAACAACAAGGTAACAGGCAACTTCATGTCGAGGTTAATCATCCACCGCCACCACCCGAGGCAATTATTTCACCATATGATACACCCTACGCTGAAGAGATGAGGAAGAAGATGTATGAACTGAATCCATCCACATCACTCTCACCAACTGATACTGAACAGAGTGACAATTATAAGAATCTCTTCTCGTTGAATTATGATTCAGATGCGGGGTCTTTATCACCTGGTCCAAATGCACGTCGGGCGTCGTTGGCTAGTATGCCAAGTGATCGACATTGGTTTAGCAAGGTGGGATCAGAGTCGTCATTACCCGCATCACCTTCTCAACAGACTCCTCACCAGACACCACAACAGCCTCCACGGGAGACACCAAACAGTATGCCAAGTGGTGGACATTGGTACAGGCCACCAACAGCAGAAGGAGGATCATCATTGCAATCAACACCTCAACGTTCACCTAATCGGTCACCACAACGATCCCCGCCACCATCACAACAACATCATCCACAGGCTAACTCGCCACAATATCTAGGTAGTATATCAAGATCAAGTATGCAACACCGATCAGCCATGTTCCCACTAGCCGAATATGAAATCAATAACATGATACATAATGGATCATTCAGCTCTCAAGACGATGTTGTTTCTATACCAGAAGACAATCGATCACATCATACTGCCGAATCAATCTTCGATGGTGCACTCGATCATGATAGTCATGACGAGTTGGACAATTATAAGAATCAAGATGTAGAAGTATTCAGATCGGCTATTGAAGAGAGTGTAGATGGCATTGAGGGTATGTTAAGCCTTGCCATGACACGTGCATTAACATCACCAGATGCATCATTTGAGCTACCTTGGGCAGAGTATGTAACTTTGCAAACGACGAATCGACTACCGGTCGTGGATGATAATAAGAATATCATTGAGGCATGTTGTTTATGTGAGACGTATGATTGGTTAAAGAGGCATGAGAAGAGTAGCATGGATTCTGTGTGAGTATATTATATGATGATGTGAATTATCTGTTCTGTTTAATTTCTCATCTTTACTCTAAACCAAACCTTCACATATCCTTCTGCTTATCACGAACAGGAACGAGTACTTCCAAGACATACTAAACAGACTAGTAACAACAGTCATTATCGGTATGATGCCACCTCTTCAAGGAGCAAGCCTTGTATATAACATTGCTACCATTCTCGGCTTGGACTTGTTACAAGAACTTCCCCAAAAGACGTTGATTGTTACTGGTATGAGGAAGACGAATGATCTAATTCGAGGACATGACTTCCTAGTCACGGCATTCACCCCATTTGGTGACATTGAGGAGGCTGCTATTGCACCAAGCAATAGAGGATTTGGTAAGTCATCTAAGTACGAACTCTCTATATTCTATTGGCTTGTAAAGTGTTCACATCTTATGTATTTCTATCGTCTACTTGCAGGCTTTGTTCGATTCATGGAACCAGAAGGAGTAAAGCACGCACTCAAGAAGTATAGAGAGTTTGAGATTGAGATACAAGATGTTAGTATAGCCATAAAGACACCGAAACCAGAGAGGCATTAATAATGGGATGTAAAGAATGCAAGTGGAGGGTACATAAGGGAAACATTGAGCTGTACACTTTGGAGGTGTCCAGTTCAAATAGCTAGAAGAAAGAAGAAGTGAGCCACATTAGATGGCTAGATATATGTACAGATTAAGTCGAAACTAAAGTATATCAACCGTTATTACTGATCTTACTCTCTCTAATCTAGTATGATATGACTATATGCTAAAGTCACAACCTATTGAACTCATAACCAATCAAGCACATCTAGCATAGCACCCATGTTCATCTGAGGCGGCAGCAATCTGTTTCGTATCCTCCTTTGCTTTGGTTTCATCTGCTGCATTACTTGTCTGCTTATCAAGCATTTGCTTTATATCCTTTGTTTGATCTTCCAGCATCGTTTTTATCTCCTTCTTTTCGTCGTCTAACATTTGCCTAATAGTAAGAATGAGTTCTTCCTTTCCAGTCTTTGTTTGTCATGGATATAACATAGACAATAGTACACATACAGGTACACAAGTATGAGTGTGCATCTAGCGTAGAAAAGTAGAATCAAGCACATCTAGCATAGGAGAAAGTTACCTCATGACTCTTGTCTTGATGAATTACCGAAGCTGTTGATTTAGCCTTGGATTCAACACTTGGCTTCCCCGACACTTGCCTGCTGGATACGTCAACTTGTTTTGTACCTTGAACCTCTCACTTTTGTACTTCCATAACTCCAATAATGTCAACCGTCTTCGATAGTTGCAAGTAGAACTCTTGCCTTTGAGTCGAGGATAAGAGATTCTTGTTCACCAACACGTCAAGGAAAAAAGAAGCCCCGACAACTGAGGGTTTGCAGAAAGTGTAATATATATCCTTTTCTGTGTCTTCGATCCTCTCTTTACACTCGTCGACGATGCTATCTATATCTACCTCCGACTGTAGCATCTTAATATACTCCTTAACAAAGTGGATAGGCAAGGGAGTGGCTAGACGGTAGTCCAAAGCAAATAGTATCTCCTCTTCAGTCTCAATGATATCTGCTTTAGCATAGTACCCCTTACAAATCTTAACCAATGTATCAACAGTTAGTTCAGTCTTCTCATACAGCTTGACAGAGATGTAGAATGATACGATGGCTGATAGTTGAAATTGATACTTGTCTTGTAGTGCTTGACGAGACTTGCCTTTACCACTGCTTAAATACCGATCAAAGAAGGATATGGCAAATGATGCTGTTTCGGGTGAGAGTTTGAGCTTCTTCTGGAGTTGTTGACACCAAGTAACCATGGCGGTACGGCTGCTCACATCCACGGAA
>Ga0075437_14479_pt1 | contig 16569 bp, 13 predicted proteins | sample MintriMetagenome_FD_74266 | JGI IMG/M metagenome (GOLD analysis project Ga0075437, IMG submission 74266) | Marine eukaryotic communities from Monterey Bay, USA to study complex ecological interactions - Minidiscus trioculatus and... | ecosystem: Environmental > Aquatic > Marine > Unclassified...
AAAACATGAGATGTTATGATATGAAATGGTATCGTTGAAGCCCTAACCGCCCAGCAAGCACTGTCTACTATTCCTCTATTGTGTTAGTTACCGCTGTGCCGCTTTATTTCTAGAGGTATGTACGCCAATGATCTCCAACTAACCAACCTCATCAAACCGACCCACATCAATATCTAGTTTTCATGTCAATGAGAAACTCTGTTTTGTGTAGAAAGGGGACCACCATCAATTGAAAGGAGCTCAAAATCACCTGATAATATATCTACTGTGAATACTATTCGTATAGACATTATCATCCATCGCTCTATTATTCAAGGATATCTTATTCGGGGCATCATATTATATGGAGAGTTGCATGGGAATGATGTCAAAATAAAAAATCTTTGCAAACTGATATATGGTATCATTCTTTGTGATCGGAATGATATATATCGATCGATATTGAAGGCATATTACCTACACACATATCGTATATCTAACATCTAGCGTCTATTTTCAACTATACATCATCCAGCTTTCCCAGTATAAAGATGAGATAATATTATACTCTCATAAACCTACATATGAACATACATATCGACGATATTATTATCTAACGTTTAGCATAATTTATTATCGTCCAGGCTCATAAAAAATTAACAGCAATAGGTGCCAATTAGATAAAGAGAGAGAGACATATTCTCAAATAGAATCAATAGTTTTGAATAACCATGCCGAAGAAGCGTACTAAAGGAAAACCTAAGCGTCGAGGCAACAAGTCAAATATTAGGACCGATGATTTGCCTGATCTCAGTACTTTATCACTTGCAGAGGAAACAAGTATTTGCAATAATCATGGTCTAGATTGCCTCCAGACACGCAGTCCTATCCGTCTCTCAATGATTCGGTTTCAAAGAGAATGTATAGATGAAGCACTTGTCAAATATGCAGATAAGAAAGCATCTTTTATCTTTGTTATGTTCGAAGGCTGGTTAGAAGGGTGCTGTACAGCAGGAGACTTAGCAACAGTACATCTCAGGAAAGATGAGATTAATAAGTTTCTAAATCGATTTATATCTTGGGGAACAGACTATCTGTTGAAAGGAGAAGATTTCAAAGGTGAAGCCCTGAATAAAGCCCTGAAAGAGGGAGCATACACAAATCCATATACAACATTGGCCTGTAGCTTAGCTATGATTGCTTTCGTCATATCAGAATATTCTGCAGAAAGACACGGAACATTCCAATCATACATTGTGGCATTAGATTCAATGGAGATGATCCAGCGGACTGAGTACAATTACCTATCACTTTTGGCGAGCAATGAACGTGAGGTTGCTAGATTCTTCTCATCAATAACCCAATGTTCGTGTATTTCCAGTGAACTTACATGTCCTCATGGATTCCCCACTCCACCAGAGGACGACCCAATCCATATATTCCGCAGGACATATACACGTGCTATTATTGAGGAAGTGAAGACGAAAAAGGCAGAAGAGAAAGCTACTGAATCCACTACCATTAAGGGAGTTACTACCATTCAGGAGAATATATGCGTCCAATTACATGAGAAGGGGCTATCTCATTTGTGGAACAACGAAGAAAGGGCTAAAAGGATATCTTCTTGGCTCGTATCTTTTGGAACTGAATGTATCCACGAAGATGACGAAGAGTGGTGGACTGCAGCAGTTACTGCAATCTGTATCAAAACACTAGAATTGACTGGTAATTTGAGTATGAGGTTTAAGAAGGAGACTTATTCTGATATACTTGCGACGAATAAATGGATATCTTCTCAGCAAGAGTTGGCAAAGTTCATTATTGATTCTTCAGGTGACCCTAAAAGAGAATTGGCTAAGTTTTTCACTCAAAGAAATGGCTGTTCTTGCTTGAAACAGAAGTACAAGGCTATCAAAGCCGACCAACCAAAGCAAGGTCGATGTGGCAAATGTAATGAGGTCAAGGATAGGGTAAAGTTGATGCTCTGCCAAGGGTGCAAAGTTATGAACTACTGCTCGAAAGAATGTCAACGAGCTGATTGGGATCGTCACAAAGAGGGCTGCCGAACCCTTGTTGAGTTGAGCGGACACAAAGACAGCAAAGTATAATGGTATATATTAGGCTGTAGTTCAACATAAACATCCTAAAGTACAAAATTAGTGTATGAAGTCTCCAGACTACTACTCGACACCGACCATTTCATTAGTTATCTACAGCAGAGAGTTTGTAGGTCTCAGACTACTCTTTCCATCCCTACAATGGCTTACCCAACAGCATATTAGCATAAGTCTCATAATCGATTTGCATATCCATATCTTCCGTATCGATAATACTCATTCTATCATCACTAATAAGATCCCTTACTCCCTGAAGTACTCTGTCTAACTCCCCAGCTGACACATAGCCAGTATTCTGGACATCTAACATTTCAAACGTTTCCAAGAAGAGATAATAGAACTCAGCCTCGGCCATAACTCCCATGAATTCAGTAAAGTTGATTTCCTCATTACCGTCGACGTTGGGGTTGGCATTATTGATCATGATTCGAAGTTCATCATCAGTATGTTCTGATCCCACACTCATCATGGCACGACGAAGCTCAAGAATTGAAATGTTACCATCTGCTGATGTGTCAATGATTCTAAATAAATCTGCAAACTCGGACCGTTGTGAGGCTGTAAGTTTGGATACCAGTAGAGCACGTCGTCGTGCTTCGCCCGCATCTCCAAAGTTAGGTCTAGACTTCATAATGTATTCAAAGCATTTAGATGCTTCTCGGATTTGTTTGAATTGAACCAGTAATGAAATGATACGACTATTAGCCTCATTTTCAAGCACACTAGGTGGAACGTCATCAATCTCTGGTACATAGCCTTCATCTACATCAACACCCCGAATCTTCTGCGGAGTATTGACACTTCCTCGTTCTTGATTGGCTGTATTGGCATCAGTTAGCTGACTAGATATCATGTCAATATCATAAACATCTGTACCATATTTGCTATTCACTTCTGCCATTCGCTCAACAGTAGCCTGTTTCTGTCCACTAAGTACTGATGATGTTGGGATATCCTTTTGTTCAAAAGCAAAACATCTAGTCTTCTGTACAGCACGAATTGAAGCCGCACGAGGTTCACGTGTGATGAGTGCTCGTTCTCCAAAGTAATTATGTGGACCAAGAATGTTAATCGTTGCACCCAAATAGTCTGATGGAGTTGTCAGAGGATCCTCGAATGCAGTTTTAACCGTAATCTCCACCTCGCCACTTTCAATAACATAAAAGATACTACCCTCCATCCCTTGCTTCATAATGACATCACCTGGTTCAAATGTAACAAGTTTGGCCTAAAATGTTTTGTTTGTGTGTGATTAGAAGAAGATCAAAGTCGCAAATCAGTTTCTCAAACCACCACCAACAACAAACACACTCACCTTATCCATCACACCATAGAATTGATCATCATCAAAGTCTTTAAAGTATGGCACGCCAGTCCTCAAATACCTTAAGTTCTCCTCCCGTCTTTCATCTGATATAACCTCATCAACTTCGGAACTCTCCGCTTCCCCAAATATCGTCATACTACGTGTCTTACATGGTTCAGACTCGGCATTCTCCGGATCATTACAATTAAAGTTTAATTTGAATGTCGTTGGGTCAACCTTGGCGTTAATCGTTTCAGTAATCTTGCGTTTCAATATTGGTATCTTACTTGGACCACAGGGGAAGTTTTCAACAACACCCTCGGCACCTGCATAAATTTGCATTGATGGTAATGCCATAATACCTAAGCTCTTCACAAATGCTTTATTATGTTGTACTGATAACTGGCCCCAAATAATTGGAATATCATCATACTTCTTATCCTTGGATATTTGTACAAACTTTGGTTCCACACTTTTACATGCCCTACACCACGGAGCGTAGAATTTGATTACCATTAATTTGTCTGGATTTGCCGCTAGCCATGCACTGAGATATAGTTTTGTATAATATGATGTCAATTTATGAGTGGAACACGGAAGAACATATGATGTGCACAAAAATTGGTATACCGAGATGACCAACACAAATAAACATAGATGAACAGAAAAACTTACGCATGCTGTACATCATTCTTAATATCCCATACACCATTACTAAGCTGTTCAGGAAATGGTGGCCAATCCTCTCCTCCCTCACTACTGCTTGCCGATGTCGGCTTATCCTCACTCTTTGTTGTTTCCTCATTTGTTAATGTACTTCGTATCTCCCATCGTAATGTATTAGTTAATGTAAATGCCGACTTTAATTTAAGATTGGATGATATTAAATCTTTGGGTTGTAGTATATCTCTTCTTCGTCCTTGTTGCATACGTATCGAACGATTGTTAGTTGATGGGGTAGGAGAGAAAGATACGGTAACTCCGAATCCTGCTAGACAGAGTATCAGTATCTCGGTACCAAATCTCATTATTGTTCTATTCTATATTTTATTATTATATCGTACATGAGTGAGTTGCAATTGATAATACCGTCGTTTAGTAAGGAACAGCTTGTTGAGTAGATATAGGCTATGAGAGGGTAAAATGATGTTTGTCATCCAACGTTGTGAATAAATTTAGCGAGAGCCCTCGGTTCAAGTAAGTTGTTGTTGAAGACAAATAAGATACTAGTAAGATATTCAGATATTGTAAGTATATCTATATGGCCAATGGATCGACTTGCAGAGTATATATACATAGAAATTATCATGATGATCTCACATATCTTCGGCTGTCGGCGGCGACGAACTTCGGCACTTATAGTTATAATGTTATGTATAAAATGGTGCACATCTTTCTCCTTCACTTTTACTCAATTGCAACAACCGAGTAATATAATACACAGTCATGGTATTCAATTGCAACAACAACCACATATTATACATACACATAGTATTAACAATGGTCAGTTATATTCCTCTTCGCCTAATGGTGAAGATTCTACTACTAGTAATAGTAGAAAAAGAAAAGCACAGCGTATAACTGATAAGAATTTATATTCTATACTAGGTGCTTCCCCTACAATGAACAGAGCCGATATTAAACGATGTTATATAACTCTTGCAAAGCAAACACATCCAGACTCTTCAAATGAAAATGATGTTAATAGGTTTAATGAAATAGCACAAGCATGGGAGATACTATCCGATGATAAGGCTCGTCGTTCATATGATAGAGAATTGGCCGCTGCAGATTTTAAAGAAGATATATCAAAAAAGGCTAGTGAGATTGCAAATGAGTATGGACCTTCAGCACTAAAGTTTTTTGATGATTTTGCAATTCCTTTATTGAGAAAGACAACTGCAACTACGGTTGCAGGATGGAATGCAGTGTCCGAAGTTACAGCAGAGGCATCAGAGAAAGAGCAACGGATTGAGGCACAACAAAAGAATGCTAGATCAAATGCCAAGTATGCTATGTCTGGGGTCACTCTATCTGAGGTTGTAAAGGAAGTGTCTGAGATTGAAGGTACCGAACAATCAACAGGTGCACCACTAGAAGATTTTGGGCGTGTGGTACAAAGAGTATATGAAGCAAGTGTTAATGCTACTCGTCTAATAGATGGGGAAGAATTACAAGATAAAAGTATGCAACTTCGTATGAAGGCTGATGAAACACGTGCCGAATCAATGGAGGTATTAGAGAGGTTACAAAGTATCAAAGCAGAGAGATTACGACTGACATTTCAAACCTCTATTGACTTTTCATCTACCGAGGCAATTCAATACCTTGAGGGATTGATTAATGATGGAGTAGTATCCACAAACGATGAAGTTACATTCATGCAACGAATGACATTTAAACATCCTGTGCAACAAGATATTGAATCGTTTAGAGTTGCCGAATCAGAGTTTGACGACAGGCTACAAGAAAAGTATAATATTGATGAAGAAATGTTAGCACGGCAGGTTGCACTAGAGTCAGCTGAGAATTATGCCAACCAAGCACTTCAAGCCGAAGAAGATGCTAGAAGAATGTTGGAAGAGGCTCAGTTACAAGTTCAACAAGCACAACAACAAATGCTAATGGCACAGAATACAATACGAGAACTTGACACCTCGGTTCGAAGAGTAGATCAGGAACTAACCAAAGCAGATACGATTCTCAAGCGCAAGCGTGATGTGGTTCGAAGAGAGCTGAAAAGAAAGTCTGAAAAAGTTAACGGGCCGATCTTTAATCAAGTGAATGATGGCAATGTGAGGTTGAATCCTGATTATGATAAAAGTATGAATCAAATGGGGTTTGAGGATCAAAGTATTACAAGGATCGAGTCATTAAGAACAGAGGAACAAGATATTGAAAGTCAGTTCTTAAAACTTGTCGACCAGGCAAGTAGATTGGTGTCACGATCTGAAAAGCTACGTATCAGATCGGATGAATTGATTGGTGAGCAGACAACTGAGTTTGATCAGAATATGATGGATGATGCTGAGATATCCGATGTAAACAGAAGAACAGTATAAGTGTGTTCTTCAGATAGTAAATTGTATATGTTCCTCTACTTTCCTATCTAATGTAACTACTCATATCTACCTAGCAGACTACTTTTATTTCAACAAAAGTATATCATCCAATAATCTATCCGCTTCTTTTGGGTTAAACCAAACTGCTCGTGTACCATCCTTTAAACTTTTCTTAATGTTTCGTGGATCGTCATCAATCAGCAGTGTTGTACTCTTTGATATATCCGTCACACCCAACTTTGGCTTAGACATTAATTCTTCGGCAGCACTTGCCATATGCTCTTGCTTTCCCATCTTCATACCATTGCCAACATATGTCCATGTATTATCATTACCGCGAATTATTATACTTTCTGCAATGTTTTTTGGATAGGATATTTCTAATACCTCACGTATGTGTTGAGTTTGTCCAGAGAAGGTGCATATTGCAATCCTCATATTTCTTTGATGTGCCATTGGTATTAGTGATAAAAATATTGGACGCATATGTTGTCCTAATTCTGCTACCGAGTCCTTCCATCTACCACCAGTATGTGTATCTATCATTGTTTGATCAAAGTCGATTGCAAGGAAGTTTATATTTACTATTTGTAGGTTTGCGATGGGATAGTGGAAAAGAAAAGATTAATGTGAGTTGATGAATGGTATGTATGTTCAATCATATGAGCAAAATATTCATATCATAATGCAACTAGACAACTCACAACTGGATAATTTATCAACTGCAGCAGAACACTTCTTATCAAGCGTATGCTTCCTTTCCACTCTAGCATAATCGGGCTGTTGTTGAGTTTGCATCATCATAATGTTGCTTTTAGATGATTCTCTTGATTTGTAAAGTATAAGTGTGCATATAATAAAGACCACTGCTAATAATAATAATAAATGGTAATAAAGATGAAGGGTAGTATGACGCCGCCGCTGCATTAATCTATACCAGAGAGAGTTGTATCGGTAAATACTACTGCCACAACACTTTGTAGGCTGCGTAATGCGGAATGCGTAAAGCAAATGGAAGTTTCATATGAAACTTATTTCACGAAACTTCTTCAGCAAACATGACTTAAAACTGTACTCAACACGACCCAGCGATGCTCTCCTCCTCTTCTTTGTGCTCATAGTTATAGTTTGTAACTCTCGTCGATAGGTGAGTATGTGTTGTGTTTAATATAGTGGATATAGTTTAATTTATTAGTAGCCGGGTCAGTGAAGAGACTGAAAAAAGGGAGATAAATGAACATATCTATGAACTTGTTCATGTTACTGTATGCAGATTCAATTACAAGTCGTTGCCAGCTAGGATTAAGATGAGAGGAGGAGATATATCTTATTGTATAATTAATGTATCTTTTATTGTCCTGGCTAACATTATTATCTGTCTATCAATCAACCATTTTAGCATCACCTCCTACTCCTCTTTCCTACTCTCAATAACAAATCATGAAGCTTTCAACTATCATCCTCTCAACTGCCATGCTTACGATGGCATCTGCCGAGAGTTACTTATTGTTTGATTCCACAAAACGCCCTGGCAAGTCATCCAAGTCCAAAGCTGTTAGCAAGTCCAGCAAGAGGGTAGGAAGAAACAAAGCTCTTAGCGAGAGTAAGAGTAGTAGGGTATCAAAGTGTTATGATCCTTATCGTGGACGTTCTCTGTTGAACAAGATGAACTGTTTGAGGAGGATTTATTGATTGGGGGGATTGAAGAAGGGCCGTTATCTTTGTCCAATCCATGTCCTTGTCTGCCTCCTTATCACTATCATTTACGGCTCCCATCGGTAATAAGTCGGGAAAGAGTGGTTGGTCTGAAGGCAAGGCTGGGAAGAGTGGACGAGACAAAGCATTGAAGGGCTTGGATTGTGATTGCTTGACTAGCAGCGGCAAGTCGGGAAAGAGTGGCAGCTACGGAAAATCAGGCAAGAGCGGATACGGGAAGTCTGGTAAAAGCCGTCGTATCTTGGATTACATCCCACCATCTTCATCATCTTCTTCATCAAAGTCCGGAAAGAGTGGTAGTAAGACTGTGAAGTCCAAATACTCTGGCCGTGCTCCTACTTGTCCACCTCCTCGTCGTACCACCCGTCCTGTTCTTGTTGGGATTACATTGGTTGTTGCCTCAGATGATGTTATTAGCGTACTTTCAACTAGTCCCCCTGTCGAGATTGATGTTCTTGTCAATGATGTGGGAATCGGAGGCTCACTGATTGTCAGTTCGGTATCACTTACATCATCTCCTGACTCGGGTACATGTGCTGTTAATAGTGGTACGGCTGTGGTTTACACACCTCCTGCTGATCCTTTGTTTGTTGGCGAGGCAACTTGCTCATACGAGGCATGTCTTGTAGGAGCACTAGAACCGAGTTGTGATGACGCGATTGTAACCATCACCGTCTTGCCAGAAGTTGATGCTAATGATGATGTTGTTGAAGTCTTAACAACAAGTGCTGGAGAATCTATCGACGTCCTTCTAAACGATGTTACTTCCCCAGCTGGTTTGCCTCTCAATGTCACTGCCATTACATCTCCTCCATCGGTTGGTGTTATTGTCATCTCAGATGATATGAAGGAAGTCATTTACACTCCTCCTACAAGTCCATTATTCATCGGAGATGTTACTTTCGAGTATGAAGCATGTACCGTTGAAGGGAGTTGTGACAAGGCCAATGTCACAGTTTCTGTAGAACCAGAAGTGAATGCAAATGATGATGCGGTAGGCTCTATCCTATCAACAAGTGCAGGGGAGAGTATCGATGTCCTAGCAAACGATGTAACTGCTCCAGTTGGTTTGCCTCTCAATGTAACCGCTATTACAAGCCCTCCAACATTCGGTAGTGTTGTCATCTCAGATGATATGAAGGAGGTCATTTACACTCCTCCATCAAGTCCATTGTTTGTTGGAGATGTCACATTCGAGTATGAGGCATGCACTGACAGTGGTTCATGTGATACCGCAGTCGTAACACTGACTCCTGAGCCAATGGTTGTTGCTGTCGATGATTCATACACTGTGCTACCTCCAATTTCCCAGAGCCTCGATGTTTTACAGAACGATGTCACTACTCCGGCTGGGCATTCACTAATTGTGAATAGTATCACTACCCCTCCATTATCTGGCACCGCTACAATTGCTGTTGATAACTCGGCTATCCTGTATACTCCACCCTCGGATTCGTTCATTGGTGAAACTTTCGAATACGAAGCATGCTTTGATAATGGGGCTGGCGCTTCTCAGTGTGACATTGCCATGGTTACCATTTCAGTTGATCCTGTCTTCATTGATCAGACAGATACACCTACTCTTATGCCCAGTGACGCACCCACAAGCCAGGTTCCGACTAGCCAGCCTCTTGATCCAAGTGAAGCACCAACAACATCCTTGCCAACTTTTACTCCTTCGTTACAACCAACAACGGAGTCACCCACAGAGGTAAGCAGTCCTTGACTTAAGTACTCTGACTTGTATTGTTTTCTCATGTTCCTCACCTTTATATCCTCTTAGTTTCCTACCCTCATGCCCAGTGATGGACCTACGACCTCGATGCCGACCTCTGATCCCTCAATGCAACCAACTACGGATATGCCAAGCAATTTGCCAACGAATGTGAGTTCAAAACGTTTATGTCCTATGTCTCATTTTTTATATCACGCCTCATTCTAATCTGATGTATAATTACAGCTCCCGACATTATTTCCAACTGAATTCCCGAGCCGGACTCCTACATTGGTGAGTTACTCCGAGCAATACCACTAATTATGGTATTCAATTACAATCATTTCTCACCGCTCGATTGTATTGCTCTATTCATCTTTAGGTCCCGACATCTGCTCCTACAGTTAAGCCTTCAACTCCACCTCCTGTACAGATACTTGTTTGCACTTCCGACAAGTTCTTTCGTGATGGAGCAGATCGCACGTGTGAATGGTATTTACCAAGCAACCCTGCTGGACCTGGTCAAGGTTGCCTTGGTCTCAACTCCACCATCACATCCGGAACTACAGTTGCAAGCAATGGCACCTCTATTGCTGCAACCCCTTATGATGCGTGTTGCCTCTGTGGCGGAGGTACTATTGGTCCACTAGGATCGACCGTTTAGATTAGGTTTCTTTCTTTATCTCCTCCGAGTTTATAGATATGTTGAAGTGCCATCCTGTATGAATGAAAAAGTAGGCATGAATGTCGTCTTAGCTCTGATGAATGTTGGTCTCATGAGCCGTCTTCTGTATTGAAATGAATTGGGCAGTTGTAGAGAATTAGAGTAGATGTTGTAACTTATAGATCAACATTGCAAACTCACTCACATTAATTTACTGAGGAGCGGTGTGAAATCACCTGCCTTTGATCTTGATATGTTATTTATTCGCCACTGTCTTATCTCCAGCTGTACATCTACCTTCACTTAGACACCATACTTGGATCTGTACTCTGTCACCAACTTTAGAACATCCTCGCCATACTTTGGACTTGTCCTAAGATACTCTTGAAGTTGGGGTAAGGCGACAATGGATACCACTGGAATTGCTAAATCTCTGGCCACGGCTTGCACAGCCGACAATGGGTCATCCAAACTTCGTTTTTCAGCTCTGTCCAATGCAATTGATACACCCACTGGTGTGGCATTCATCTTTGTTAACATTCCATGAGATTCGCGAATTGCAGTGCCAGCTGTGATAACATCATCGACAATCAATACACGTTTGCCCGTCATGGAGGCACCCACAAGTATACCCCCCTCACCATGATCCTTCGCCTCTTTACGATTGTAAGCAAAGCCTGTATCAACACCATAGTCAGAGTAAAGAGCTGAACAAACAAGTGCACCCAAAGAAATACCCTTGTACGCTGGTCCAAAGACTACATCAAATGTTACCTTGCCATCTTTATCCACCAACTCACTTGCCATAATCGAGGCAGCATAACTCTTACCCAACTTATACAATGCACTACCATTCGAGAACAAACCAGCATTGAAAAAGTATGGACTTGTCCTACCACTCTTCAATACAAAGCTACCAAACTTTAATACCCCCTCCTTTAAACTAAATTCAACAAATTCTTTCTGATATGGTTGTATACTTGAATCTGGCTGCTTTCTCTTCTCACCACGTCCTTCCAATACTGCCGTGCGGGCTGCATTAATTCCCTCTTTCAACTTTTGTGCCTCGGCACCTGGATCATTGGCACGGCTAATACCACGTGATACCGGTATTAACATACCGCTACCGGCGTTATTTAAACCTGCCTTACATGCCGCATCGAGATTACCACCCTGTGCACCTACGCCTGGGGCTAATATCCATATGTCTTGTCCTGCAGCCTTTCGTGCTGCCGATAAGGCTTGTGGATCAGTGGCACCAACAACTAATCCTAATCTAGGACAATATTCAGAGGAAGTAGAAGGCGTTTCAGACTCAGCCTTTTGTGACCAATCATTTGATAATTTGGCAATCTTTTCAAAGAGTGTTTCATTCTGGGAGAGATTAAGTGCTAATAGATCATTAGATCCTGGATTTGATGTTTTACATAAGATGAATGCTCCCTTGTTGGAATATTTTCCTGTATTGATTGATATATTAGTAGAGATAAACACGAGATGTGAGCATTTGAATTTATATAAAATACAACAAATATCCACAAAACTGCAATCATTTCTCATAATGTCTCATAGATCTTGGTGATAAGTACTGTCGTCATAAGCTGCCAAGCTTAATCAAGAGTAGCAAATATGTATTCTTAATCATTGACGAGAAATATAAATAACCTCGTAAAACCTCCGCCCATCACCTGCAATATAACGGACGGACACAATACAATACACATACATCTACTCACCAGTAACAAAAGGTTGGACACTATCCCACCCCATCAAAGGACTTAACGTAACACCATCACCATTTAATCCACATCCATCATCATAACAAGCCTCAGCATAGGCATTGGCAGTACTACCAATATCACCTCTCTTAACATCTAATAATATTGGTATATTATGCTTTGATATATCATCGACTACCCTACGTAATGTAACCATACCCAACTTATTACCAATTGCCTCAAAGAATGCAACGTTTGGTTTGTAACATACCGCATGATCATGCGTGGCGTTAATTATACGGGCACAAAATTCATATGCCGCATTGGCACGTTCTTCTTCTGTGGATGACGATGGTATTTTTAATTCAGAGAGGTGTGGATCGAGACCTATACATAATAAAGAATTTATGGATGTTGATCGGGTGGATATTTGTTGAAAGAAGGACATATTGTGGTAGTATTGCAATGTAGATTTGATATTTAGTTATGTTTGCATGCACCGACTCAAACTCTCAAAATTGTGTGGATGAGAAATAAGCGTCTTCTGCAAATTTACTATTGGCTAAGATGATACTGTGTATCCGCTAGAATTGATATCGGCGCCTATGACAATTACGGCAAGTAGTAAGCACTTTCGACAATACAATCTTTCGAGTAATTAGTTGATACTTTCAATTTGTAGTGGTCCTGATTTCTACCAAAACTGAGTTTTCTTATAACATTCTTCATGAAAACTGCTTATTGTGAGTTGGCATGCAAAAAAATATTATATGTTTGGTTGTTGTTGCTATTCCAAAAAGAATAACTATCATGGGAAGTAGAATGATAATACAGCTACCAGTTTGGAATGTATATATTAATTGTCTGAAGACGAGAAGATACGGTGAGAGTACTACGAGAAGGATACCAACAACAAATACATCTTCTTACTCATCCTCAAAATGTTATAATCATCGAACCTTTAGTACAAACAACTCCAGTACCACAGTTGAAAAGATACAACTAACAGAATCTCAAAAGGCGGCATTAGCACAACGACGTGCATATGAATACTATCGTCAAAAACATGGTATAGATACCACCACACCCATTAAACAAACAACAGAATCATTAAATGATCGGAATGTAAAAATAGCATCCTATGCAGCAGCCGCTGTTATTGGCGCCATTGGCGCCACATATGCAGCTGTACCATTATATAAAATCTTCTGTCAAACTACTGGATTCGGTGGCACTACACAACGTGTGAAACTATCAGATTGGGCAGAATCTCGCGACGAACGACAAAGTAGTGGAAGGGGGAAGGTATCACAAAAATTATGGGATAAGTTGATTGATATGAGTAATGTACCTCGCGAGATGTTACCAGGCACAACAGTGAATAGTACTAGCCATGGAAGAGGTGGTAAAACTTGGACTGACGAAGAGGCAGCAGAAAAGCTTGCTTCATTAAGACCAGTGAAAGATGGTAAATTGATTACTGTTCGATTTGATTCAACAGTTGGTGATGTATTGCCATGGTCATTCATCCCAGCTCAATTAGATGTCAAGGTAGTTCCGGGTGAAACTGCATTATCATTCTTTACTGCCACGAACCATTCTGATAAGGCAATTACCGGAGTAGCCAGTTATAACGTACATCCGCCGAAGATGGGGTTGTATTTCAATAAGATACAATGTTTCTGTTTCGAGGAACAACGATTATTACCAGGAGAGACTGTTGATATGCCTGTCTTCTTTTTTATAGATCCGGATGTAATGGATGATCCACAAATGAGGAATGTACATAGTGTTACTTTGTCTTATACCTTCTTTCAAACTGATTTAGATTATGATGATGAAGACGATGAAGATGAGGAGAGTGACGAGGGACAGAGACAGGTGGCCGCATAAAGTTACTAGAATCTATACACTCTGATTTTCTTATTATGTATTTTACTTTAATGTATAATGTATTATGTATTATATCTTTGGTGGGCGCAAACATGTCGAGTCAATCAAACATGGGTGGTGTTTAGAACAATGGAGGCGGTTCATCATCGTCATCACTATTATTAGCTGAATCATCAGGGACCTTACTCTGGACAATCTTCAATGACTCGGCCACGCCAACCTCTTTCATTATCGATTCACCTAGGCGTTCCTTCTTTTTTAGAGTAGTCGTCTTACCGGTGTTACACGTAAGTCCCTTTGCAGTACTACTAGTATTGCAAACACCATCCAATTCCTTCATTGCTTTCCGGTTCTTACTAGTATTATCACGAACATGTAATAATCCAATCACTAACTCATTTGGAACAGCTTTAGGCATTACCAACTCTAAGTAACCCGATGCTTGACTCCTCCTTGCTACAGCTTGAGATGACAAGACTTCCACCGGCAGTATGACACGTAATATCTTTGATTTGATAACAACACTAACATATGTAGGGTGAATATCCACATCAATGAGTGATGTTGATAGATACTTGGGTATGGCTACACGCATAATCAATGATGTGCCTCCTCTTTTGCTACTGTCATCTTTGTTGGTAGACGATGATGATGCTTCCTCTTCAAACCAAAATTGATACTTGCCTTGATTGCATTGTTTGATACCCCCATCTTTCTTGGTAATATTACCAGTCTCGTCTTTTACATTGCTTCTTTTAACTTCTCTACTCTGTTCCTCCTTCTCTCGTACCTTTTGAACGGTGTTAGCATGTTCCTCCTCCCACTCCTTCTCTCCCTTTGGTTTTGGTGGAGCATTTGCATTCTGTTCCTTCTCCTTGGCTTGCTTTTGATCATATAGTTCATTACTCATTTTGGTACGAGTTGCTGGATTATGCTCGGTTGTTGCATCATCGGCAATGTACTCACTACTGCTTTCATTATCATCTGCATCTTGTACAATATCAATTTGATGCTTTTGACGCACTTCTTCTGCCAATGTATGAAGTTCATCTGTCAATGCTGGTAGTTGCTGCATGGCTAAAATACGCTCTGATCGTTTAATCTCCTTACCATCAAGGAATTGCAATGAAGGGAGCCGAGCAATAACATATGCGCGGCAACCTCTCCATCCAACTTGCTTTTGTCCTTTGTCGACTACCCCTTCCTCTTTACTAGCATTATCAACAGCTGACATATCATCATTATCAACATTCAACCCCATACATGGATTACCAAGTAGAAACAGTTCAACTAAACTTCGACACTCCACCAATTCATCAATACTCTCTTCCAAACCTATCCAAATTAATAAAGTTCAATGTCAAATCCAATTTACGTACCCATTCCATATTCCTCAAACCTGCAATCCTTGTTATATTATTCAATGCTAAATTTAAATATTCCAAACTACGAAATAACTTCAATTCAGATGGTACCATCCTATTAATGACATTATTTTGTAATAATAATATCTTGAGTGTCTTACCGCATGTTCGGCCTAATATTGGTCCGATTGATTGAAGTTCCTCTTGATGTAATGCCAATTCCTCAAGTGAGGACACGAGACCTTCATTATGTTCGGAACGTTTACGTAGTAAATCGAGTGTTATTATTCGTATTGGTTTTGACATAGTTATAGGTTGCAGCAGTGAAACTTTTTTCTTCTATTCTGCGACTATAACTATTAAACTCTGCACTTCTATTCCTATCTCCTTTCAATTAATGACAACTATTAGGCTGCGGTCGAGATCCAAATAGTCAACTCAAACAACCTCGATAACATACAATACAAAACAAAATGGTACTAATCGTACCGTGGGTTAATTACTCGATACGATTCGTACGCCATCATCTCTCCATTTTTCTTCTTTATTTTTCATTTTTCATGTTCGATGACATCATTCAACTATTGTTGTACTGCCTTGTAATCTATATAAAAGGATAGCTGCAGCGTAATATATAAGAAATATAAAATGGTATGGTTATTCGTTACCAAAAAAGTAATGGCCGCAACCGATGACGACAGCGGCACTGATACAAAAGATGATAATGAAGAAATTAGTAGAACATCAACTACTACTGAAATGGATGGCTCTATAGAAGTCAATGATGATATCCCCATTGAAAGCGGCAATATTGATTCATCTACAGATGTGGATAATAATTCAGGCGGTGAACAATCAATACAAGTAGATGAGATCACCAATGAAAATAAAATACGAACTAATGCTGATGTGGAAAATTATGATAATCAATCAACTAACATTGATATTGATGGGGATACTGTAGAATCTACTACTGAAGCAGATATTGTTTCATCTAACAATAAAGAGTCTGAGGTAATACTGTTAGTTCTCCTCG
>Ga0075437_11520_pt1 | contig 16519 bp, 9 predicted proteins | sample MintriMetagenome_FD_74266 | JGI IMG/M metagenome (GOLD analysis project Ga0075437, IMG submission 74266) | Marine eukaryotic communities from Monterey Bay, USA to study complex ecological interactions - Minidiscus trioculatus and... | ecosystem: Environmental > Aquatic > Marine > Unclassified...
ATATCAACTATTTAAGTATCACACTATTATGACTGTCTACTTCTTAACCACTAACCTACTCCTAAACAATCTACTTCTTCATCACTAAACCAGAAACTTCTCTCACTAAACCAGAAACCTCTTACTTAATTGATAGCTACAATTTTTCCTTTGTTGTTCTTGACCACTAACGCTTCGGTGCTCACCCAAGTGTTATTTTCAACTTTAACTTTTCGTTGGTCACTTTTAATTCCATCGTGATAACGCTGATGAGCGCGTAGTGCATTTGCATATTCGTCCTTGGTAACATCTTTCGATATATACAATTCTTTCACTTTCTCAAGTGCATTATCATGTCCACTTGCTGCGGCAATTAAGTAATGCCTCCTTGCTGCCTCGTGATCTTTAAGAAAGTTTATCATTAAAGTTGCAAGATTATGCCTTGCCTGCTCATTTCCACCAATGGCGGCTTTCTTATAATACTCAACTGACTTACGCCAGTCTCTTACCCTATCCTACGACAGGTGGGAGAGCATTTAACCTTGCATACTTGTCTACCATTATCCCATAGAGGATTGTAGGCATCTCCCATTAGTCCACAGGCAGCAGAATTGCCAAGCTCTGCCGCCTGTTCCCACAATGTAAATGCTTTGTCACGCGCCTCGTCTTCATTCATGAGACTACCATCTATATAGAAACTGCCCAATACCTGCATAGCCGTTGCATCGTTATGTTTCTCACAACGAACTCTTAATCTTTTAATAGTCTCGGCATTAGACTCCGGTATGGGCTTTCGACAGTAAGGGCACAAACACTGCCGTTTCTTTTTGCATTTAGCACATCCACAATTGTTGTCACATTTCTCCTTTGCCTTGAGCATGCAAGTTCTCATACATCCACCACATAATGATTTCCCACAGCATGCTTGGTATTGTATCTGATATTATGTGTATAATATGATACGGTCATTAGGTCATGATTTTATGTGTATATGATATGAGCATATGAGATGTGTGCATATGATATGAACGTACTTGTGTAACCGACATCAGACACCAACTTACCTGTCCATTAATCGGTAGCTCCAGCATACATACACCACAATCATCCCTCGGAGGAGGCTGTTGAAAGAGCGGATCATCATCATAATTATAAACTGCCAAATCTTTAAAAATTTTCCCCGATACTAGACAGGACATGTAATCATCAATTGTTGCAACAGCAGAAGATTCATATCGTTCATCTTTCAATGCCTCTACGTCAATGCATTGGCTCGATGCGAGAAGCTCAGTACTAGTACTGGCTTTCTTCTTTTCCTCACCAACCAACTGTTGCTCAGCCTCATAGGGAGCTTTCACATAATCGATTTTGCTATCATTTAACCATTTTACTGATTTAGGACTGTCTGAGTCCGCCGCCATTTTTGACATTATATTGAATTATAGGATAAATAAACAACTGTCTACGATATTACTTGGCAACTCTGCGCTACTCTGTGGATGATACATACGAAATGATGCTTCAGTGATAGAAAGCTAGCTATGCAGTTTATTCCACTTTCTGAGGATACCTCATTCATTTCGTTGCATAAAACAAAAACAAAGCTCCTCTTACTCAATTTTGATACTACAATAGATTGTCTGAAGTGATTGTGGATCACAAGACAATGAATAGCCACCCCCAACAGCGCAACAAACGCCTAACCCAGCGGCGGAGGTACGGCAGTAAGGGAAATAAGAGTAACAAGAGTAGTAAAAACGGTGGATCAAAATCTAGTAAAAGTGGTGGTAGCTCATACTACAACAATCATTATACCAAATTAGGAAAAGGTAGCACAAAGGCAAGCAAATCAAAGTCTAGCAAAGCACACAATATATTTATCCATAATAATATCGGCGGTAGCAAATCATTATCCAAGTCGGCCAAAGCTCATACTAACAGCAATCTATTCACATCTGAAAATTTTGATGTGCATGTTATATCACCACACATCCCTCCACTCGTACAAACAAATTCACCAACAACTAAACCAATTGTATACATGCATTCATGTACAGGTGAGCCTTGTCCATTAGATACACAATGTAGATCACCAGGTGGTATGTGTGGTACGAATTGCAACGCCTTATCAATCTGGAGCCCTTCATGTCCAACAAAAATTATACAAGAGGACAAGGTACTTAAAACGCCTACACCAACAATCCAACCAACTACAGCATATATCAATGAATTAGAATGTACAGGCTTACCATGCACTGGTGAAAATCGTGAAGTAAGTTTTGCTATGGCTTTCCTACTCAAAAGTTCAGGCATACCATTGTGTCGAGCTCAAAATGGTGCATGTGGTTCAGGCATACTATATTGCAATGAAAAATCGATATGGAATGAAGATTGTCCATCGAATTCACCTACTTTGAAACCTACCGTTGAGACAACATTGGCACCTGTTAGTGAACAGCCTGTTAGTTATAGTGCACCTCCAACTTCAAATCAACCTACAATCATGCAGTCAGTTGAACCAACAGTTACTCTCATACCAACATGTCTACTCGTTCAAACTAACATGCCTGACAGTGGAGGATACATCAACGTTTATGTCAATGATGGAAGTGGCTCAGGGTATGTAGAGAAAACAAAACCCAATATAATCTACTCCGAATCACAAGTAGTACTAGATGAATGCTATGATGGATTAGTAGGAGTACAAATCCGTAATCCAACACCTAGACCATGGATGGGAAGTATAACAACATCAATCAATAACAAGTTAAACTACTTCCCAATGAGTTGTGATGATTGTACAATTGGATTAAACTTTACTGAATTGTTAGATTATACTCCTCCATCCAATAGTGGTGATAATGAGATGATTATTACGACAGAGAAGATAGTTGTAGATGGGAATGATATGAATGAACAAGGTGGTGGTGTAGCATTATGTTTGAATGGCTTGGATGAGAATGGTGGTAATAGTTGTACATTGAGGAATATGGCAACTTTTCAACCAACTGCTTCACCAACTGATACAGTCTCTCCTACACCTCAAGACGATTCGTCTACGGCGGCTCAAGATACAACACTTGAAATACTACCAAGTGCCTCTTCTTCAGATGAGGTAGAAGAGATTAGTCCGGATGACTTTGAAAGTAACAAAGAGATAGTTAGTCCAAGTTCAAGTGGATCTACGTCTGGTCCTAGTAGTGGTGGGTTCCCAATCGGAGGATATATTGGAATTGGTGTGGCAGTTGTAGCATTATTAGCTATGTTAGTTGTAGTGAAGAAGATGCGTAATCGTCGACAGAGGAGGAGTGTTGAAGAAGTAAGTCAAGAGGAAGAGAATGATGAAGATGACTTGATTGTCAGCAGAATGATGAATCATTTGAGAGTAGACCGTACTCGCCATCTGAGAGTGAAGATTCAGACTCGGATTGATTGACCCTTTGTTGGGATTCATTTCTTGGAGAGATGATTATCTGAATCTAAAATGGGTGGAAGCAGGGGTATATATGTATGTTTCAATATATGTAAAACTAGAACAAGTAAATGTGACGTGTAAGTACTACCTTTATCTTCACTACTAATATATAACTCTCAATAACTTCCTACAAGACAAAGACTCGTCCTCCTCTACATATATCATCTCCTCTACATATAAATTTCATGTATAAACTACACACTGCCTAACCTGCAGTTGCTCTGGCTATAAGAACATTCAACGATGTTTTCAATACTTTGACATTAGACAACAACTCAAGTTGAGCAACAACAACAGCTGTACCGAGATTTCCTCGCATGGCCTTTCCTATATTCTTGTCAACCACCAAACCCAATACAGTAATCTCGTCTGCCCTATCAATAACCGATGGTAATACACTTGCAATATATCGTTCAGCAATAACAAGACGAGGTAATACCCGTAGCATGGTAGTACCAGCTAATTCAAAAGAAGCTGATGAAATTTGTTTTTCAACGTCTTGTATTGCAAGGAGTTGATCTTTTAACATTCCGATTGCTTCATTAATGGATGTAGGATTTGGTAATGTTATTGTTGGTTGATTCGGTCTGAATACACCATAGCTTTGTTCAATTGTGTTACCGGTACTTTCGGGTATACCTTCTTTATATACTCCAATACATTCAGGTGATTCATCTCCAGTTAGACATGAAGCTGATACTTTATCAATTAGGAGGAAGGGTGCCGCTGTACCGAAGAAGTACGATATTAGTTTTCTACGGGTAGAATAAGTAGGTGGTAGTGATGTTGTTGCTGATACATCTAAAGTCGACTCTTCTTGATTGATAATGGGTGGCAGTCGGTTGATTGAGAAGGCGTCAACTATAGAACTAGATGTCGTGACGAGAAGAAACAACAGTTTGCACAGCATGGTCATGTTGTAATGGGTACAGATATTGTCCAACGAGATTAGGTATTCAAGCAACGTTTTGCAAAGGTTCTGCTTCTTGATTTCGATAAGAAGTTCTGACAACTGATGAGAATAAATTTCGTATATTTATGTTATCTATCCAATTGATGATAATAACCGTAGTATTTATTAGGCACGTTAGTACTCGTATTATTGTTGCATATATTGTTAGTAGGATGAACCGTATGGTGGAGTTCATCGTACTGCATATCGTACCATGATAGCAAGAGTAGCCCTTGATACTTCTGTGATCGTACTTGATGCATCATCACATCTATCAATAAACCGTTGGACTTTTAGGATACGATGGAAGGGTATCCTTGATTGAGTTGATGACGAGATATAATCGATGATGCAGTGAGCAGCGTAGCGGATTCATCTCATTATCTTATATGATTGCAACGATGAATAAATTTCTAACACTATCGTTTTCCGGAGCTGGGCATTTGTTACCATATCATTTAGGAGTGGCTACATCTCTACTATCAAAAACAACAACAACAACAAAGAAGCTACCACCGATACATGCAGTCAGTGGTTCAAGCTCGGGAGCTATAGCAGCAAGTTTATTTACATATTTTCCTAATCAAATACAAGAATATACTGATCGGTTCATATCGGATGGCGGAAGGGCAATGTACCATCTAAAAGAAATGATATACGATGATGATGGTAGTAACACTTCTTCGGTTGATAATGATATTAACAACTACAATACAAGTTTACACATCGCTACTACTCGATGTTCAGATGGATCACTACAGCTATTCGACTTTCCATCCAAGTTACAATCTTCTATACCAGATAAAGACCACCTCATTAACTGTTTACGATCATCCTGTAAAATACCATCACACTTTCATCCATCCGATGTTCTACAAAAGAGTAGATGGTTATCAAGTAGTTATGCAATATATCCACAACAAGATGGGATTATAATAAATGGAGAATCATATGTAGATGGGGGTATTGGAGCACCAGCTCCACACACACCATTGGATACAAAAGAAGGTGCTCGTAGAGTAATTATTTCACCGATATCCGGTCCAGATTATAATGAAAGTAATACAATACGAATTAGTCCAATAGATAATTCATTGAAGTTACCAATAGATATTAAATGTAGAGGAGGATTTAGCATATATTCCAGTTTACAAAACTTGCAAGCAATGCAAAATAGTGCAGGATTGGTATCTTCGTCGATATTACAAGATTGGTATGATAGAGGTATTGGTGACGGAGAAAGGATGATAGATGAGATGATGAATGATTAAGACTAGACTAGTTCAATAAGGAAGTGTTAGTCTACATTTAGGCTATTTAGGCTTACAATCTATACACATGATCTCCGTGTCGGTATATCTAATACTTCTATTCCCTTGCACAGTCTTCCAATGCCATTAATCTATTGAACAATTCACTAACATCATTCGAATTGACAGATTCGTCAAGACCCGTAGATCGTAAACTTGCTTCTAATGATGATACACTTTCATCCAATAATGTATCCACACTTATAGACTTGACATATAACGATCGTTTATCAATCTTCCTTGACGACTTACCGTCCTTCATCTTCTTTTGCTTATTCGTCTTTTCATACACGTCACTCATGCTTGTACTCATCTTCTTGGAGTGATGTTTCGGACGAAGCTTCTTCTTGTTCTTCTTTACACCACTCTTGAGATTATCAAGAGATGATAACTTGATACTCTTGTCTTGAGTAGTGGTAACTTCCACTTGAGCATCATCACTCTTCTTACTCCTTGACGACGAAGATTTGGATGAGAAAGTCTTACTCTTCTTTCCAGCACGGCTACCATTCCTCGGTGGTGTCTCATCCTCACTTCTTGAACCCTCCACTGATTTAATCTCCTCCTCTAGCTGTGGGATTGTTGGTAGACTTGAACATACCGTTAGTGCCGTACCAGAAGATTGTGATAATCGTTCAACTTCTCTTGATAATTTGGGTGTTAATCCCTCAAAATCCAATACCTCATCGGCCGGACAATCACCGGTGGAGGCTCTTCGAGAACGGAGTATTGTTGATGAAGACAACTTTGAGGAGGGACTACTTTTCTTCTTGTCATCTTGTGGCTTGTCCTTCTCGTACTTGGCCAATGCCAACGACCATCTAGATGCCGGTGCTACATCTGACATACTATGTCTTCTGGATATAGCCGGTCTTGTAGGTGGACCTTCCTTCGTTGGTACCCGAAGTCCTTCAATACTAAGTCTATTCGGTTTCCTTTCCTTCTTGTTCTTCTTTGTTTCCTTATTACTTTCACCTTCATTGGTTACCTCCTCAACTTGAGGTAACAACTTTTTCGCCAACTTGGCAGATGTAAAGGATAGCTGTAATGGATTCTTATCAGGGGTATCCCCCATTGATCGTCGTCGACTTGACCTACGAGGTGCATATGCAGTTTGATGCACGGCTAATACATCCCCTACAGATGATGCGTTGGACTGATGACTTAACCTCAAGGCACTTTCATCATCATCTTCTCCCACTCCAACTGCTGCTACCGACTCGGTTGTCCGTTCTGATACATCTATTGGAGGGATACACCGTGGCATACCAGTTATATTATCATCCGAGGGGGTTACTGGTCTACTCCCGTCCTCATCGACAACTAAATCATCCGAAGACTTTGGTCTAGCCAATCTACTTGGTTTATCAATTTCAAATGCAACCTCGGCAACCAATGGCAATAACTTCTTAGCAACCTTAGCAGATGTGAATGATAATTTTGATATAGGTAAATCTTGTCGTTTACTTCTTCTTGATGAATGTTGTCGGTGGGGTGCCGTATATGCCGTTTGATGTACGGCTAATACGTCCCCTACTGATGATGCATCTGATTGATGACTTAACCTTAATGTACTCTCATAATCTTCCTCTCCTCCTGCATCTGTTGTTCGTTCTGAACCATCCATCGAAGGTATACGTCTTGCGGAGGGAGTTAATGACCTACTTCGTAACTCGGCAAGCTGTGCCTTAACATTCTCCAACTCAGCTTTAGTACTTTGTAATTCTAATGATACTAAACTATCGGATGATGGTTTACGTTTGTGTGAAGGTACCTCCTTCTCGTTATTTATATCCCAACTTGCATTATTCTTATTGTTAGAATCCAAGGAGGAGGTAGTTAATTTATTCCGAGTACTACCAAAGCTACCAGAGGACTTACGTCTAACCAATCCCCAATTTGTATCCTTATCATTCTCTGTAGATTGTGTTGATCTAAGATTAGTAAAACTATCCGATGATTTAGGCCGAGCCAATCCTTCAATACTAAGTCTATTTGGCTTCCTTACCTCCTTCTTATTCTTCTTTTGTTCGGTACTATTTTCAAATGCAACCTCCGCTACCAATGGTAATAACTTTTTAGCAACTTTGGCTGAGGTGAATGATAATTTTGATATTGGTAAATCTTGTCGTCTACTACTTCTTGAACGTTGTGTGTAGGCAGTTTGATGTACGGCAAGTATATCTCCTACTGATGATGCATCTGATTGATGACTTAATCTTAAAGCATCAGGTACTGTAGATTGTTCTGATATATCAATAGGAGGGAGTGCGGCACCCTCTTCCTCCTCATCCTCCTCAGGTAATTCAGTACGTTCACTATCATCAAATATAATATCACCAGACTTAACTAAACTACGTGATGATTCCTGATGTACAGCGAATATATCAGTTATTGATCTAATACTTTCATGTAGTCTGTCACTGTTATCTACGTCACTATTATTGGGATTGCTGACTTCTTCAACTTGCTTGCCATAGAATGATGAGTTGAAATCTACATCATCGTCGGTATCGAGTGGGGGACGAAAACGTGGTTTAGATTTTGTAGTAGTGGTAGTGTCGATCTGTCGATTGTTTGTTATATAGTTTAATGATGTGCTTGAATGATTCATGGTTTTATATGTGAAGTATTGCAATATAGACAACCATAAACTATGAGAGTGTGGGAGAAGAGGTGCTCGACTCGATTTGCAATTGCAATGCACTAGTCAAGATGTGATCAACGACCCCTTTTCTAAGATCTAGGCAAGGAGATATCAATGCAGTATATTGACAACACAATCGTCGAGGTGGCTCAACATTAACGAAAGGGGCTAGGCAAAGATAGAGGCCAAACAACAAGAGAATGATGATAGGTATGTGGTGAGTTAATCGAGGAGAGAGGCTGCTTTAGTGTCGCCAAAATGAGATTATGTATGTGTCTGATCAGATATGGCAGTAGATATTTAATACCAGGGGTCGTTTTAGAGTCATGGATACCTATCTTATGTCTAAGGTATCTTGAAATGACATTTGAGGCATTTTGATGAGAGTCCGACTAGTAAAATAATCTCACCATTGCCATAGCCATAATAGGGTAGCATCCTCTATTGATAAGATGATATAATAATACCATGATGTTATCTCTATTAATATATGCAAGCCGTAGTGGACAGACACGGTCCAAAACAACAAAGTTTATAGCATCAATAGTAATCGCAGGATGTTTACTTCAATTTTATAATGCAGCATTTGATACCTCCACATTCTTCACTCCACCCTCTAGTAGTACTGGCATTGATTATGAACATTATGTCCCCCAGCATCGTTTCTTACTAGTTGATGATGAAACTACATCCTCAGCCTCCAATACTTTAGATGGAGGCGAAGAGGAGAAGAAGTTTCAATGGAAAGGACCACAAAAAATAACATTAAAACCACGTTCCAAAGAAGAAGTAATAAACATACGTCGTCGTGCCAATAAAGCAATTGAAATGCGTCGATTAGGTATAACAAATGAAGAAGAATTATATGCATCATTAACACCCGAATTAAAAGAACAGATACTAAACACTGCCAATGCATTATCAATACCATCCAAACGAGAAGTGAATGTAACATCGTATGATATTGATTCAACATTATTAGCAGCAAGAATGTTTCAACGTGAATTATTATTCTTTGTATATGATTCAGCAACAGATGATTTTGTTGTTATGCATAATACACCAAAGTGTAATTGGGGATGTAAACGTGTATATATTATTGCACCGGTCTTAGCAGCTGCATTACGTAAGAATTATCCAAGTAGATTCCAGGGTGCCGAATCAGGTGATTTAGTATTCCTACTAAGTACGGGTGACATGCCACGAATACGACGACCATGCTTATTTGAAACAGAAGGGAAGGGATATTGCAAATCAACTAATTGGGCACCAATATTACAATTTGGTTCAATATTAGTTGATCCTAAATATATGCCTAGTGTTATTGCCATGCCACAAAGTCCACGGCCACATATACCCTGTATAAGCGAATATCAGAGTAGTGGTAGGATATGTCAAGATTTACAACCTCGACAAGAAGTTGCTGTTCCTCAAGATGTTGTTCCTCAAGGTCAAGGTCAAGAATCTCAAGTTCCTCAAGACCAGGCAGGAGTAGAAGCAATGGGTAAACACTTTCAAGATGGACTAGTCTACGCTGAGAATATCATCACCCAACCAAATTATTGGGATAATCTCATCCCACAAGTTTTATGGCGTGGTACCGACTTTTTATTCCTACATACACTCTTTCCCGATATGAGGTCGCCTACGTATGAAGAGGACATCAAGCCATACGAAGAACAGTTTGGTGTTGATGAAAGTGAGACGCATCCGGTAGTTCGTGGTGCTATCAAGAGTTTATGGAATATGGGACAAGATAAGTTAACACCACGATGGAGGGGTGTGTTACTAACCTCTGAAGCTGAACTTGACGCTCGTCATCAAGATGCTGTAGCAGGAGTACAAGACGGCACGACATTACCATGGGTAAACATTAAGTTTGCCTCGTGCAATGTTAATGGGAAGAAGATGCCGGCATCGGACAATCCCGAGTTTCAATTGTTACAAGATACGTATGGTATTAATGCTATTGGTAATTCGATGAATATGATGGAACATGCTAAGTATAAGTATCATATTGATTTAGGCGGTGGTGGAGGCACTACGTGGACAGGTACTATTGAAAAGCTTGCTTTGCCGGTACGTTTATCCTTGACTTGACTTGTCTTGAATCTAGTTCTAACCATATCTCTATCTCATTCATACTCTCTCCTCATTATCAACAACATAACAGGGCGTACTATTCCATCATGTCACACCAACCAAGGATTGGTATCATGATCATCTCGAGCCATGGGTACACTATATTCCCGTAGCCGTTGACCTATCCGACCTCAAGGCCAAGTATGATTGGGCTGAATCCCATCCTCAAGAGACACAACGTATAGCCGAGGCAGGTACCGAGTTTGCAAGACGAATGGGCAGTTTAGAAGGATATGCACAATTATATCAAGAACATATCGTACATCCATTAGGGAAGATAATCGCCGCATATAAAATGCCAAGGAAGAAGTATCACGGGGCCAAGGTTTTGGATGTATTGAAACAGGCTAATGAGAATTATAGTGTTGTTGCTAGATGTGGTGGATGGCCTTCGGAAAGTACAAAGTGTCGTTGGGTTAAGAAGGATAATGAGATGGGTGGTGGAGAAGAGAGTGGTGTTGATACAGAGATAATGTAAATTAGAGATTGAAAGATAGAGAAAGGGCTTACCTAGTTTGTTTCTGTTTCCTTGAAACCTGACAATACACGAGAGTAATACGAATATGCCACCGCAGAAGTAATAGAACCATCTTCTCTCTTCAAAGTAGTTTCAGAAATATCCAAATATCGATATCCTTCTTTTATAAGGGATTCACTCTCTTGCTCACCACATGCATCCATTCTTGATAAACATAAGCAAACTTCTGCATAAATAGTAGAAAAGGCGTAATCATTGTAAGAAACTGAAGCAGCTTCTATCCAAGCTGGATACTTTTCATCTTCTTCGTTCAACATATACACAATGTCATCTTTCGCTGAAGCATGATCCCCATCTGAGTTGTTATTAAGGCATTTCAGTATGATCATCATTGGAGTTGCCATGTGAATTGTCACAGGATGAGCCTTCTTCCCTCCCTCGGCCATTGGTTGAATGATATGTGTCTGATATAAGTCAAGTGCATGGGCAGCTCTCTGTTTTCCTTGGTCTTTGAAACATAGACAAATGGGGTATAGTATTGCGCTAAGGCTCAAAAACTCTTGTTCTCCAATCTCTGGTAGTATCTGTTCAATAATGTAGTCACAAAGTCTGAGTGCCTCTTCCTTTCTACCTAAGTAGCATAACCAAGATACTGATGCAGCTAAGAGTTCAGCGCAATGGTCGCTAACATACTCTTGTAGAATGACTTTAGAATGCAATCGAGGCTCGTATATAAGTTTCATTTTATCCAAGGCTGAAAGAGCGTCTTCGTATCTTCCATGTTTTCTCATCATGTCTGCCTTCATGGCCAAAGATCGACCATGGTGGTATTGTTGGAAGCTTGTCTCTTCCACAAAACTTAGCGCCACTTCATTCTCAAAATCCTCAGGAGACTGGCCATCTGGAGGATTGCAAGTTTGTACCATCTTCGTCATTGCAACCATAAAAGAGTAGCCTGGGAATATAACACTCCTATCCTTCATCAACTTTTTAGCAGGGGCCTCTTTGAATATGCTCAGGCTACCCATACAGGTCCTAAAAGCTCGAGACTTTGCCTCTTCCCCTTCGTTATCACTGGGTTTTGACTGAAAGACTTTCCACCAGCGTTTGGCACTATCAATCATAGTCGAGACCACTACTTCCAATTCCTTAGGCCCCAGAGATCTTATTTCTGACGAGTTAAAACCATCCTCCCATGTGTACTCGCCGTCTGACTTGAATAAAGTAAGGATACACTTATCGATTTCTAAAGCCTTATTGGGCTTCCCCATCTTTTCAAACATCTTGCTCATGATAGCTGCATCCTCAGCTTCTTTTAATCTAGTTTGATTAAGTTCATTGTCATTATTCGGCGTAGTCGAAAATGATCTTTTGAAAGTTTGAGCAGGTTTCCCTGCTGCCTTTTTCGTCCCTTGGCTCTTTATAATACATGCTCTTTTCCAGGCGACACAGAAGCATAAGGGAAATGTGAAGCTCAAGACTGAAGCTCCCATTAGATATGTATATACTTCGGGTATAATATACTTGACCATTGTTGCAGTTGGTAGAGTGATGATAAGAATACAGAATGATGCTAAGAGAGATGATGAAATCTCGGATAGCTCTCTGAATTGATAAGGCACTGCCCCGTCCCCCGTTGTATTCAGTAGTAATGATAGGAAGAAGGGTGTGATAACTAATACTAATCCAACAATGAGAGACCACGAACCAGTGTCCGATTCACACAAGTACACTTCTTCATTTACTTCAATACTTTCTAATCTGACGTTTGGTATTGAAAGATTGACGATTTGTAATATGAGTTGTGGTATCATCAATACTGCTACTATCCACATTGAGTCTGCAAACGTAATCTTACAACGAATACCTGTATTACTAATTGATTTCTTCTTTCCACAACTACTGATAAATCCTCTCCAACTTGATATCCTACTTAAAACTTTCATTATTGCTAATCTTGATACTGTTATTGATGTTTCTATCTTTCCGACTCTGCCATTATTATTATCTTCCCTGATAAATGATTGTGAAACACCCATGATACATCCAATTCTCCAAGTTCTTACTATCAAGATATTACCCATAAAGCTAAGGCATGTGAACATTATCGGTTGTCGAAGTGCACAACTGATATCATACTCGGGTAATGTAAACATCATGAACGATGCAAACGTTGCAATAGCCCCAGCGATTGCAAATAGTGCTAACCATACTGGCTGATACAACTCCAGAAGTAGATTATTCCGGTATTGGTATAGTATTGCAGCAACATACAATTGTATACATCCTAACATTGCAATAATAGTACCAAGCAAGCCCTAAATATTTTCACATCATCATCAATTTCTTGTTGATAATCTAAACTACCAATTGCAGCGGCAAGGCCAACGATGAGCAGCACGGCAACCGTACCTACTATTCTTTGCAGTCTTCTTTCTTTCATTATTGTACTTATACTGTCCCTTACACACACCTGATATTAGCTCTATCTCTTGCCATTGAGAGCAATTTTTGAGCCTCAGCTTCTCTCTTGAAGGTCTTACCAGGAAGGGGGATTAGTAATGTAACATACCTCATTGGATATAAGTATGTTATGAAACATCTAAACTTATTTATATCTTTATCACTTATCACTACATACAGACAACATCTATCTATACTTTACACTTTCACACACATACATACATATTTATCCCCTCCGCCCTATACATATCACCCATAGAAGGCATCTTGTAATCTAGACTCATATTCGTTCACCATATCAGTAATCTGCTTCTCTAAGCTTTGAATATGTGACTGTAATCGACCTTCCTTTGACTTTTGCATCTCCATTGTATTCTGTATCTTGGCCATCTCTGACTTGTGCTTGCGTTGTTGTTGTTTCAGCTCCTTCTTACATTCCTTGAGCTGTACCTTGATATCTTGAACGGCAGCCTTGTCATCGTCAGCATCCACTTGTTCCTCCTTCAGACGTTCAATTTCTTCCTTCAGCTTGGAGACCTCCTTCTCGAACTCCTCATCCTTCTCGTCAATTGCCTTCTGGATACTCTTCTTGAAGTCGTCTTCCTTCTGTTGCATGAGATTATCAATCTCCAGTTCGGAGAATGAGCTGGTTAGCTTCTCGGCATTCATTTGTTTCAATAGCTGATCCTCACGCTCTGTCCATGCCTGCTCCTTCTTCTTGACATCTCGAAGCTGCTTGATGTATGATGCTTCTCGTTCCTCGAATGATTGCTCAGTCTTCTTCTTGGCATCACGGATCTCCTGTAAATACTCATCTTCCTTCTCGATGAGGATCTTCTCGTGCTTGATCTTGAGGTCACGGATAGTCTCGTTGTACTCATCCTCCTTATCTTGCATGGCTCGTTTGTGTAGCTTGTTAGCCTCCCATAGTTTTTGAGTATTATCATCATCACTCTGCTGCAACTTCTTAATCTTCTTCTTGAGAGTACGAATCTGATCAGAAGTTGAGGATGATGTACTATCGACATCTTTATCGTATGTATCAGCTTCTTCAAGTTGTTTAACACGGTCCTTAGATGCCTCGAGCTGTTGCTTAATATCGTCCAAGTCATCGCTTGCCGCAAGTAGCTGTCTCTCTTTTGTTTGTAAGTTTAACTTTGTTTGATTGACAAGCTTGTGTTGCTTCTCGGCATCTTTAATCTTATCCCGAAGCTGCTTCTTTAGCTTTGACAATTCAGTCTCCATACCACTACTGTCAGCACTGCTTAATGAGCTTAGTAACTTGGCATTCTTTGCCTCCTCCTTGTACTCATCTATCTCTTGTTCAAGTGTTGCAATACGATATTGTAAGGTGACAATCTGACTCAAGCACTCAGTTCTTCCAGATCTCTCTTCTGTCAACTCGGTTTCAAGTTGAGCAATAGTCTCATCATGCTCACTACGAATAGCCGCGTTAAACTTCCTCATATCATCAGCCTCCTTGATGGCTGCCTGAAGTTCTAAGACACTATCACTCTTCGAATTCCTAGATAGACTACCATCACTGGAAGCACTACCCAACAACTTTAATGATTTGATCTCCACCTCAAGATCACGACGCTCTTCATTCCATTGTAATTCCTTATCCTTCATTAGCGCTCTAAGCTTATGCTCTTCATTCTGTGCCTTCACGCACTTCTTATTCAAGGCCTTGATCTGATCCTCGAATATCATACTGTTATTCTTCTCTTTATCTTGCTTATTAGAACGAAGCTTTTCAATCTCTACCTTGGCCTTCTCCAAGCTTTTACCAAGACTCTTTACAGTTGCAATTGTGTCACCGTGTGACTTGATACTACTCTCATTCTCTTCCTTGAGTGTAGCAACTTGATTTTGTAACTCTGTAGACTTGGCCTTCTCTTTTGTAATCTGATCTTTCAACTCTGCAATCATCTTACTGGCCGAAGACTCGTCAATACTATCCAGCTTGTTAGCCCTAGATGTTGAAGGGAACTCACCCTCCTCTTCCCGTGCTCGTTGAATTACCAACTCCATACTGTTCTGTTGTCGATGCTTGTTATTTCTAGGACTTGCGGAATCTTCCATTGCATGACCTTCCAGAAATGTCAACTTACTAACACCATCATCGTGTACATCATGACTATCCTCACTCTCCTCACTATGACTAACACTCAATATTGGAGCTAGCATAGTAGCCTTCTTCAATGCCGCCTCAGCTTTATTCTTCTCAGCTCTAAGTCTGTTAATCTCCTCCTTGAGTGCCATCTCATTCTGTGAAAGAGTATGTTGTTGTTGATTCTCCTCTGCCTTGACAAACACCTGAAGTTGTTGATTCAATTGTGTACCAAAACTTGTACTAGATTGACTACTCGAGCTGTATGTACTACGTGATCCTCTATTGGTACCACTCGAACCATGTTGAGCAAGACTATTACTACTCGTTGAACCAGACAGCTCATTCCGAAGTTCCGATAATCGCTGATCTTGTCGTTCTTGTTCGGACATAACGTGTGGATCTGGTTGGTGTCTCTGCTGCTGCTGTTGTTGAAGTGGCATACGTTGCTTTTGATTACGGCTCTTAGGTGTAGTGGTAACATATCGTGGACTTGGGGGTGGTAAGCCTCCAATACTGTTGGACCTAGCACGATGGGCTTGAGGTGATGGATGGCCAGAATTCATTTGTCGTGCATTATTATTGCGTCTGTTGTTTACTGGTGATACACCAAGCTTCATCATGGCATGTCGTCCACTTCGGGGTGTCATCTGAGCATTGTTCCATGTATTTTGGTTATTCTCATTGTTATTAGTTGTTGTGACTACTCCGACTTCTTTCACAGGGATACTACCACCAATGTTATCACATAAACTAGTAATCTCAATATCACCCTCAGGTTCATGTTCGATGAGTGTTGTATCATCAATTAACTCAACGTCGGCATCTTCAAATGACGAATACTTATCACGGGAAGGTGTTGTTGTTGATGTTTTGATTGACAAAACATTGTTATTGTTGTTGGGATATGGTTGTTGAACCCTTTGCTGACTGACAACATCTTCACTACTACCATTCTCG
>Ga0075437_10302_pt1 | contig 16485 bp, 16 predicted proteins | sample MintriMetagenome_FD_74266 | JGI IMG/M metagenome (GOLD analysis project Ga0075437, IMG submission 74266) | Marine eukaryotic communities from Monterey Bay, USA to study complex ecological interactions - Minidiscus trioculatus and... | ecosystem: Environmental > Aquatic > Marine > Unclassified...
CTGGACCGTCAATATGAGACAATACGGACCACCGCTATATTATATTTCTGCCATATTTTAATAAGTAACACATCATTAATACCACAAATAATGAGAACCTAAGGTGCACCGTCTTGTGAATCTTGATATAAAAAAGTAGAGCCCTACAGCGCCGCAGCGCCGCCGCCCGTAGATTTCTCCTACTAGAAAAACACGAGATAATATAACCATATCCTCACCTTCTATTATATATTCCTTGCCTTATATCCGTCCACGCTTTACAGTGTTTGTTATGGTGCACTGATTTGTGATTGACTGATTTCTAAATTCATTTGCATGAACCGTCTCATTTTGTGGACACATATCTTATCTCCAATGACAAGTGGATTAAGATGAGGAGATGGCGCACTATCTGAGCAAAGGTTTACGGTGAGGATTAGCTGAATGTATTATATCAAAGTAGTACATCAGTGATGATGCCGGCGGCAGTGAAAACAGATGTACACATCATATGATCAAAATATAAATGAGAATGTACAAGAATGATTAAGTCATCTTATTCAACTACTTGTTAGCTGCTCTTCATTCAATATAGGTTTAGACCGCTGTAGCCAAGAGATGAGTTGTGATGCCCAAAGAAGTACCATCTTCTACAGCTTGGAAATCATCTTCGGCTGCAATGCTCGACTCTTTGCTTCTACCTTCCTTGATAGTTCAGCAACCATCTCTTTAGGTACCATTGGTGTTTTGTATAACCATTCGGCACCATCTACTACCAATGTATCGCCACTAACATACCCTCCACTTGCATCACATGCTAGATACACGGCTGCCATTCCTATGTCAAACGCCCGACCAAGACGTCCCATTGGTATACCTTCCATCATCATTTCTTTCATATCTTCTGCTGTGAATCCCGGTGCTAGTTTGGCTGTTCCAGGGGTGTTTTCAATTGGCCCAGGTGCGACTTTAAAATACCGATCAAGTAGATAAATGCATTAGATAGTTCAACATAAAGTGAATAAAGAAACGCTTTTACATACAACTTACTACCATTCACTCTAATCTTATCACATCCCCATTCTAATGCTAAACTTCTTGTTAATGAATCTATTGCACTCTTGGCCGCAGATGCATGTGCCTGATACCAAGTTGCTATAAATAAAGGACACTAAAATTGTTAGTTTTTGTACATAGCATATCAGAGCGCTATTATTGAACGGAGAATGTATCAACAACAAACTCACCACCATAATGGAGAGTCATTGATATATTTATAATACAACCGCCTCCACTACACATGGCTGGATATACCGAATGACACATATTGTATGTTCCTTGTGCATCAATATCCATCACTGTTTTAAACCCTTTTGGCGTTAAGCTTTTAGCTTCAGCAAGGAAATTGCCTGCTGCACCATTAACTAGTATATCTACCTTGCCATATTGTGTTGTTGCATATTCTACCACGGCTTTACAAGCACTTGGATTCCTAACATCACAAACTTTATACAGACATGTCTTTCCACTTATTTTTGATAGATTTGTTGCTGCCTTTTGTAAGAAACTTTCACGACGACCACATATAATGGCCGCAGTACATCCATGTAATAGTAATTGTTTGGTTATTTCATAGCAAATGCCAGAGCCTCCACCTATTGTGGATAAGATAAAAGGATATAATATAGGTACCTATGATTGAGAGATATTATCAAAAAATGACATGTAAATTATAACACAATGACTTACCCGTTACAATTGCCACCTTGCCGTTTAATGCCGTAGGACGAAAGGGTGATGATAGTTGAGCAGTCATGATTAGAGAATTGCAATTGCAGGTAAATGATGGCAAAGAGACAACTAAACAACACAAAAGGAAGTGAAGAGAGGAGAGATGAGAAGGCCTGTATATCGGGACCATCACCATTAGATATCACAGCATGCATGTCAAAACAGATTGTAACACCAATCCAACAATACTTGATCCCAGTAGTTATGTAATATATCTACAAATGGAGACAATGTAAAGAGAATAGGTGATGATTGTTGACTCTTATGGCATATCGGTATCCAGTAACGCCTAATAAACCATGCAATATCATAGGGAAGATTGTAAAGATATCAAACTCTACTTAAAACCATGAATAATATAAGTAACTCATCACAATCCATCGAGGCAACAATGTCAATTATATTGGCAACTGGTTTTGCAATCCTCGTTGGTATGCATTTCATTCAGCAACAAGAAACAAAGTCTCAACACAAAACAAACAAAGAGGTTAGTTGTAACAACGACGAATTAGACTGGGAATGTAGCAAATGCAATAAGATAAACACTACAGCAAAACGCTGTCCGAATTGTAAAAGTTGGAAAGATGGAAAAAGAAACAGCAGCGCCGTTGTTGGGGAATGCAACCGTGAATCAAATACACAATCCGGTGGTAACGCACCAACCAACAAGTTACTACTTCAAAGCATACCAATACTCCTACCATCAATACAAACTCAACCATCAAAGTATTATTATGAAGTATATAATTGGTATTATACAATTATATGGATTGCAATCTTTGGATATATCGTTATTTCACAATGTTATGAAAATTTTACTGCATATAGTTATTTGATTGTTTGTGGTGGATTGGCATTACCTTTATTATTGCAACCGTTTGTTTATCCTCAGGGTAGTAGTGCTACTGATAAAAACATTATAAATCCAGATATTAATAGACCATGGTATCAACGATACTCAACAAAGGCAACACTCTACCTACTTACGTATTCATTCATTGGTAATTATTGGTATACACATTACTTCTATTCAGTATTAAAAGCAAGGTATACAATGCCATCACATCGATTTAATAATGTACCAATTGCAATGTACCTAGCAACACATTTCTACTTTTGTACATATCATGTATGTATTAGTAATGGCTTGTTGCGATATGTTGATGTTACATATGCAAGAGGATGGAAGAAGACTATGCTGTTTGTTTATACTATATTATTTCTAAGTTACTTTACTGCATTTATGGAAACATTAACAATATCAAGTTTTCCGTATTATACATTTGAAGATCGGACTGTTGCATACATTTGGGGTAGTGCATTCTAGTAAGTGATGTAATGTATTTGTCTTTGAAATTATGACTTGATTGTGTGTGTTGTCGTTTGTTCTCAAATGGTTTTGACTAACACGGATCATCATCATATCTCTCATCTTTACAAATCATATTATCATATGCACAGTGGGATATACTTTATTGTTAGCTTTCCTGGATTTTATTACTTTGATCAGTATATCGATGAGAGGATATCATCGTCGTCGGTATCACTTATGGACACGTTCACTACTGCTTGTGGTCATGGGATGATGATTTTGACATTACTTGATTTCGTTAGACTGTATCTGGGTATACCTTTGGTTATCGGAGGAGTTGCATTTGAGACAACGGCATCATAACGCATTGAGAGATGAAAATCTCTTTTCCCCCGAGTCGAGCTCAGCCAAGAAGCACAAAAGAAAAGATAGTAAATAAGGGGAGAATTACTATGAGCAATATATTAGTCCTACTTTCACTTAGTAGTAGGGTTCACCAGTCACTCTCTGATTCACTCTCTGAATCTGAAACATTCTCCCTTTCAAGACGTGCTGCATCTACTCGATTTCGAATAGATAAGGCGGATTCACTCTGTACTTGATTAGTAGGGAATGCCCACATGTTCTCGTACTCTCCGGCACATAAGAATGCATTCAACCTCTTCAAATGAGCTATATCTGTAACAGCCGCAAATCCAACAGGGAGCATTTCAACAACTCCTTGTTCATCTGCTTCGTTATGTCTTTTGATCAACTCTCCCGTCTTCATATCCCAAATACATATTGCGCAACCAATATGACTTGTACTAACTAAGATATTTCCATGACATGATAAAAAGAGTGGCCAGACAAACTCTTCATCGTGAGGGAGCTGTTGGGATATTCCAACATCACATAAGTGTCCAGATGATACCACTCCCCAAAATTCGTCTGCCTTGCGGTATAACATTTTATCACCAGTACTACGGTTCCAGATGTGTACTTTCTTGTTTTTAGATGATGCAACAATGTAATCTTCAGCCAGTGCTACATTAGTGACATCCCAATTAGGTACATCGATAGTCATAACCAAAGTTATCTCATTGTTTGTTGCATCAAGCTTCCAGACGCATATTTTATGCGGATAGCCAGCAACAAAGTGTGTATTATTTGGACCCCATGCAAGTTTTTTATCCATCACCTCATATTCATCTGCGGGACCTTCCTCTACTCTAATATCCTTCTTTAATGAGAGTAGCTCTGTGTTGTTGTTGTTGTTGTTGTTGTTAATATCGCCTTGCCTCACTCCATAAAGTTGGATCCTACCGTTATGAACAACAACTAAATGTGTATCGCAACCAATTGTTTCTATTCCATAACCGCTTCTAGAAGCAAACTCCAACTGCGTTGCGTGTGTAAAGTCTCCCCAGAGAGCACAGATTTTCTTTTTATTTGAGGTGACTATAACCTCTGATCCTATTCGACCACAAACGCTAACTTTCCAGTTATTCATTGGTGTAGATATAGAACGTATTTTGACAAGGTTTGATGCATCTCTTATTTGAATTCCATTATTACTTGCCATATCCGATACGTCTACAACTATTGATTCATTTGCAGCAACTTGTGGAGTTCCTAGATCTCCTTCTTCTACAAACATTGATACGTTATGTACAAACACTGGCGGCCGTAGAAAAGAGGTACCAATCTTCCACCCCTCTTTACCGTTATTCATACCAAACCTATCTTTTGTCACTACATTCCATTGATTGGTAGTTAGACTTTGAAATTGCTTATTGAGTATATCTAATGTGCATAAGTCAGCACCTGATGCATAAGATAAGATTCTCCCTCCGATATCACTTTGATACAGTGAAAGTAGGTCAAGCGGTGGGTCATCATCACCGCCATTAATACCAATATGAGGACGTTTAGCCGCCCTGTTACTACTCAAATTCAAACTCATATTATCAACCTTTTGCATTGTATGTTAATCAGTTTGGTTTAAAGGTTTGGTATGTTGATTGTGTTTCTTTCTTTTGTATACAATACGAAATCAGACTTCCATTTAAAAACGCTTACCAAAGCAATAAAGCAACAAGGATCAATGCTCTGCGTCTATACTATATTACGCGGCTGCCACCATACATACAATTGTAAATTTTCACTAAAGACTTCGACTAAAGATACCACTGAGTGTATCCTGCCGATGCCATAAAACTTTTATTCGAATGAGCGTTAAAACTGATGTACTAGTATTGCCGGTAAAGATTTAAGATGCTCCGTTGATTCTATTAATCGACAATACATTTGCTCATTATCTACGTTGACTCGCCGAAATCCATTTTGCTCAGGCTCATTTTTAATTTTTTCTCTCAACTCCTCCTATTAACGACATCGCTCTTTACCACTCCTATGTTCTGTTGAAAAGCAGATGATATGCTGATACAGTTGATATTAGCAGTCTTCTTCTTGCAGTGTACCGCCGTTGTTGTTTCGGCATTTACATTGCAAATGGGTAAGTTAAATGACATATGACTATGATGTGTTCAATTTGATGTTTTTTTTTCTTCCAATAAATTGTTCTCTCATTGGTACTCTCTCTACACATATACATACCATACACATACACATAGGTTTACTAAAAGTAGGAGTACCACAACCATGGCCAAAATCAAAACAAAACTTAAACTATGTCCGTGAGGCTGGCGTGCGACAATTCATATCAACTTATAATCGTGTGAAAAATTTAAAAGGTGATGAATTATTATGGGGCGATGAAGTTGAGTATGGTATATTTGTTTTGGATGATGAGAATAAGAAGATACGATTAAGTTTACGTGCCAAGGAGGTAAGTATATGTATTTTTTTATGTGTTGTTGATTGATTTGATGATTTGCAACACATTGCAATGTTTTATTGCAACATACATAAATTTGACATATACTCAATCCATCTTTCTTTATTTCCCAGATTATGGACAATCTCAATAGAAATGAGGAGATACATTCCTATGAAAATGAGGGTTGCAATTGGGTACCTGAATATGGTGCCTGGATGATTGAGGCAACTCCCTCCCGGCGTAAGTGTCTATGTTTATGGTATCTATATTATGTCAGTACCCTCCTTTAATCTAATAATCTTCTTATACTTGTCATGCAATTGCAATTCATCAACAATATGTTAGCATACACTGGGTACAGCTCAGATTTACTCCGAGTTGAAAGGAATATGCGTCTACGTCGGAAACGTCTCTTAACAGAATTGAAAGATAATGAAATAGCACCAACCGTGGCAGTTTTTCCACTACTCGGTGCGTTGGGTAATGATGGATCAGTACCACCCACTACTGTAGGTGGGAATGTAACTGAAAGTGAATATATTGGTGATGGTATTATTAATCCACATCCAAGATTTGCTGCACTGAGTGCTAATATACGTAAGAGACGGGGAGAGAAGGTGAATATTCGTGTACCGTTATTTCATGATACGAATACTCCTGAATATGCAGATTTGAAGGGTTACACACCCAGTACATGCTGTGGTACTGAAAGTATGTTACTTTGGAGATATGGCAAGGGAGATTTATCAAGAGAAAAATATGGAAATGGTTTTGTTATTGTGGGATGTTCAAGTTCGAAGATGGAACTGAACGATGACGGTGATCCCATGACATTACAAAAGTGGCTTGTGAATGTTGATTGTAAAGGATGTAAGGGATTATTCTACCGTAGTGCACCCGGTGTGATTGTGGCGGATGCAGATTGGCCACGGAATGGGGATATTGTTGTTGGAAGTGAAATTCCTGATGTCCCGGGATGGATACGGTTACAAAATGGTTACTACCTCCCAATATCAAGTGATGATGGAGATATTTTGTTTCTACATAAGGTATCAAAAGAAGTACATGCAAAGAATCAACAAAAGGAGGCACTTGGATCGGAGACTCCGCTGTTTAGAGGATCGATACCTGGAGATCCATCAAAATTAGCCGAATTGAAGTTAGCTCTCGAGGAAGCAGCTTCATCATTATCAGATCAACCAGAAGATCAACCTGAAAGTTTCAATGTCCGCCCTGCAATTCATATGGATGCCATGGCGTTTGGTATGGGCTGCTGTTGTCTTCAGATTACGTTTCAGGCAACCGATATGGATGAAAGTAGATTCCTCTATGATCAACTTGGTGTCATGGCTCCCATCATGATGGCTTTGACAGCTTCTACTCCAGTATTAAGGGGAAGACTTGCCGATACAGACTGTCGTTGGGGTATTATTAGTGAGTGTGTGGATGATCGTAGACCAGCCGAGCGTGGTAGAAAGGGTGGTCCTGAGCCAGATCCCGAAGTTGCAGGCAAAGGATATCGTAGACTATACAAAAGTCGGTATGATTCAATTAGTACCTTCATCTACCAAGGCACCTCGAGTGAGGAAAATCACATGAGTAACAGAATTCTCAACACGTATAATGACATTCCCGTGCCCATTGATGAAGACAAGTATCGTGAATTAAGAGATGCAGGCATTGACCCATTGCTCTCTCAACATATTGCACACATCTTTGTGAGAGATCCTTTAGTCATCTTTGAGGGTGCAATCGAAGAAGTTGATGACGAGACACAGACTGAACATTTTGAAAGTATCCAAAGCACGAATTGGCAATCAGTTCGTTGGAAGCCTCCTCCACCAAGAAATGGTCCAAATGATCCTCATATTGGATGGAGAACAGAGTTTCGTAGCATGGAAATTCAAATTACAGACTTTGAGAATGCAGCCTTCACTACTTTTATCACTCTGCTCACCCGTGTCATACTAACGTTTGACCTAAACTTGTACATTCCTTTGAGTAGAGTTGATGCCAATATGCAACGTGCCCATGGAAGAGATGCTGCCGTGAAAGGAAAATTCTTCTTCCGTCGTCATATGGCTCCTCTTGAGAAGGGTGACGATGGCTTCGAAGAGCAATACTCATCAATGTTTAGCTCGGCTGTTAATGGGAACGGAAAGAACAGTAAGCTGAATACAGTCTATTCAGAAGATAATCTTCATGCATTGAATAAGACTAGTACTAGCATTGACAACTCGGACAGATCCAACGATGCTGGAGATGGCGTCAGTGAGAAGAGACGAGTTTCTCCCAATGCTTCCGGTGGTGCCGAGGAGAATTCATATGAAGAGATGACCATGGCAGAGATTATGACCGGAAAAGGAGGTACGTTCCATGCTTTCTCTGTGTCTCTTTTTATTTTAACTGCACTGTCTTCTCAACTAACTCATACTTTCCCTCTGTTCTAGATTACTTTCCTGGTTTGATACCGCTGATTTATGCCTACCTCGACCATATCCAATGTGATACGTTAACAATGGATCGCATGACAAAGTATCTTGATTTCATTGAGAAACGCGCCACGGGTCAGCTCGTCACCCCAGCCAAATGGATAAGAACATTTATCCGTAATCACGAAGACTACAAGTTTGACTCAGTCGTTACTGATTCAATAGCATATGACCTCATGGTTGCATGTAAAGAAATTGGTGAAGGGAAGAGGGAAGCACCCGATCTTCTCGGGGGTATTGATATCAAGCCCATCTCTGCCGCAGATGCCTATGTAAAGAAGCTTGAATCCAAGAGAGTTAACAATGGGCAGATCATATCACTCTTGGAGCGATACTCTGAGAGAACCAAGAAGATTGGCGGTGAAGTGAAAACAGCAGAGTATCAAATATGAGACTGACTGCTAAACCGGAGCCGTGAACATCTTGCACTCTCAGTTTAAGGAGTGCAATAAATATAAACTAATATTGAACAAAGTGATAACCTCAAAGGTAAACTTTAAGTTGAGTTTACTTAGAAATCAATAATTTAGTCCACTCCTCGTGGCTAGGTTACAAAGACAAATCTACAACATGTAATGAAAGAACTTAGCCTGATGCGCCCCCCTCTCCTCCGTAACTTTCTCAACCATCTCCTCCTTAGCCAACCAACCCCAATCATCAACATTAGCCTTCTTTGACATCTTTTCATTAACATCACCAGTATCATACTGTACTCTAAAATAAAAAATCTTTTCACCATAATAATTACCTTTAATTTCCTCTGGTAGGTTCTTATTATAAACACGAAAGTTAATTGTCATGGGTGCATTGGATGGACACCATATACCTAATTCTTTCCCGGCAACATCCTTAACTGCACGTTGTGCTGCTTGTAGTAATGTTTCGTCAGGTGTGGGTATTGCAGAAGGTAATGTCCATCGTGATCCAGATTTATTACCCTCGGCATTTGATTTAATACCCAAGAAGACGCTTGTTTTAAGTTGTCTGTCACGTGTTTTAACATTTCCGGTGGCATCTGCTTCAGTTTCACGTGGTGCTGGTGTGAATGGCAGACCAGCTGTGTGTGTGGTGATGTATCGTTATACATGATGGGTGTATTGTTAGTTGTTGCAATACCTCATACCTTATACATCACATACACATCAAAACCACACACATCAACTATACAAAAACAAACTAACTTACCAATCAACTCTTCATCACTGGGTACAATATGATCCTCATCACTATCCATGGCATACATAAATCCAGTCTCCTCAGGATATTCTTTCCCATATGTCCATATATAATCACGTAAATTAATATATTTCCTTTCCCAATCTTCCATATCTGGTGTAACAACTGGTATACGTTCCACCATTACAGCAACGCGTATCTTCCATGGTTTATTCTCTTTCTTAGCAGAACGGATTAGTTTATTGTGATATTGTAATTCGTTATCATACCAATTACGGAATTTAGTTTTAAGTACATCCTTTGGTGAGGAATCACGTCTTGTTTTGAGATTTTGTAATCGGAGTTGTTTTGTGTTGTATGTTTGTCGTCGTTTTTCTTTTGATAGATCTTTACGTTCTTGGTAGGATAGATTGTTGGTGTTATCTTTTGATGCTTTCTTATTGGCAGCTGCGGCGGCAAAGGTTCGTGTACTAGAGTTGTTTGTATATTGATTGGAGGAAATTGAAGGCACCAAATTGCTTGATGTTGTTGATGCCTTGCAAATTTGACCGCAGATGGACGATGAACCGAGAGCTGTTCGCCGTACAATTTGATTCAAATGATAGACAGACATTATAGTAATATATAATACTACAAACACTGCCGCTGATCAAAGAAGTAGATAATCGTACTGTTGGTTTGATTGTAGATATGTTTTGAGTTTTTGGTTTTGAGATTGATGATGTATATCTCACCTTTTATCTACTGTTAAACAATTCATCGACATTGCAATAGATAAAACAATAGTATTGATGCTAATGAGATATGATCAGTTATGGCAGTAGACAAGACAGAAGTTTTATACTATATTTCAATTGGTGGCAATCCGTGACACAAAGAAATTGCGATGATATTGATGAACTATAACTCTGACGTTGTATATATTTGAGGCGATGTATTAGTATCAGGGTACGCCAATATCTTCACTTACACAGTTTTTAAAGCTCTTTTTAATGATATAAGTATCATTGAGCATATCAATTATCTTCTTATCCAAATTGACGTCTAAAAAAGATACGGTATCCTAGCCATCAAAACATCATCATGAATTATTAGATACTTATATTATCTACTTCTCATCTCTTGTCATTATCGAAAAATATATCTCTACTATCGTCACTTATTGATAGTCGCCACGATAAAATTGCTCGCCAGAGAAGGGGTTAGGAGAAAGAAGTCGTCGCACAGTGCCTCATCATTTGAGCATAAAGTCACTTCTGTGGTATTGAGGCGAATATGTCTACTGCCGACGACGTTATCACAAATAAACTCCATAAATCAATAGAAGCAGGACATGCGATATCAATAAACAAAGATGGTACTGCCTACAGTTATTGTCATAATAAGAAAGTATGTAATAATGAATTAGGTCAGCTTGGAAGAGTAGGAGATGTATATAAAAGTCTTCCAATCAAGTTACAAGAGTCTGTATTAGTAGCTCATGTTTATACTGGTGGATTTGCATCTTCTGGTCACTCTGCTCTTATTGATTCAAAAGGAAACCTTTGGTTATCTGGATGTGATCGATGGCAACAGCTTGGATTGGGTTCGTCCAATAGTGGATCTAGTGGATATACATGGAAATCAGGGAAGTTGTGGCAAGATGAGTTTCAAAAGAATGAGCATGTTGTAAAGCTATTACAGAGTTTAGATCCAACCTTATCGACAGCAACTACTACAAAAGACAATGATGTGTCAAAAAGATGGATTAGAGATATATCATTGGGAGGGGATCATACCGTGATACTATCAGCAAACAACCGAGATGTCATCACTTTCGGAAAGGGAGGAGAAGGACAACTAGGGCTAACATCAAAACCATGGGTATCTTCTCCTTCCAAATCAAAACAACTATCATCATCAAAATCAGATATATCGGCAGTGTGTGCCTTTAAGAACTGTTCAATGACATTAAATGACAAAGGAGAAGTTATGAAGAAGGCAGGTAAGTGTTCATTGGAACTTAAAGGGATGAAAAGAGCTTTAGATGCATGTCGTAAACGTGCCAAAGATATATGATACATGATTAGATATATAAACCAATTACATTATTCACTGATGTGTTTCATTAGACCGGTAGCGTATCCATCGGCATCTTCCCATGCTAGACTTATACGTCCTTTAACATATATCTCATTCCAGCCTTGCTCAGGATTACAGAGTGGTATCTCCCTAGGGGGTACCGGAGGTATTGTAGAGTTTATCCTATACCAGTGTGGAATATTAATGCCTAGGGTTAATTCCTTATCATGGCTGCTGCACCAACCACCAACCCCCCTTCTTAGGCCGACCTAGTCCGGAGCATATAGACAACAACAACAACATATCTCATTCCCTCGATTGCCATTCCTCGACACATATTGTTGGATAGTATCTTCTTTTTTAGTTTCAATTTCATCACATGTTGCTTTCTTCTTTCGTCGAGACCAAAACACGCTCTTTGCACTATTTCTCCGCTTATCTTCTCCCCTTATGATATCTATGGCTACATTTGATCCTTTGAGTGTATTCAAACTATCAACACATCCATCTTGCAGGCACCCAGCTAGAAAAGCAAATGTTGAGTATTTGCTCTGTCCATTGAAACTTGTAGAAGCGGCAAGACAATTTGGTAGCCACTCCTCACCCAGATTGGCAGGGTCTTGTATTAGATTCTGTTCTGAGAACTTTTGTATAAACTTGCCTTCTTTTCTTAGTGAATACCACCAGAATGCCTTGCCAACTATCCCACTTAATGTGCGATATGATTTGTGAACTTTGTACTGATCACTACTTTCAATAAAGAATGGTAATCTAGGCGGTGAAGATATAATTACATTGGTAACTGAAGCTTTGAATGGTGCAGTTTCCTTTGTCTTATCTGCTGCAACTTTCAAGGCGATAGGGGCGCAGCCGCCGTTTGCAACTATACTCCAATTTACAATTTGATGCCCGTCTGCAATACTTTTTGTTTCATACTCTGACATGAGATGTGACACTTGATCAGACCAATCTGTTATATTGAGTAGTGGCAACTTATCCGTTGATGGTTCAGTATCTGAATCAACAAGTGGGCCGCAAGCCGTAGCACTCCCTAACAAATCTGGGGCAATGAATACAACTCGAGCATTGATATCGTCGTATTGTTCTTTTAATGATTGTAAGAGTCTATCATAGTACCATCGGCCAATACCAACACCTATCGGATGTATGAGCATAACAGCAGTAATTGTGTTTTGATTTGTAGAGTATCCAATGACTAGTTCATTGTAATCATAAGTAAAGCTATATCGTTTGGGTGTTGATGTTTGATGATTGGTAACAGTATCCTCTTTAATCCGAGATAATCTTCTCTTGAGCCGAGATAGTTTACTACCATATTTGATGATACCACCGTTGTCTGATACAAGGTTTGTCTCGTATGTAGTTGTTATTGTCTTAACATTCAATATTGTCAGTGATAAAGTCTTCTCATCGTGTTTTTTCAATTTTGATATTGGAGTCCGATCTTTGTATTTGTGAATAATGTGACCACTTCGGCTGGAAGTAAAGGCATTGCATGACTGTATTCTCAAGCATACTATAATTGAAGAGAGAGCCAATAGATATATCCTATGGCGAAACGCCATGCTATCAATCAATTAAAAACAGTTGTCAAAAGATATGAACAAACGGTATCCTCCACAAATCTTTTTGTGCAAAAACGCATTGATCTCTCTAGCGCTGCCACTATTGATAGTTGATAGACAACACACACAAATATAATGATTAGATCTAGTATCATCTTAAGTCGGCGTATTGCATCGTCAAATAGACTTGCCACTCGTGCCTACGCCGGCACATCTTCTTCTAACAACATCAAATCACTCCCGAATACATCCACAAGTTTGGTTGGCTCTCCTGCGACACAAACTTCGATTGGCTCTCCTACTACACAAACTACAATATCTAAATCATCACCATTGATATTGAATAGACAATTCTCATCTGAAGATGATGCTGCAACACACTTAGGATCGGTACTAACTCGTGAGATCAATGAGGAGGAAGAGGCCTCCTCTGAGGGGATTCCACCAGAGTTGTCTGAATTACAATCGACTATTAGTTCAAAGTGGACTATATTAGAGGGTATTACTGGTATTGGAGGTACTGGTGAAACTGGTAGTGGTGCTACTGTTAGGTAAGGAATACATATCTGATACTGTGTACATTTTCATACTCAAACTCATGTTTTCATACTCAAACTCATGAATGTTTCTTCCAATCTTTTCATTTGGCAAAGATTATTTCGTAAGGAATCAGGAAGCAAAGGGGCCAAGATTGGAGTAGTATTCCATTGCCAAGATACAGAAGATGATGTCCAGTTTGATGAAAATGATATGTTTGAAAGAGATGAATCAACGGAAGATGATGAGGAGGAGCCAGCACAGGCTGTTCGTTTTGGTGTTGTAGTATCAAAGGGTGGAAAGACTGTTGTTTTACAATGTCGAAGTGGATACGAAGTGAGTGTAGAGAGTGTCATGGTACGAGATGGTGATACAGAGAGTGTGCTTTCTGAACTTGCTGGAGGAGAGGGGCTACATGCTGCACTTTATCAGGGGTGAGTTTTAGTGTGTTATTCATCTAAACAATATGCGTTTGTAAATGAAGGACTCTTGAATACTAATCTCGTTCATTCAACGATAATAAGGCCTGAGTTCACTGAACTTGCCGAGGACTTACAAGAATCTTTTCAAACATACGTTATAGAAGAGTGTGGAATAGATGAGGACGTAACAGCATTCATTTCAATGTATTCTGATTATAGAGAACAGGAAGAATACGTAAATTGGATGAAGACTGCAGTTGATATCTTGGACTAAGAGATTATATTGGGCTCCGATGATCGTATTACTACCTAATCTAAAGACCATTATACATTTCATAGTAGCAAGTCGAAAACATAAGAGAGATATGTACATTAATGATTGAGTTATATCTTTACATTAGAAACCTTTGACACAACAGCTGCACCTTTTGGCAGAGCCCCGCCGCCACCGCCTCCTCCACTGCTACGACCTACTAAACTTTGAACAGCTCCACTGCCGACCTTGGAAACAACAGACCGTCCAGCATATCTCAATGAATGTGCAGTATAAACACCACAAGTCAGCACAACCAAACTTCCAAGTTGATGACTTGCTGCTAATGATATCGGGACATAATTCAACAGTGTCGCTATACCTAACGACATTTGTGTCGTAGCAGCTGTACCAAGAGCCATTAGTCCTCGTCGTACTTGAGGTGTGGTACTCATGTTCTTGTTGCCACCACCGCGGAGTAATCCATACCCCGCTACACTTAGTGCACTAACTGCTGATTCCATTGTACAGTTGCGGTAGTTTCAAACATGTTTCTCCACTTGGGTACCTTTGTTTCGTCTACCATATCATTCCAAGGGATGAGCTTACCATCCATTAATGGATATGTATTGTAGGCATTGCCTGCATCATTCCCTGCTACAAATGCACCAGAAAGAATGGTCAGACCTGTTAGACCAACAGTAGAGAGTACTCCTACTCGTGTTCTCTGAGCATGTTGCAATGCAGAGGGTGATAGATTCTTGGTATATTGCTGCAGCAGTGAGAGAGTCCCGGAAGGTCCACTCTTTGCTGATCCACTTCCGGCCACATTAGCTGGATAGCAATCTATAGGATATGATAATGCACCAAGCCCCGTCAAGAGTAATGCCGAATATGTCCCCACGGCCATACCCAAATGTGCAGCTAATCTATATGGACTAACACGAATCTCATTCCTATCACCACGTCTATCATCTCCTAATCCTGACTTGACCATCCACCATCCGACTAAACCCTGTGTACCACCCATGCAGAAGAGTAATGCTAATCGAGATTGATATCCCGGTGGTATTGCTGATGTTATATTCTTTGGTAGGATGGATGATATTGTGGATGTAGAAGAAGAAGCAGCAATAATCTGCTTTGGTCGATGTAACCAAGTAAAGTATGCCCATCCACTACCAAATACAACACCCACAAATCGTCCCATCATTCTATGTCCCCATTCCCAATAATATATATATTTAAATTCATCTATTGTCATAGATTGTCGTTGTTCCCATTCTGGAGAACGTTTATATCTATCAAATTCTATATTCCATTCTTCGGCTGTTATTGGTGGTTTGGAACCGAGGGGTTTCCAATCTGTCATTGATAATCCTGATTTAGTTAAGCGTGTTACGCCACCGATATGTACCATTGCAAATACTAGTGTTGATGTTGAGAGGAGCCATTTACCAAGGGGTGCATGTGGGTTTAGACTTGGTGAGGTTAGTATTGGCAAACCTTTGTTGTAGATTGTTGATAAAGTATTGGGCGGCGGAGATGTCATTATTTATAGGTTGTCGTATCAATATACAGCTGTTTATGATCCTTCAAGATATCTAATTTGTAATTGTATATTGATATGAACAATACCAGATAGATATTCTTTTCAATACAATATCAATTGATTGGTTGATGACTCAGACACTTTAGCAGCTTGCTTTCTCTTTTCTTATTTGATATCTTACAGTGTGCTCAACTTGTGCTCAATTTTTTACCACTATCAACCCAACAACCAAGTCGTGTCAATATTAGTTGAGAAAATAGAGTATATATAGTATATATTGACGCCAAGCAAAGCCAATATCAACCTCCGATTATCGAATAGCAGTATTTGCAATTTGCAGGTAAATAGTATTGCATACGCTTCGTACTTACTCACGGGCAATATTTACCGTATTAGTACGATCACAAATTATTTATGAGTAGCATAATGTTGACCAAGAGTCAATGGTATTTTTGATATCGTACATACAACATGGAAATTAAGTAGAGATTAGTATGCCCCAA
>Ga0075437_11310_pt1 | contig 16433 bp, 11 predicted proteins | sample MintriMetagenome_FD_74266 | JGI IMG/M metagenome (GOLD analysis project Ga0075437, IMG submission 74266) | Marine eukaryotic communities from Monterey Bay, USA to study complex ecological interactions - Minidiscus trioculatus and... | ecosystem: Environmental > Aquatic > Marine > Unclassified...
GCCTAATTATTTTATGTAGCAGCCTTTATCTATATCTACTATATCAATATCAAACTCTTATTAGCAACTATATTTGTTGCAATTATAATACACATCTTTATTACAATACGACAACGCCAACGTAATATTAATGATGGCATTGATAGATTAAGAGATGATTTAAGTGGTAGAGGAGCAGTTGGCAGTCTTAATGTTACTGATACTACAATTAGCGGCAGATGTGATGATGCTATTGCAACAGAGAAAGATGGTCAAGTGTTAGGTAATGCACAGTCATCGGATGATACAGAAGATAAACCTAAACGCCGAATAAACAACATTGCAAATCGGAATTATGATGCACTGATGAACAAAATAGAACCTAATGAAGATGATGAACAAGAAGAAGTTAGTGAGTTTGGAGGAATATGTCGGGGCAAGAAGAAGAAGAAATCTAAGCAAACGTCAACCTCAGAAGAACAAGAGATAGATGATTCTCCACCACAGCCAGAGCCACCACTGATTGAACTTAAAAGTCAAACGAATCATCCAGGCTTAAAAGGTTATTATAACTGGCATTCAACAATCACATCTTTGTATACCAAACATAGCAGGTGCCGAAACGACAACAACATTTGATAGTAATGAGGGGATGCAAAAGTTTATATTTAAGGGATGTTCCTGCTGATCATGTATTGCAAACAAGCGAAGAAGAAGCTGGAAGAGTATTCAAACCAGTTTGTTGGGTAGAAGATTCAATATTGCCAGAGCCTCCTTTGAAACTACAAAGCAGCAACGGCAACTCCTTTACAACTACACAAATGACTCACGCCATCCAATGGTCATGTCAACAATTACAGCGAGAAGATGCAATATATCATGGGAATGGCATCGCTTCTGCCAAACGAACATTACAATATCTCAAGAATATATGTCTTCATCCAGATGAACCAAAGTATCGAAAGTTACGTATTGGTAATAAAATCTTTCAACAAACGATACACAATACTGGTGCACGAGGCATCTTATTAGCATTAGGATTTGAGGAGTTTTATGGATATTTAGAATGTGGACCAGGCAGTGGTAAATGTTTAAGATTGGACAGAATACAACAAATATCGGATGCAATGATGATTGTCAATCAAAGTTTAAAGATTATGCAAGATGAGAGTAATTCAGATATTGTTCAACCACAAGGTGGTGATGGATATGGAAGAGCTGGATTTGGATATGCCGGGGGTATGAATCTATAAGCTTTTGGGTTGTCTTTACAATGTCTATACAATGAGTTATAATATCTATAACCCCCTCCTTATGAACAATCTTCATTCTCGCAACAAACAGGCAAGAATCGACGTCTCCTTTCAAACCTGGTACAGCCTTCATCATAATCCGACACTTCAATATCTCCAATGATTGGTGTACCCGACATACTAGCACTCCCATCTCCAAGCTCTTTAACAGTGCCTCGAATAGTAGCCTTAAGACCTGAATTGGGCGCATTTTCATCGCCTTCACAATCTTCACAGCATGACCACGGATTGTCTTCACAGAAAGGAGTTTCAGAACCATCAGGTAAATACGCTGAAGATCCCAACTTAAATCCATAATCCCTTACTAACTGAACACCCTCATCATCAATTCTAACACCTAAACATGTCTGACCATTTTTCTTCCGGTTAGATAGTACTACATATCCAGACTGCCAGCATTCGTCAACTTCTAATAGACAGTGTATGCTATGATTCTCTGGTTCAGCTAAGGTATTGGAATCATTATTATCAAGAAAATGTGTTAAGCTGATACACAAGTGATCCATAATATACCCACTGATACACATTCTATCCCCGGCTCTTAATTCGACGATATCATCAGATGGTATGTCACTAACTGCATACTCTTCATCCTCGTGAGTTGTACTACCATCAAGAATTGATTGCAAAAAGTTGTAATGTTCAGCTCCTCGACGACGAAGTTTCTTCAGAGCCCCTTCACCGCCGCTATCGTCTGCAATACTGTAGGTAATGTAAGGTGAAAAGAGCAGTAATAGGATGCAAATTAACTTTGTCATAATTTGCCAATAGATTATGGTGAATGGTGATTAGGTTGATTTGAAAGATTTTACTGTGTTGTTGATGATTGTTGATGCTTGCTTGTGCTCTTTATGTCTTGGTATCCTTTTTGAAGCAACTTGGCTCGTGGAGTGTTGATGTCGTACGTGTCGTCAACGATTTCACGTATATTATCTCACCCAGCAAAGCTTTACGACATTGATACATACTCTTATCCGCGAGACTGATAATGGAAGCAAACTCTACAGTAGCAGTGTGGTGGCAAGAAAGTTGCAACGATAATTACTTAAGTTAAGCCAGGTTTAAGAAGTTAAGCGCCACTCATGTGAGTAGAGCCAATTATGCATGTGTAGAAGATATTTAGAAGAAATTCAAAGCAAAAATTACTTGTACGAAGAAGCCCAATATTGCCCAATCTCTTATCTAATAATATTAGCTCAAAGAGGCTATAGATATCATGCTAATATATACAATACAAACAATATGAAGCTAACTATCGCAGCAGCCGTCACCTCCTCTTCTCTACTACTTACCTCAACATATGCCGCAGATACTCGTAATTTAAGAGCTGATGACACACCTCCATCATCGTCGTCGTCGACGACGACGATAACATCAGATAGACCAAACGTGATTATTATGCAACCTGATGACTTACATTTCTACGATATTTGGAATCCACCTCCAAACAACCCCGACAATCCAAACCAATCTCATGTTACTTCAAGTTATGGACTACCAAACATTGAATCATTACGATTAAATGGAGTACAAATGATGGAAGCATACACTGCCTCTGCAATGTGCGGTACGTCGAGGTTTAGTACAATGACTTCTCGATATCCAAGCCGAGCAGTTAGTAATGATAAGGATGGTCGGAAACATGTGGTGATTCCCAAAACCAAATTACAACGTGAAGATTGTACATCCGATAATATTGCAGTACATTTTCGAGATAATGGGTATCGAACTGCTATGTTTGGTAAGTGGCATCTAACAGAAATCGATAAAGATACATATACATATGAAAATGCAGTAAGCTCAGTGAAGGAGTGTGGATTTGATACCGTCGGAGGTTTGTATATCGAAAATCTATGGGTTGTAGATGAGCACTTTATGGGAACTTACAATGATGGAAGCTTCAGTCATAACATGGAATGGGTGACAAGTGAAGCGGTAAAGGTTATACAAGAGAAGTCGGAGGATCCGTTCTTCATGTATTTTAATCCGACTGTGCCTCATAGTGCTAACAGTGTTGGAGGAGCTTTGAAAGACTACTCTTGTAGAGACACCCCGGCTGGAAAACTATCATCAGACCCAGTCATTTCTGGTATGACGAAAGAGTATGGCGGCGATTGTGAAGCATACAGGAAATCAATATACGATCGAGCAGATGACTATGATGACTTAGGAGCTATTTGGGTTGACGATGCGGTAGGTGCCCTCCTTAAAGCCTTGAAGGATCAGGATATCTTAGATAACACATTATTTGTTTTTCAGGTAAGTAACAAGTTATGCAAGTCAAGTCACAAAGCCATTGTCCCATAATACATACTTATATATCTCTCTTCTCGTCGAACTCCAAAGGCTGATCATGGCGTGAATAGCAAGTCGACATTATATGAGGGAGGTGTTCAGATACCTCAGTTCGTTCATTATCCAAACAAGATATCTGCAGGTACGAAATTTGATTCACCAGTATCAGTCATAGACACAAGTGCGACAGTACTCGACTATGCAGGCATTACTCCATCTTATGATATTGACGGACAGTCCTGGAAAGAGGTCATAGTAGACGGTTCAGAACCTTGGAAGAATAGATGTCTATTCTTTGAGATGAGTTATGATCGAGCAGTCCGATGTGGATGTTACAAGTACTTGGAGATATATAACAGCAGATACTCGAACACATTCAGAAAAGGTGGTGTAAGTGGTTTAGCTCATGATGGTCAAAATCTTTTCAACCTATGTGGCAATTCGGATCGTTACGTTACTGAAATCAAAGGGGATAACATGGAAGTTGGAAACTTGATTGAAGAGTCTCCAATCATTGCCTCACAGCTAGAAACAGTCCAAGAATGTCATCTTAAGAGGATCAGGAACGGTGAATTCAGCTCTTGTCAATTAGATGAAAGTCCAACCATTGAAGTAACGGACATCCAAGAAGAATCTGAAGAAGTAAAAGACATCCAAGAAGAACCCGAAGATCCCGAGGAGACGGAAGCACTCTTGGACTTGATCATGTATATGTTTGGTAAAAATAGTGGTAGCCGTCGTCACCTGAGCGATTCACAAGAATAAAGAAAGAGAATATGATGTCAGAGTAGCTGATAAGTCTCTCCAACGAGAAGAGAGAGTGATATAGGTAGTTATTTGTCTGTTTGACTTTGAGTTTGAGTAGATTAGAGTTTAGTTGGGTGGGGAGTTGCTACAAGCAAAAAGATATTAGGATAGAAGTATGTGCTTAAACAGTCAGTGTAGATTTTAGTACTTGATGTTAAAGGTAAGATAAATTGCAAAGTTAAGTCGGCTCGTACCGACTGGGTAAGAGATAGATTATGGACGAGCAAAGGAGGAGAACTACATATGTTCACTCGGGTAGCCGAGTCTCTGAGGATTTTTTTGTCTTCTCTTTTAGAAGTGAGTTTGATCTTAATACTACATAATAATTGTAGATTAATCATCTGACTACTCTACATACGCACATAAACAGACTTAGCTTGACAATTGACATAGTTGCAAGTAGCATTCATATATCAAATCTCTAATGCGGTATCCTGTGGTATCCTGAAAATCTTTTCTTTAAAGAGAAATGAGTGTGGTTCACTGCTGCTACAAAGAGAATATTGAAGAGAATATTGAGTGTTTGGCTGCTTGACTATTACAAACCATGTCAGACAATGTAGCAGAAGTATCAGCCCATGATTGGATACGAGGCATAACATTATCTGTAGTGGCGTCTATAATTGGCGGAGCCTCAAAGTTGTCAATTAGAAAATCTTGGCTGATCTATCATGCTGCTAGAGGACAGCAGCAAACTCACAAGGTAAGTATTAGCCGGAGTTTGAAGAGATTATTATACCGAGGTATACGAGATGCATATGAGGAAGTATTTAGTCCAACAAATAGTTTGCATAAACAGCATTATGAAGAACCACAATCGCCACCACAAGATACAGAAATAGAAAGTTCGACAAACCAACAAATTACTCCATTAGAAGTTCTACAGGATGAATCATTTAGTAATAATCATATTGACACTCCATCTGATACATACTTTTTCAATCAAAATGATGATATACCATACAACAATAATCACATCTCAACCATGAACAAAAAGTTATTATCACAAAAGCAAATATCATGGCTATTATATCTTTCTGGTATGATAGGAATGTCATTTCTTAATCCAGTGTGTGGTGTATTGGCAATGAAGTATGCAAGGAAAGTCCCTTAGTTTGCCTTTCTGTGATTGCCTTGTCAAACCGCATGACCGCATGTACTAACATATGCTGCAATCACTTCTCTTTCATCTTCATAAACTATAAAACGCGCATCTTCCCCCAGTCCATCAATATTAGCCCCCTTCTCTGGATTGACATTAGTATGGGTAGTTTTGTTCTCCGGTATAGTTGTCAATGAACATCCCGGCAAAAGTCAAAAGATTGCCTGTACTCTCATTGTGCTGGGTGAAGTGTTAGTTGCAATGTTCGGTGATCATACAAATGGAGAGGATATAAATGTGGCTGATGTGATTGCATCCTATCATCAACCGTCATTTCATATCTTTATTATATTCATGATATTATATCTTGTACAATTATCAATCTTTATATGGATATTTCCCAAGAACTCATTGTTGAAAAAGGTAGCTTGGGGATCAATTGGCGGTACCATTACGGGTTTCCAGAACTTCCTAAAGGATGCCTTGACGATATATCAGTTAGCAAACAATAGTAGCAAGAATAACAATTCAATATCAAACTACGGCATTGGAAGTGATGATAGTCTACCAACAACATTCTTCCTCTTTGTATTATTGGCAATGGCAACATCTTTCATAGGCTTGCTATGTTTAGCTTCCTGTATGAAACGGTATGATGCAACATACTCAGCTGCAATGTTTGTAACTTCGTTTGTATTATCGGCTAGTATAATGAGCTGTGTACACTATCATACATTTGAACATCTGGATGGAAATATCAATTACTTTATGTATCCAATTGGATTGGTTACCTTATTTATGGGGGCATTTGTATTGGTCAAGCCTAGTGCAGTTACTAACGGTAGTCATTGCCTCCTCCTCAACATTACTGATAATGATGATAGTAGAGATCATAATGTTTCAATATCAGATCAAAATAACAACGAAGGGGTTGGTAGTGCTGATAGTTATAGAGAAAGATTATTGAATGAAGGACTTAGCTGACGAGATTTTACTTTTCCTGTCACGGCGGCAGGATGAGTTCAGATTCAGAGGATAATAGAGAAGGGATTTCCATATCGAGGAAGGCCAATAACAGTCATCAACTTAACACCTCCTTCACATTGACAATAAACTGAAAGGTAATAAGGAAGATACTTATGTCTCGTTGATACCATGATGAGATCTAGGCCATTACATAGATTCATGATAATGGGTTGATGGGCCAGACCTTATTAAGGCCAATTGGATACCACATTCCCTCGCACTTGGCAGTAGAAACGGGGTTCGACTGAAAAAGACCACATCGAAAGCAAAAAACGGCTATGATCGCAAAAAATAAAAAACAACAATCATGAGATAGAATCGATTACCATTCAATACATAATACTACCTCATCTATTATTATATTAAACCATTCAACAATGAATCCAACCACCGCATTAATAACAGCAAACGATATCCAAAGGCCGAAGAGGCCACTATCTGCATTCAACCTATTCTATAGGTACAAGAGGCAACATATTATCAGGCTATTATCATCGCCATCCAACTCCGATGGTAGTGTTAACGAGGATGCCATACGCCATCTCATCGAGACTCCTCCAGGGTTAGAAGAAGAGTACCATACATCATCGGCCACGGGATATGATGCCGCCGCCGCCGCCACATCGTCTACACAAGCGGAGGTAGATGCTCTCCGTCGTCATCGTATTACTTTCGAACTGAAGAATCTACAGGCACGAGATTTGAAGACACGTGCTCATCGTAAGAGTATGAATTGTCCTATTGGATTTGTAGAGTTGAGTAAGCTTATGAATTGTAATTGGAAGGCATGTGATGATGTTGGTAAGGCCGTGTTCAACGAGATATCACAGGAGATTCGTGAGGTGTATCATCGACAAGTTAAGGAGTATAATGACTTGTGTAAGGCGTTGGGTATTACAAAGCAGAAGCGGAAGATATCCAAGAAGAAGAAACGTGATGATGATGAAACGTCTAATAACAGTGACAAGCCTGTCAAGAAGACGAGGCCATCTACCAAGAAGAAGGAGGAAGAGACACCGGCCGATGCTCTCTCTCCTGTTAGGTGTGTGTCTTCCGACAGTCATGAGGATGAAGCCGTCAAGGCAATGCTCCTTCTTGGAGGTACCACTGATCAAAAGAAACAGAATGTACCTCTTAAGAAGCGACCAGTACATACTCTCAACAATAACAACTCAACCAACATGAGTATGATGAGTACTAGTAGTAATGTGGTACCATCTGTACAACTGAACCACTTCACTGGCAGCTGGCAGATCCCATTGCCTCTCAACGTATTGCCTTTGGCACAACTTTACAACTCAAGATTATCATCTGATATGTATCGTGATGCCCTCTCAAGATCGTATCATTCCAGTAACATTCTGGAGCAATGTTTGGAAAGAGAACTCAAGGCCAGATTGGAGAGAAATTTAAGACGCTAGACACTCGGCGTATCCTTTTTTTCAGTAGGAGGAAGTTCAAATCTAGTTGACTAAATAAGAAATATAACTAATTCGTTTGGCTAATACATCTTAAGAGTAACACAACTAAACCTATTCATATTGGTTCATGGCCGCCAAAGCCAACCAAAAAGTCACATGCAAAGTAGAGGATACCTTTGTCGTCTTTCAACATTGAGATGATACAATACACACATCTCTACTCATCTGATCATCTCAGCCGTTGAGATGAGATGCACCTGTTCAAAGCACGAGACAAATTACAGAGAGGTTAAATCAAGTCAATTGTATCATATTACTAGAGCTCCACCGTCAGCAACGCAGTAGTACCGTATGCCTTTGTTGAATCAGTGTTCTCGTTTTATTAATGTAACAATCGTTCAACTCTACTACAAAGGAGATAAAGAACGAGAACACTAATACAAAGTACTTTATATAGAACTTCTTTACTGCGCAAGCAGGCTAGCGGAGCGAAGCGACGCTAGTTCTATCTGCTGTGAGACACAAATGTTGAGTTCGCATGAAACCGGTACTCTTTGTCGTAATTAGAGAATAGGTGGTAGGTTGAGTTACCAATTGACACTGCATGTGTATGTAATGGCCTGGCTCTTGTATGCTCTGCTCTACGACCCCGATGATATAAATTTGACCATATAAAACAATACAATCGCTACCAGAGAGATATAGTGGAGGATATCGTGCTCGATTGTCCAACGTTTAGAGGGAGATTCATTAAAGTCAAAACTAGGTAGAAGGCTTCTGAGAGGATTAATGTTATTTCATAACTTAAGTTGTGAGATTTGAACTTATGGATCAGATTCAATTACGTTCAAACACATTTCGATGTTTCCCAAGGTACATGCCACCATGTAATGATCATCTTTCAAGCCACCTTCTCGATACTTGCTTAGACAAGTCCTCCAGCTCTGGAGAGCATCTCGATAGTTGCAGTTTGCAGCATGTAGACAACCAATCTGATGTAATGTTTGGGCTTCTAGTTTTGGATGACTGCCAACACGGCTGCTTATGTCTAAGGAGGCATTGTAACATTCTGTTGCCTTCTCGTTGTCGTCGATAGCTGCAAAAATAATCCCCATACCAAATAAAGTCTTTCCAATCTCAATATCATCATTACCAAGCTGGATCTTACGAATCCGTAGAGCCTCTTTCAGACATCTAAGAGCCTTGGCATGTTCATTTTGCTTTTGATATAAGCCTGCTACATCGTCTAAACTTGCTGCAACCTTTACATGATCTCCTCCCAGGATTAGCTTCCGTATACTCAAGCCTTCTTTATGGTTCTGCATTGCCTTCTGTACATCATTCTTTGCATCACAGACATATCCAAGGCTATGATATGTATCAGCTACACTCAAATGTGCTTCTCCAACAGTGCTCTTGTACATGTCAAGCGCAAGGTTGAAGTTTTCAAGAGCTAGATCGTACTGTCCTCTAATCCGTCGTACTTCTCCTATTCTTGAAACAATATCAGCAGTATCCTCGTCTTCTCCCGAAACAGACAATCTGAGTTTCAAACTCTCCTCATAACATACCAGACTCTCCAGATATTGTTTCTTGGATTCATGGACTCCGCCTATCTGAAACAGAACTTCCGATAGACCTAGCTCATTATCACTCATCCGTTTCCTAATGCTAAGAGCCTCGTCAAAACAAACCATTGCGTTATCAATGCTTTTCTTCTTAAGGTAGATCTTGCCAAGAGCAAGTAAAGCGTTTGACAGACTTTCGGAATCCCTCTTCTCAAAGCTCTTTTGTAGAATAACGAACTTGTCCAGGAGTATGACAGCATCATCATATTGACCAGCCTCGCCCCTGGCAATGCCAAGATCATACGCCACTTCAGCCCACTGTTCTGAATCACTACCATAAGTAACTTCCTGTAGCTCGAGACATCTTTCTAAAGAAAACAAGGCATTATCACTATCGCCACTTGCAATCTGACTCAACCCCAATAAACGACAAGCATTGGCATACTCTTGAGATGTTGAATCACCGTCCGACTCTCGATAAATCTCGATTGCCTCTTGAAAGTAAGCCAGTGAATTGAAGTGGTTATTCTTGCTTTGGTGCACTTTACCTACATTGAAAAGTGCCTCGGCAAGGTCTCTATGGTTCTTGTCTAGAAGTTTCCGACGCATTCTCAATGCCTCCACAAAGCATCGAAGAGCCATATCATTATTGTTCAGTTTGGCTTGTATTTGACCGACTTGGATTAATAGATCAGCATTCTTCAAATGATCTTTCCTGTAGATGTTCTTCTGTATTACTTTCACTGTTGATTGGATTGAGCAAAGAAATAGGTTGTGATTGAGCATAGACTAGCAGCTTATGGTATCAAGGGACAATTACAATAAATACTCACCTTCTTTGAAAGCAACAAGAGCTCCGTCAATGTCGTCTTTTGATACTTTTAGCTTTCCCAATTCCATCAAAACATTAGCACATGGTGCTGTTTCTGCGCCCACGACAACTCTTTTAATCTTTAGAGATTTCTCATAAGATAGAATAGCATAATCCACCTCATCTACATGTGCATATGCATTACCTAACAAATCAAGCACATCACTCTTCATAATCTCACAATCTTTACTTCCTCTGTAGGCGATGAGAGCTGACTTGAGTAAAGGAATGACAGGTTCAAAGTTCTTCTTCTTAATGTATAGCGATCCCAATAGGTGTTGAGTTTCTGCAAGTGACATGTGCTTCTCGGAAAGTTTGTCTTTCTTAATTATCAGTGCCTCTTCTAGGCAGGTAAGTGCATCATCGACTTTGTCTTGATGAAAGTATATCTTCCCGAGACTGATAAGAAGGAGAAGAAGTGACAATTAGTAAAGATGGGGTAAAACACAACACAACAGTAGAATGAACAACACTGTCAAGACAATGTTCACGCTCACCTGTGTAATGAAAATGAAACATCCAAATGACTACTACCAAGTAAAGCTCGTCTGACTTTCAAAGAGGACTCAAAGTATTCCAAGGCAGCATCTAGATTGCCAAGTTGTAACATGGCAAGCCCCATACAGTGTTCAGTTTTAGCAATTGAAATGTGTCGTTCGGGAAAGACATTCTTCTTTATCCGGAGGGCTTCTTCATATGATAGGAGGCTGTTTTCAAACTGGCCATCTCTGGCTTCACAATTGCCAATGTTATGCATCGTTTCTGCTATACCGGCCGTTTCAATTGTCGGCGAGGACATTTTTCGCATCACTAGTGAGTCGGTAAAACATTTAAGAGCCTTCTCATGCGCCGACTTCTTCACATGAATGACCCCAATGAGCGAAAGAGTATTGCCAATCTGCTTATAATCCTTCTTCTGTTGAAATACTTGTAATGCCTTTTGCAAGTATATCAACGCTTTGGATTGTTTGTTAAGTCTGTGATCATAAAGCGTTCCCATTTCAACTAGTAATGGTCCGATCTTCTCTGACATTTCATCCTTATCTGCACTTTCCTTTTTAAACTGTTTCTTTGTTAAGGAGATGACGTCTTCATATGTCCGAAGTAACAATGAGACTTGGCTCTTATCTGATAATGTAGCGGACACGATACGGACACGTCTCTTGAGGCACTGCTCAAAGAATTGAAGTGATTTCTCGTACTCTCCTTTGATACGGTACACATTGGCAATACAATCTAGTGTTTCACAAACATCGTTGATTCCATTAACGTCGTATGCCCCAGATATACTTGCCAATCGGATTAGCAATGTTTCCCTGAAGCACGATAAACTAGAAGCAAAAGAAGGTCATATGTTAGATGATTAGAAGGTAGGCATGTACTTCAAATCCGGACATTGCTCACCTTTCTGAATGCAAGCCAAGATCATCACAAACAATACCAATATTATGGAGTACTTCAGCTGATTCTATATGTGCTTTCCCTAGTATTGCAACTTTGATACGATGTGCAGTGGTGAAACATGCTCGAGCCTTGGAGAAGCTCTTCTTCTCGCGGTTAATCTTGCCTATCCAACAATAACTATCAGCAACAGAGAGATCAGTTTCACCCAGCTGAGACAATCGTATAGAAAGACTTTTCTTCAAGCATTTGAGTGCAACAACATTGTCCTTCTTGGCGTGATACATGATTCCAATGTTATGCAGCACTCGAGCAACGCATGGATGCTCATACCCGAGGGTAACCTTGTAAATCCGTAGTGCTTGTTCATAACACTTTTGTGCAAACTTGTAGTGGCGAAACTTCTGATGATGACACCCCTTGATATATAGGATATCAGCCACCTCGGGATGGTTCTGATCATCACCATATGCTTCACTCTTAAGGCGTAGAGCTTCTTCATAATGTTCCATTTCTTGAGCACGATGTACACCAATATCACCAATACACTCACCAATCATCTGCATTGCATTCCCGATATCTTTCTGTATATTACGACGCTTAGTGTCACCATAATTATCGGCAGCACGAACTTCTTCTGCCTTCTCACGCAGCACCTTTGAAACAGAGCACAAAATCTTAAAATGATCTTCGTTCCAACTCTCTACATCTGGAGGATGGTTGGCTGTTGAACCATGGTAGCCATAGTCATCCATTGGAGAGGTGGATAGTTCCCGTTTCATATCCGCATCTTGTAGCTGTTTCCTTCGCCATTCTTCCAATGATTCTGCTATACAAACATCCATTCTTGAACAGTCGCGGCAGTAAGCAGCTGTAGCTTCCAAGAGACCCATAGTTTGTAATCGTTGACGGATGAAAGTATCATCAAAGAGTAACAGCTTGGCTTTCTCTAAACTTCCGGATTCTATTAGATGTCGAACAGCATGTCGACAAGAGTACCAGACCAAGTTCTTAGACAATGGATCATTTGTAGTGTCGTTAGCAGCGCCGGCAATAATCCGAGGGTAAACTAGTGGAGCTAAGCATTCATGACAATCATGGAGCAGCCTATCATCTAGTGTTATGTCATTTCCTCGTTTTTGTATACACTCATCGAAAACGTTGCTATCAATACCAACGAAAAGAGATGGCTGTTTGCTTGATGGAGATGGAGATGAATTATCTGATGCGTCATCAGCTCCATAGATACTAACCAATCCAATATCCCGTAAAGCCTTGCACACATAGTTGCACACTGCAATACTGGCCTCGGGAAGATGTGTGCTGGAACCTAATTCCTCACTTATTCGTAAATCATCAAAGACTGAAAGTTGTTGATGATTTGAAACAAGCCAAGTGTACATCTTTCCCTGCTGAACACCGGCACCACTCGTTCTGTGGTTGTTGTTTGATTTCAGTCCAAGTATATATGACCAAGCCGTGTAAACATAGACCAAAGGAACAAGCATTGCTGGCTTTTTGTTTTGATCACTACTCTCCTCATCTTCCCAAATTAGTCTTTTCCGTTTGACATTTGACAATCCAGCAGTGATGGTAGTCGCATCTCCAGTCGATAGCTCATTTGACCATATTGAAAAGAGGCATCGATGACAAAGTTCAAATCCCTGACAAAACTTTCTCTCGTCTTCATCTTCCCCTTCGGGAAGTGGAATGCTTTTGAACAAGTCTGTATAAGCATCTTCGTCACTGTTGATTGATAATGGTGCCGTGTTTTCAACAGCAGCACGATGTTGAGAGTCTGCTGATTCGGTACTAGCACTCTTACGGATTGATTGAGTGGTCGTCGGCACTTCATTATTGACATCATCATCACTGGACGATAATGCACTAGGCTGATCCTTTTTAATAGAGGTATTGGTAGTGCCGTCTACTGCCTTGCTTTCCAACTCTTTCTCTTGTGATGAAACACTGATTGAGTTGTTCCCTCTTGTTGGTGTTGCAGTCGTCTTGGGAACATTAATGTTCGATACACTATCTGATTCCAAATCATCAAGAAGATCCGATGCAGACTTATTCCGTTCATGTCCCTTATCAATTTTGATATCAGGAGCTGTGTTGATAAAATCACTTGATACAGTAAGTTGTGATATTGCTCTCTCCTCGTCATCCTTCTTTTGTATAGATGAGGGTATGATATTCTCTGTGATGGATGACTCGACCAATTTTTCTACAGTTTCAGGGAGATGCAGAGGTTCAATTTGAGTATTCTTTGCTTCTGCCGTGTCGATGGGGTTACCGCTGCTTGAAATACCAGCACTATTATCTTCACCTGCAGTAGTAGGGGTTGAAGCAGAAGTGTCTCTCGTTTCCTCAATATGTTTCTGTTCCAACCGAACTCGAGGAGAAGAGGCAACATCTTCTTGATGGTCATCATCCCCAGTAGAGCTATCAGCTGCAACTTCTTCTTCTTCTTCGACCATCATCTCTTCATTCTCATGTTCACATAAACTAGCCGTATCAGCTGATGGATCCATATACCTTCTTACTCCATTTTCATCTTTATTTATCCCAACTTCAACATCTTCTTCTTCTTCTACTTCATTATCAGGACTTTCATCAAACCAACTATCATTCAATTCATTCTCAATTTCATCTAATAAGTCAGTCATTTCATCGGATATACCTGATTGATTTAATTGTGTGGCGGCCTTATCGGTGATTGTCAATTCACTCATTTTACGTTCATGTTCAGCCTGTTCTGCTAACTTTGCATGACGATTTGGTTTCTTCATCTGTTGTTGCTTTTGGAGATCTTTAAGTTTTTGTTTCTCTTCTATTTCTTTGGCTGCCTCTGCTGCTGCTGCTTTTAGCTTTGTAGCTTCCTCTTGTTCTCGTTTTCTATCTGCAACTAACTTTGCAGCCGTCATCTCCTCTAATTGACGTTTCTTATCAGCGGCAGCTTTTGACTGAGAAGCCGCTTCTTGCTTCAACCAAGATTCTTCTTGCTGCTGTTTTAACCTCTTGTCTTCTACAGTCTGTCTAACGACATCATCCTCCTCATGTGCCATCTGTTTCTGATTCTTCTTTTCACTATCCAATACTTTAGCTACATTCTTTGCCAATTCAATAGAAGTAGCAGATGAAGATAATAACTTCTTCTTCTCCTCATTCAATAACTTGGCTTCAATTATTGATTCATCACGTTCCCTTTGTGCTATTTGTTGTATCTGTTCTAATGAGAAACTTGTTGGTGTTGTTGTTGATTGTTTGGATTGTTTGGGTAGTATACTCTGCTGTGTTGTTTGTATAGGGATAGTAGGTTCTGTTAATGTTTGTGGCACTTTTACACCATTTGTATAATCTACTTTTGATGTATCTTGTGCATCTAATTTCTTATTCATCATCCCGTCATAATCAACCTCATCTATATCTTTAACAGGACAAACTGGTAATACACTACTCGATATATTCAACACGTTAATTGCAAAGCTACATAATGCCTTCCGTCCTTGAAGTAATTTGGATATATCCTCATTTTCTAACTTGAGTTGTGTTGGTAGTGACTCCTCTTTTCCATCTGCATTTATGCTATCTCCGCTAGTAGTAACTGAGTTAGTAACATCACTCTTACTGCTACCAGTACTACTACCAACAAATCCACACTCTATTAAAAAGTCAATAGAACCATACCATTTACCAGCACGTTTATAGAATGGACCATTCTTATTTGCAACTTTTAATTTACGTAGTTTAACATTTGACTTGGTAGGATCAGATAATATATTATCGAGTATTTTAAGTAATGTTAATATACATGCTTGTTTTGATTGTACTGTAGATGTAGATGTAGATGATGTTAATGAATGACCGAGTTGTGTTAGGGCTGATTCGAAGGAGTTATTTTGTATTGTTGTGCTGGACATATTGTGTTTATACTATGAATTTTTAAAAGAAGATTGCAATGCAGATAATATGAATATGAATGTTATATAGATGTAGATATAATGGTAGAGGTTGCTTTATGCATTGGTAGTGATAGCAAAGTAAGATGATTGTACTGGGGTTGCTGCAATATTCATTGCAATGACTTTCACAAGTCACACCCAGACGTGAAAAAAATGGATGATTAATTCACGTGACTGCTAACAGGCAAGATTTTGTCAGGTGAGTTAATATGGTGGTGGCTGAGCAATATATACGATGAATATCCATTGCTTAGATATATCTCAAGGTTTAGAACACCCCCAGAACATTTCTAGAGATGACGGCAACGCTTTTACAGCCCTTGATTGCTTATTTCAAGGAGAAACTGAAAAACCGAAACAAAATTTGAGAGTAGGGCATTGGCCATATCAAGTGCCTTAGGAGATGACGGCTGATGACGGCTGAGCAGTATATTGATGAATAACCATTTCTTAGGTATATAAAAAGGTGTGGAACACCCCCAGCACAGTTCTAGCGATGACGGCAACACTTTATCAGCCATGGGTTTGCAGATTTTCTAGTCGCCTTGTACAAACTTAGCAATGCTCTTTATTATATTATCACATTAGTCTACATGAGTTTCCCTCAACTCACTTTCAATTATTATACTCTATACACCAAGTTTCGGTGCTGTGGTCTCTACCATCAATTGTGGGTTTATATTTC
>Ga0075437_12600_pt1 | contig 16425 bp, 4 predicted proteins | sample MintriMetagenome_FD_74266 | JGI IMG/M metagenome (GOLD analysis project Ga0075437, IMG submission 74266) | Marine eukaryotic communities from Monterey Bay, USA to study complex ecological interactions - Minidiscus trioculatus and... | ecosystem: Environmental > Aquatic > Marine > Unclassified...
TGGATGTGTGTATGAAGAAGAAGGAAGGAGGGATGAGATTGAGATACCTTTGGTAAACAGAGAGTTCCATAATGTACAAACACACAAAAGCATGAGATATACGTACCATCCAAACTAGCCGAACTTTCATCAACATCCGGTATACCTCCCTCTTCCTTTAACTTCTTCAACTCTTCATCAGTCAACTTCCAATCATAATCCCAACTACCATTCTCATGGATGGGATTAGCAAAGCATAATCCATTCTTAGTTTGTAACTCATGTAGTTCATTTAGACAATTGAAGGGATTGCGTAATATGTTTATTATGTTTGACAAGTTACCATTGCTGTTATTGTTGTTGGATGTGCTAGGGTTTGATGAGGCTTGTTGACGTTGACGTTGCTTCTCACGTAACTGTACCGTTGTTATATTATCAATTTCCTCTGATTGGTCTTCGGAAGAGTAGACTAATGTATTGGCACTTTGATTACGACGATGATTGTTACCTCCCTTTTCCTCCTTCCCTTCCTTCTCCTTCTTACTATTAGGAGACGATGATGAAGACTTGTGACGCTTCGTTGGACGAGGATGTGGAATACCAAATTCAGCTAAACACTCTTCATCGGTCGTACGGAATATTTCAAGTTTACGATGTATATATCTATCGGCATCGTATGTACCTTTAGTGTTATTATTTGGCTTTTGTTGATCACTAGTCGTTGTTGTTGATGTTGATGATCGTCGTGATTTACTTGATGAGTTGCCATCTCGATTGTGACGACGAGTGTTGTTAGCAGTAGCAGTAGTTGTTGTAGTAGTGGATGGACAACGTCCCGTGCCATACTCATCACTTCCCACTATAGGACTGAAGCATCGTGTTAATGAATCAACTATTGCTTGTACTACTGGTTGATTAGTTGTTGTACTACCTTGCTGCTTATGATTTGATGACGATGACATGTTGCTACTACTGTTATTGCAAAACATATATAACTTGTACAAATACACAACTATACTGAGGGGGGAGGTGATATCGATTGGGATGATTGAGTATTTGCAAAGATATTATCGAGTCGATTGAATGAGGAGGAGACTATTGTTAGTCTTCTGATGATTTTATGAATAGCTCTTCATTCAAAGATAGTGTAATGTAAAGGGGGGCTTCAGAGACATTGGTTGTACATTGGCGGCATTTATGTGTATCTAATTCAATGCTAAGCCTCCTCATAAAATTTGTTGATCCGTGCTGCGTATGTAGAGTGTCATTCTAAATAAAAATGTCGTCTTCTCTTTCTCGTTGAGGGCAATTCAATTTTGCTGCCGAGAGAGAAGCCAGCCTATTCATAGTTATTAAGCGCTCGTTCTAAAGCCAGAAATTGAGAGGAGAGAGTAAAGTCTATACCGGTGATCATTTAGAATGGTTGCTATTGCCCCCTCTTTGACTAAATAGAGTATATACCATCCAATACGACTTGTTAATAGCATCATTAGCAGTGCCGCCTTTATCTATACCGCGTTACTCAATATTATAGACACAATGATTACAATATATATATATCATTAGGTTGAATATATTAGAAAGCTAATAATAAATATACTTTGTCTAAGAGAGAAAGATCATCAAAGCCCGTACCAATATATCAGAATCAAACAAGTCAATTGCAACAACATTAACTTGATCCGGCTCTGCAAATGAGTAGCTCTATTATCAGCGGCGACAGCTCTATCAATACCGACGAATCAACAAGCGGTAATATTAATAGCTACGATGATGGAGATAGTGGTAATAATAGCAACAAGGCAACAACAAAACAAATCATACCTCCTCCTCCTCCCATCTACTCGTCATCAGAAAATAACAATAAGAGTAGTAGCATTTCATCATCGTCCATAAGTATATCATCATCTCAAAAAAGTAGTATGATTAATACAATATGCTGTACGATACATCCAAGTATACAATTAAAACGACGTAGACGACGTCGTACTACTGCTACTACTAACAACAAAACTATAAACTCAAGTAATATAGAAGGTAATGATGATAAAAGTAGTAATGATGATAATGAGGAGTGTTGGATACAACTAATCAAAGAATGTCCATTATGTACAGCCGATGATGATGATAGCGTGTGGAGTGGTCGTACTACTGGTTCATACTTGTCAAGATCTAGTAAATCAAGCAGATCTAGTAGTAGCAATAAGACATTACAATCATCACCAAAAAGTAGTAGTAACGACAAGAAGGTATATAATAGTGCACCAGTGAACACACCATCGCCACCACCGACTGCTCCCAGACAGCTATTGAGACGTCTATCAACAACAACAACAACAACCAATAATACTAACAGTAATAATAAAGAATATATACCATCCAAATTCAAGGAGAGTAAAGACAATGGTGAATATGATATTGATAATGAAGAAGGCTTGTCACAGATTGAACAACCATCATCAAAGAGTAAAGAATACTCTAATCAAGATAATACTTCTCAACAAGACAATAATATGGAAGAAGAAGATAATATCAACTTAAACTTTCCATCATTGCCATTTACAGATCAAGATCATCATCATGATACTACTATAGCAACAACATCAACAACAGCTACAATTAATAATATAAAGGAACGTACATCATCAATTAAACAAATGATACAATGTCGCAAGTTGAAATTGGAGGAATTAAAGTTACGTACTACTAACAGCAATAAAAGTAGTCGGGGTAGTAGTAAACTAACGCCGCCGTCACAACGGTATATGAATAGTAAATTGTCTATAGAAGAAGATTCACTAGGAGAGGATCAGGAGCAAGTAGTATTAGTAGATAGTAGTGTCAAGTCATCACAAAGATCGCTTCATTCAGAGTCTACCAAATGTATATCCAACTCAGTGACAGTGAGGAAAGATCATGCTAGTGCCAAATATACCAATGTAGATACTACTAATGACAATGATACAAAGCCAGCATCATCAAATAACAACAGTAACAACAATAACATGTTAGAAACATCATTCTATTCAAATGTGTCACATTCATGTGGATCACCTCAAAAGGACAAGTTAGCATTGACTGTGATGCCAAACATACAACAAGAAGTGGTATCAAATCAAAAGAAGCTGAGTAGATGTCATTCTGATTCTACATTGTCTAGTACTGTTGTTAGTACTGTAAAGCAGCGAGATGATCACCAACAGCAGCAACAGCAACAACAACAGAGTTATTACAACAAGAGTATATTGGATATATCATACGATTCATTTGTTGATGAAAGTGTACGACAATTCTTCAACTATCATACTAGTAGTAGTAATGATGAATGTAGTGCTAGCAGTATTGTGAAAGAAGATGGCAGCAGTGACATGAAAGAAGAAGAAAAAGATAATACTGCCACCAAAGAAGAAGAACAAGTCAGTTGTATAACATTGGATGTATCCAATAGATCTAGTGATAAAGAGAAGAATGATCATATTGATACTACTACCACCTTAAAGCAACAACAAGTGGATTCGAAGAAGAAGAGTCAACAACAAAGTCAACCGCATAGTCAACAAAAGCATAAGGTGAAGCGTAAAGCCAAGAACAGAGATGACTTATTGAATACGGCAACGTATGATATATGGGGTAGTAATAGTAGTAATAATTGTGTGGAGGTACCACAAGCTACTACTGTTACAACTACTACTGATGATGTTGCTGCTGATGATAATAAAGAGTTGATACAATTAAGTAACAAGCTATATTCATTGGTATACCCTCGTCGTACTAATACAATGGAGAATAAGAATCCTCGACATCCTTCCGTCAAGCAAGATAACTCATCTAAAAAGTCAATGAGTAATAAGGTGAATGATGTAAATAACGACTTACAGTCAATGAACATTGAAGAAGAAGTAGATGTTAGTATGAATGTATCACCTACTCTGTCGTCTATACATGACAATAATATGAGAAAAGAAGATGCCGATGATGACTCCTATGAGAATGAGAATGATGGATACTCAATAAGTGAAGAAAGTCTATTAGGTGAGGAACCACCGGGCTATACTTCAGTTAATAACAAACTCAAGAAATATGATGCCTATACTAATAATGAAGTATCATCATCATCATATACTCAAGATGATCCACCAGGTGATAACATGAGTACTGATAGCGATTATTACTATACGAGATCATCACCAGGAGTATCTACTACATCTTCTTCTGATTCCTACTCACTTGGTTTTGATGATTATGCAAATAATAAGAAAAGAGGAGGAGTTTCACATTACTCAATGGAATGTTCGAGTGATGAATCAAGAAGTAGCAGGTCGTCACATGTTGATGACAGAAGAAGGGAGAGGTCAAGAGACAACCATCCCAATAACCCTTCTATATTGAGAAATAGCATCTCGTCTAAATCACGAACTTTTTCGACAAGTAAAGAGACGAGTAGAACCGATAGAGAGACTACAAGTCGAAGATCTAATAGTACCAAATCATCGTCAATTGCCAAGAGTAAATCATCATCAAAAGGTAGTGGTAGTTCAACAGTAGTAACACAAGAATCTGTAAAGACATTCTGTCAATACGATGCACGTACTGGACGATGTATACATCATCCACATATCCAACTACGAAGGAAAAGACGATTGGGTGGATTCAAGAAGGGTCAATGGAAGATAATATCAATGAATTGTACAGAATGTGCATTTGAGGAGGTACAGCGTTTACGAGCTAGGGCATTAAAGAAACAGCAACAATTGAAACCTTGCTCATCGTCAGTTGGTCAAAAGAGTCAATATACAAGTGCAACTGAATCCTCAAGTCGATATACCTCATCAGATGACTCCACGTCACAACGAGATAATAGAATACCAAAAGGTATACTCAAGAAGCATCCATCGGGATATCATTACATTGACGATTCAAGTACAGCGAATGGAAGTTCGATATCATTACCTTCAATATCAGAAACACAATCTTACTCAACAGCATCGTACACATACCCACCACGGGGAATACTGAGAAAACCTAACAAGCATGTCGTGTATGATAATGAATCAAGTTTCTTAAGTAGTTCTACTGAGTTGAGTGGATTGTCGGAATCTTGCTACTCTGATTCAACCGGTTCATCATCGTGTGTTTCCTCAGGTGAGTCTGTGTATCTTAACATACAATTTTTTGTGTGCATATGATATGTCTTTTTACTAACTATACTGTGGCATTTTACCCTCTCTCTTCTATACTCATTACTCAGAGTTGACAACTGAATTCTCATACCTTTCATCCCTATCCGGTAGTTCATGCTCTACGGGATCATCATATCTCTCGAATAATAAGAATACAAGATACCCAGAAGGTATCTTGCGAGGAAGTAGCAGAGGATCCTCAAGATATAGTGCTAGTAGTAAGAAGAGTGAAGGAAGTCGTGTTGTCTTTGCTGGACGTGATATTTATTATTAATCCAGTATATGATTTCATACAACTAAGGAATCTTTCTTCTGAAAGATGGAGGCGATTAGAGTTGAAGATACCTCTTGCTCTTATTTACTTGCACTTTGCTAGTTTGCACAATTGCACAGAGGGCAGAGGTAATATAACTTAAAGATACTGACATTGGAGGATCACCTCCATTATGTTCAATTGAACTCACTGATGTGCCTTATAATACATCTACTAGTCAAACAACATCTAAGCTAATCTCACTTCTCAGGTATCCAAGGAAGATGTGGAGTCTGAAGCTCCTCAATTCTTGATATACACTCCTCATTATTGAACTCTACCTCTTCACAGTACTCTTCATTAAATAGACTATGATCAACGTCTTGGCTACAAATAGACTCCAAACAATACTCATACTGATTGAAAGGAGCTGCGCTGAACTCAACAAATCTTTCCTTTACACACGGTTCCTTACATTGACTTGCAATCCCCCCACTTAATCTACACCAACATGCATCAAGCCTTATACCCCATCCTCCAGCATGTGCCTCTAGTTCACCACACTTGGCAGCACACTCGTCTACTGAGGTGAAGCCATCATACTTGGTAAATGATACAAAGTTGGAGTCAAGATGCTTTTGCCAAGACAACCAACCACTGGAGGTATCTTGAGTAGAAGAAAGCCATACTCAGATAAATCAAGGCCAGAGAAGTCGTCCAGTACTTCTTCTTTTACTCCAGCCGGCTTGGGTATGTCTTTAACAACCATCAAGGCCTCTACCTTTGGTTGAGACAAAGCTGCTGGAGTATTAGATATCCCAACATCATCTCTTGGATCTAATAATACAACCAGTAGAAGGACACTTGTGGCAAGTAATACAATGGCTACAACCACAGGAAAGGATGAGATGTATGCGACACAACATCTTTTTATCTTTTTGGCACGAAGACGTGTTGCAACAGATCCACAATTCCAAGTCTCCATTGCTTGTTCGATATCATTTATATCTTCGTGTTGTTCTTCGTTAACGTGGGGCTGTTGTTGTGTTCCCATGCCTATGACTACATTGTACATACCAGGAGGAACGTTATCAGAGTTGTTAGAGAATGATATACTACTGCCCAGTATGTTACTATCTAATTCATATTGAAATACCGAGTCTACCGAAGAAGAAGAAGACGAACTAGATTCATCATTATCATTCTCTGATATCTCGGAATTAGATGAACAAGAGTAGTTTGGTGTATCTACTAATTGATGTGCAACTTCAATGACACCAAGCGAATTGAATATAAGTCTACTTGGGCTTGATTCATTCGTATTGTTGTGGATATATTCGTTTTGTTCTAAAGAGGACATTTTTATTGCTACTGTTGCCGTTGCTACTAATTGATTGCAACTTGTTGATACTTGTTTGATGGTTAGACTTTGTGTAAGTGGAGGTATCGTCGATTGTTTGTATAGAGTAGTATGTTTGTATTGACTTAAGAAGTAGAGGGATGGATTGATATTACTAACTCAACTATCATTTGAAGTGTGATGGATTTGACTCATTATCGCCTGATATGTATGATACGACCTGTAGTGCAGTTTTCCGACTTCTGCCTTATTTTATCAGCTTTGAAAGTTTTCCTGATATGCTGTCGATAATATGAAGGATCAGAGGAGTATTGATATTGCAGTTAGCGTTTCTAGGATCATATCGGGTGTGTGTTAGAATATTATGTCGGCTAAGATGTCAATGTCAAATTATAATTATTGCTCACAAAATATGCTCAGATCTATCTAGATTGCAATCATCTCTTCTTACTGCCACTCAGAGAATAACAACACCACTCCCAACTGCCTTATATATTACATTAAGACGTGATGTTATTATCTCTGCCCTCATCTCCATCATCAACGTCTTAGTATCTAAGAGGCAGTATTTGAAGAAGAAAAGAAGGCACTCAAATGCAATAAAAATACAAAGGTATTTGTAACTACAAAAAACTTAGTGTCACCTTCTTGTGTGATTTGTCCCTATTACAATTATTCTATACCATCCGTACTCATACAGCATATCAACAATAATCATGACGATAGGTGGTGACATAAACAATAGAGTAGAAAGAACTGTAAGAGTCGAAACAACAACAACACGACGACGGATACGAGTAAGAGTAAGAGTTCCATTCATCTTACTATTTTGGGCATTTCTATTCCATTCAGAATCTCTTATCCGATACTACAAAATCCTACTTCTAAGGCGGTGCAAGAGTGGTTTGGAGAACAATATCCTTCAATATCAACAGAGTATTCCTCGGCGAGAAGAGATTCTAAACAACCATCCTCGTTCTTGCAGAGAATGATAACTACAAATCCATATGCAGCAGTCAAGAAGCATCCACTACGCTATTAGTAAAGAGGGGTTAAGAGAAAAGGTAGAGTCCATGTTGAATGTAGAAATAAGGTATCTTATATTGTATAACAAACAGAACATACAATATGCAATGCAACTTAGGAGTTCGATATGAAGATATGTAGTAGTAATAATAGTATGGATGATCGATGGAACTAATATCAAAAGAGCCATCTGTCTATATCTGTTTTTCACCACAACTCGAACAAAACGTGGCAGCAATAGGAAGTCTCTCACCACAAAAGACACAAAACTTGTGAGATTTATCATTCTCTTCCGACGAAACCGATACATCTGGCTGTCTATTTATCTCAACCTCATTCACTTTTACAGCATCCTCATGAGTAGAAGTAGTAGTACCTTTCCCCTCATTATGCCACTTGGTTAACAAGCCACTCAACTCATCAAATCTGTCCAGAATAGCATCGCTAAATTCGTCATGTAATGATTCAGATAAGAAATCAGATCCTCCTATTGCCATCTTCAATACGCCTTTATCTGAGTTTGAAACATCATTCAAAAGATCATTAACATCCCGTTGCTGTTGCTTCTTTTCTGTTCCTTCTTTACTGCCATTGTCTCTTTTATCATTGACACTGCCCCCAATCAATTCTCTTGCCCAAACTGTTCTCATTTGACTCTCCTTTGCAGCCACTACATCTTTGAAGAAATCGTCTCCGATATGTACCCACCAAGGCCCTATCGCTTCCGAGAATGCTTCGACTGAATCTTGATCAATCAATTTCCAATGAGGAGTAGAAGCCGTTATCTCTGTCTCAGATGCCATGTATGTGCTGTCTGTTGCTATACCCTCTTCAAAACTCTCTCCTAGAAAGAACTCTTCTATACTTCTCCTGTCTTGTCCTAATCTTAACATCAATGCAGCAACAGCTGCTTTGAAAACTCGTTTATCAGGTTTAGATACACCAACATCTTCAGCACGAATAACAAAATCAAATATACCCTCCAGCTCGGCTACTCGGTTAGGATTCGAGTTGCCGTCGGTTATAGCGCCAATGTAATCAAATTTTGACTTTAATTCCTTCAATGTTTGTACAGCTGTTGGGGCAAAGTTGTTCGAAATGGATTGACATCTTGCTTCTACCCATATCTCAAATGCTGCATCTACTTGTTGTTCTAATTCAATTGAACTTAGATCAGTCTTTGATTCTTGAAGTAGTATACGGATTGCATCTTTCCGAAGTAATGTTAGATATACTGGCTTTTTCTTCGCTTTGTTTTGTATATGTACCCCATCATTATCATCATCTGTTTGTTGAGTATCAGTTTGACCAACATTTTGTACAATATCTGCTAAATTATCATTGTCTACCACTTCCTTTTGTGGACTATCAATAGACGTGTCTGCAAAATCGACACCAGCGTATTTATCAGGGCATTCTTTGAACAGTTTACCCATCATCTTTTCGGATCTAATACCAATACTAAATTTTTCTTTCAAATGTGATGCCAAAACATCATTTGCATCTGATATTGTTGCCATAGTTTTCCATATAGTATTATCTAGATCAAATGTTACAACTCTAATTTCTGATTTAAGTGAATCTGTTGTACTTATTGATGACTGCTGTTGTTTTTGGTCAATTTGGTTAGATGAGGAATAGTACATCTTCTCCCATTTTAATGCATCATCATTACTATCATCCGACTGTATATTGGTGTCATCTGCAAATCCCATATTTTGAAATAATATCGTACTAACCCTATGTCGTATATTATAATGATAAGATAACCTAGCAAAGTTATGTTTATGTGGTTGTTGTTGAAATGCCAATCGATAAGAAAATGATGATTGAAGTCGGTGAGCTGTACTTCTCATATGAAATGATAATACCGTAGTTAATGATATTGCAATGAAGTGGTATATTGCAAAGTGTTGGTGTGATGTAGAGAAAGGCATTGTCCGGTTATTGACTATCTACCCTTATACACTCCTATTGACTATTGACAATGCTATATAATTGCTGACTAATATGAAATTTATAAACAATTTTAAATTAACTTTCACCATGAAACTTCTAAAAGATATCACTAAAAGATATCGGGGCAATAGACCAAATTTACTCTGGTTAGTATGGCATGCTTGTTTGCAATAGCTGTTCATTAAGGTGAGACCGGTGATGTTTAATCCATATATTTATTTGCAGTCGAGATGGGGTGGCGCGATATGAGTTGGGGTAATATGTGCATAAGATGTGCACAAAAAATTTGCATCTAATGATGTGACATACCTGTATGTTGCTATCATATACCCTTGCTTAGATGCAGGCTCAAATTGTCAATGTTTGTAGAGTTATTTATTGGTCCATCATCTTGTATCCTTGCTAACAAATCTAAATACTCTGAACACCATGAGTAATAGGCGATGATACCAACCACAAAAATAACATTTCAACATGAGCGAGGAAAATATAGAAAAGGGATGCATTAATAGTGATCGGACACGGTGTAGATGTGATTGCTGTGAAGAAGAGATGGATTTGGACCCATCTTGGACACATGAAAGTAAATGCCCATTATGTGAAGAGAGGCTTGTGGTGGTACTGACGAACCCGCTTTTCCCAACCAACCCTGTGTTGAATGTGGAAAGACACACGAAGAACAAGAAGAGGAAGATATGAATCTTTATGACCATAAGGAAGAAAAGAAGCGAGTAGCAATGGGAACTAGTTTCAGAGAGGCTAAAACCCGAGAACCAATGCCTGTATATCAGAACAATATCTTATTAACATATAATGCATTATATGGAAGGGCTAGGCCAGGTTCGTCACCAGTTAGTGAATCCGATGCTCTTCGGATGAGTGAAGAAGATTGGAAAGTTCTACGACCGGTAATTGTTAGTGAGTTGGAAGATGAATCTATTCTTACAATCGATTGGTGCAAGTATCAGATTAATGTATTTGAACGATCTTGGCAACAAGATAATATGGCAGGGTTGGAAAGGGGTACAGTTGAGGACTGGACTGGTAAACCGTACATGTTGTTTTGTCAACATAACACGGGAGTGCAAGCTGGTGTTAGAAGCCTACGAGAAGTACAGATGGAAGAAGGTAGCCACCCTATTGCCTCCATCGTTAGGATTGATGAAGAAGCGTGGTACAAATCATGCAAAGGGGACTTATTGAGTGGAGATCCGCTATCAAACTTTGTCACTTGGGGTGAACTTCCAGATAACTTTGAGGAAGATCCGCGTGAGATTTATAAACTGGATGGTAATAAGACCATGACCTTATTCGAGTTCTTAATTTGGTCTGCACGATGCGGTGGGTTTGCTCAACAGGAGCTAGTCGAATACCCACGTGCATCTCTCAGAGGGTTGTCTACGATAGAGCCGCTTGGGTACGTGCCATGTGACTGGGTTGGAAGGCCAAAGACATTCGAAGAAGATATTAACCGCTGGCATTGGATTAAGACCCAGATGAAGTCACTTTCACAAGCAGATAGGGTTAGCCTGCAATCAAAAGTTGTATCTAGCTCTGTTTGTTACGGCGAACCGAAACATGGGAGAACAGAGTTAATACTTTGTGAATGCGGATGTAGGTATTTCTGCAGTGATTTTTGCAAGGATGAAGTATGGGCACTTCATACTCTTGTCACAGATTGCATCATGCGGATGTTAATCATATATGCTTAGGATGTGGTACGAAAGGAGGAAACGATCTTCTCCGCTGTGGTAGATGCAAGAATGCGTTCTTTTGTAACAAAGAATGTCAAACACAATGTTGGAAGGGGTTCGGAAGTGATGGAGGACATAAGAAACAATGTAAGGAGTAAACCTGGTCTAACATTTCATAGGTTGGGCTTCATTAGGTACACATCTTAAAGTGTACCCTTATTCTAGGTGGTGTAAGAATAGATGATGAAATCGTCCAGGTTCGGGTGTGTGCAAATCTATGTTGATTAACTTAAGAATCACAATTGTCTATGTACACTATGTCACAATACATTAGTTCTATTAACTTCCCTTTGGTTGGAATGAAGAAGATTCTTTACCAGTAGTCGCAATGCATTCAGATGATATATTATCACCACAGGCCATTCGAATTCTTTCGCTTGTTGCTGGCATACGAAACTCAAAGTAGTCGGATCCTTCTCGTGCTGCGCTCACGGCATCTTTGATAGCAAAGAATACACTTGTGCCTAAGAAGAATGGCGGTTCGCCAACTGCCTTGCTACTGTGAACAGCGAGTGGATTGTCGGCATTATCTAAAAGTGATACATTCATCTTTTCTGGAAGGTCATTAAAAGCTGGAATCTTATACGTGCCTGGGCCTGTTGTATACGTTTTACCTCGTGGTCTAATCCACTTGTGATCATCGTCTGAATACACCACTTCTTCCATTGTACTCCATCCCATGCCTTGGATAAAAGCTCCTTCGATCTGACCAATGTCGATTGCTGGGTTAATGCTTGAGCCGACATCCACAAGGACATCGTTTGATATGACTTTATGATCACCAGTAAGCACGTCAATCTCTACTTCTGATAATGCCACACCTTGGGTGAAGTAGTTGAATGGCTGGCCCTTGTGTGTATTCTCAGGCAGGTTCTCTGGATAATCATCTGGTTTCTCTTTATCCCAGTCATATCCACATCTGGCTTCGTCTAAGGCGAAGAAGCCATGGGCAGTCATGTCGATCCTCTCAAAGAATGCCGCCTTGGCTACTTCGGCTAGTGTTGCATCAGGAGAGAGTGAATCTCTAATGGGTTGGATACGCTTTAATATCTGCTGACAAGCATCAAGCGCGGCCATACCATATAGATCAGTAGACATGCTGGCGGCTGAAGGTATCGTATTGGCAACCTTGTCGGTAGATGAGTCATTAACAAAAACATACTCCAAAGCGATGCCAAATGCCTGAGCTACCACCTGACAAACTTTTGTATGAAGCCCTTGTCCCATTTCAGTACCACCGTGGGAAACAAGGACGGTACCATCAGTGTAGAGATGCACAAGAGCGCCACCTTGATTCATAAACTTGGCTGTAAAGGCGATACCAAATTTGGTCGGTATAAATCCAATACCTCTCTTCTTCCATTTGTGTGCCTTGTTGAATACAGCAACAGCATCTCTTCGACTAGGTACATCTAACTCAGTATACAGACGATCCCACATCTTAGGGACGTTCCATTTTCCTGTATATCCTTCACCAAACTTCATTCCAAACGGAGTTGCATCCTCCAATGTATACATGTTATCTCGTCGTAGCTTATCCCCAGACACATTACAAGCTACCGCTAAATGATCCATAATAGTTTCAGTGACAACCATACCTTGAGGTCCACCAAAGCCCCGAAAGGCTGTGTGTGGAGGTTGAGATGTCTTGCAAGGCGTGCCTTTCGATTGAAAGTGTGGCCAATTGTAGCAGTTGTCAACATGAAATAAAGCCCTGTCCAAAACTGGGCCACTTAAGTCGAAACTGCACCCACCATTGTTGTACAATTGAACATCCAATGCATGTAACTTGACACTTCCATCATCATCAATGAAGGCTGAGGCCTTGTACTGTGATAAGAACGAGTGCCGTCCTCCCGTAATCATCATATCGGTGTCTCTATTCAATGTTAAACGAACTGGGCGATTCATCAATTTTGCTGCTATCGCCGCTGCTACCGAGATGAAGACACTGCGCGTCTCTTTTCCACCGAATCCACCTCCCATTCTCTTCATTCGTACTACGACTTTGGCAGCAGGAGTGTTGGTCACACGTCCAACAAAATCTTGTGTCTTTGTGGGTGCTTGAGTTGATGCATATATTGTCAAATTTGTAGCTGATTCGGAAGGGATAGCCAGTGTTGAATTGGGTTCTAGATAAAAGTGTTCCTGTCCACCACTTCTCATTTCTCCCTCAACAACTACCATCTTCTTCCCGTCAACTGACGTCTGCTGTAAAATTTCTGCGACATTACCACCTCGATGCATTTGGTGTATACTGCTTTCCCAAAAACTATTTGCTTCTATAGCTTCTTCGATCGTAACAATGGCTTTGCCTTCAAGCTCTTCATACTCAGTTTGTACCGCTCGTGCTCCCTTCTCGGCAATTTCTTGGCTCACACCAACTACTACACCCAATGGCTGTCCAACGAATGGTACCGTTTCTCCAATCGGTAAGAATGCCTGCTCATCTAACATGATTGGCCCCATTCTTGAATCACCTCCAAGCTTGATAATGTCTATTTGAGTGAATACTCCCGATACACCTGGGATTTGAAGTGCCAGTGAAGTGTCAATTGATTTAAGTTTGGCATGACATTGAGATGCCAAGATGAGAGATCCGTGTAAGAGGTTTTCTGGTGCGGGCAAATCGTCTGCGTATGCTGCCTCGCCCGTGCAGTGAAGTTCTCCTGAAGCATGTGTCGCTGGCTTGCCAACTGAATCATTCTTCTTGGTTGATGAAGCCGCTTTGGCAGCAAGGGAAGTATTAACATCATAACCGAGATGTTCTTTCTCCAACCCAATAGCAACCTTTGGTACCGGGTACATTTGAGTACCAACAATACTTGGTTTAGATGCACTAACAAACCCAAGTCCACATTCTTCTTCAGCTAAAATTGTTGGCACGGGTGGAAGTTGAGTAGAAGAAGACTCCGTCTCCATAACTTTTTTCAACTCTCCAACACAGTAGAGGTAAAACTTGTGCAAAAAGCTACAGGCCAATGTCAAACGATACTGCGATTGTCCTCCTGGCACATCATCTGGCATTTCAAACTCCTTTTGCAATACTTTTCTAGCCTCTATAAATGTTGCTTCCTCAAATGTCCTGCCCACCATGAATGACATTGTTTCCTTTGCCAACTTGGTAACAGGCGCCATGCCTCCGAAAGCAATACTAACGTCTTCAACTTGCCAACTATCATCCGAATGAACTACCTTTAATCGCATACCAGATGTGACTATACTGATATCATCTTCACGACGCCGTGCCTGTTTGAACGGTGCAACATATTCAAACTTGGACTGGACTAATGGTACATCTATCCTCTCAATTATTTCCACTTTCTTCATGTCTACCTTTCTATACCCTACGAAAAAGTCTGACACGGGTACATGACGTCGTTCAATACCTCCATGTCTCTGTGGACGACTTGCCAATACAAGTGTTGCGTCTAAGGCACAGAGCATTGGATTCATATCTGAAATAGGAGACGCAGTTGCTAAATTACCTCCGAGACACGCTACATTTCGTATCTGTGTGGAGGCAAACCACCGTAGCATATCGTGAATTGGTGTGGCTGTTCTACTTTCTCTTGATATGCTTTCGTTTTTAGAAGACGACATTAAACCATGACAAACATTCTGCAATGTACTCAGATTTGCACATGCTCCAATTACAATGTGAGACTCGGTTTTAACAATCTCATATAATGAATGTATACAAGTGGAGGGATGAACCATCCGAGGATACGATGCATGCTTGAACTTTGTTTCAATGCCTACCTCAGTATTTCCAATAACCATTTTAATTCCCCCGTCCTCAGCATTACCATATTCTTGGTATAGATTAAGTAATTCTTCCAATGTTGTTGGTTGAAACCATGTACCACCGTTATGAATAGAGCTATCTACTACCATGAGAGGCTTATGAATCTCTTCATAATCACTGCCATTTTCTCCAATTATCAGCTCTTGAGGAAACATATCATTTGGCTGCTCCCACCATTGATTATTATGTTTTGATTGTAATACACTTTGGTATTCAACAACCTTGCTCTTTGTGGATGTACATACTACTCCTCCTCCCTTGGTCTCTCCTTCCTTATCAGCAACATTGCAATCCATTTCACAATCATCCCTTTCTGGACATTCTCGACATGATACACCACACGGGCCTTTAGGACCTTGACAATCTTCTAAATCTTCTGATCCATCAACACACAAAGAACGCGCTGCGTCCCAAATTGGGCGATAACCAGTACATCTACATAAATTTCCATCCAAGTGTTCTTCCAAGTATGATACTCTTGGCCCCTTCACTTTTCCATCTGTATCATCATCTGCTTGGGGTTTGGAAAATAATCCATATAGTGCCATAATTATCCCAGGTGTACAGAATCCACATTGAGATCCGTGCATATCTACCATTGCACGTTGGATTGGGTGTAGATAATCTTCCTTTGTATCTTCTGTTTTATTATTGCAACTACCTCCAGATTCTTCATTGCAAGTTAATCCCTGATACTGCTTACGCCAACTACCAACACCCTCAATTGTAGTAATATGACATCCATCTGCACATAATACAGGGAATAGACAAGCATTGACTGTATTATGTATAATCTTTCCTTTCTCTTTATTATAAGAGCTTATTAATACAGTACACGCCCCGCATCCTCCCTCACCGCAACCTAACTTTGATCCTGTTAGTTTCAACTCATTTCGTAAATAATCTAATAAAGTTTGATTTGGACGTGCCTTGGAACATAGAGATGATGATATACGTTGTCCATTGATATAAAACACTGGCTTAGTTCTGTAATTTAAGAAATTGATGGAATTTGATTGTTCATATTCTTGAAGATGTAGACTATCTATTGGTAAATCATCTAAATTTATTGATGTATTGTTAGGATTGTCACCTGCGATATCGGG
>Ga0075437_10343_pt1 | contig 16422 bp, 10 predicted proteins | sample MintriMetagenome_FD_74266 | JGI IMG/M metagenome (GOLD analysis project Ga0075437, IMG submission 74266) | Marine eukaryotic communities from Monterey Bay, USA to study complex ecological interactions - Minidiscus trioculatus and... | ecosystem: Environmental > Aquatic > Marine > Unclassified...
AATGCCAAACATCTACTATTGTAGCACCTGCATGCTGTTATACCCCCACTTGATGGCCAAACTTGTCTGAGAGTTGACAGGAAATCAAGATCCTCAGCAAGATACTTGCCAACACGAGGCTGTAAAAAAATAGTGGAGGGACTTACAATCATGCTGGGAGTGTTCATTATCAAATTAGGATGTATATAATGCCAATCAAGCACTCTAGTAGCAAGCCTACATCTCTGAGGTACCACTTGATGGCCAAACGTTGCCTAAAAGTTGGCTGAAAATCGAGATTTTCTCCAAGAAACCTGCCAATGGGATAGAGGGCCCTAAAAACATGCTGTGAGCCTTGTTATACACTTAATCAATGATTATCAATCATTATTGTAGCTCCTGAATGATGATATACCACCTCTTGATCATGGCCAAACTTGCCTGAGAGTTGGCAGAAAATCAAGATTTTTTTCGATCTGGGGCATGAAACCTGGTAACTTGTGAGTGAACAAGTATGATGAAGGACTGTATCATGTTTGTTTCATGTTTTGAGTGTTCATCACATTGTACTTGACCCATAAAAGGAGTATAAATATATGGGGAGGGTGAGGTTATGCCTTCTTGATATTTTGGAACTTCCAACAATAATTTTCTCAATGATGGAAGTTCCAAAATACAACATCTCTCTAACAAAACAAAGAAGTAGGTGAAGGTTGTAAGTTGTAATGATATGCCCTTTATATAAATATACCAATCAAAGCAATAATATCCTCACAACGACAATATCAACATAATCGGGTGAAATGGCATCTCTACCGCCGTCTCGAGGCGCGTCACACGGATCATCAATCGGTACACCATTTGAAAATAACAACAACATTGCAACAACAACAACTTTACCAACCTCATCATCATTAGACCCCGAATCATTACTCGATACTCTTGATACATTTACTAATTCTGCTGCTAATAATCGTTATGCCGATTTATCAACAACCAATACGACTACAGCATCGCCCTCTAATGATACCACACAACAAACTGCAGACACCCAACAATCACATAACTTTGATCCAATTGATTTCCTAAATCAACATTATCATACCGAACAACAATTAGTAACAGCATTGCCACAATTACGATCGGCAATATCATCACGATTAACAAATTTAGATGACACACTATCAACAACATTACGACATCAGTCAGCATTAGCACCGACATTAGAAAGAGATGTTCAACACGCCAAGGCGGCTGTACAACAATTGGCATCACGTATCGCACAGGTACAATCACAAGCACAAGCGAGTGAAGTTGCTGTATTAGAAATTACTAAAGATATGAAACGATTAGATTATGCTAAACAACATTTACAACGGACAATTACTGCATTGAAACGATTGTGAGTAGTAGATAGGTTATGTTCATATTATGATGTGTTCATATTATAATATGTGCACATGATATGTTTGTTGTTATAGGGTTGTATGCATTGTTATAAATGTTGGTACGACGTGGGAACTAGATTATAACGCTTTGAAGTTTAGATGGAGAATCGAATGTCATGTTTATTTGATATTTGTTTGTTTAGATACGGGGTTGCAATTATAATTCTACTCACATCATATGTATGTCTCCTACTCTAATAACAACAGGCACATGTTATTACATGCCGCTGAACAATTACGCAAGGCTGCAATGGTAACGCCTCAACAACCTATACCAAAATATGCACAGGCTGCACATTTAGTTGATGCTACACGATTATTATTGGGTCATTTTTATGGATATATGAGTAGCGTACCCAAAATGAGGCAGGTGAGTAAATAGTTTTGTTATATGTTTGTGTATTATGTATACATATATAATATGTTTTATTGTTATTGGGTTGTTTTGTAATGCAATACGAACGGGGAACGAGATTGTATGTTATTGTGATGTAATTTAGATAGGGAATGGGGATATCATATTTTATTAGATTGGGGTTGCAATACTAAATAGCATGTCTTCTTCTATCATTATGCTCACATCTTATGTTCGTTTTATCACCTTGCAATTAAACAGGTCAGAAATGCCGTGGTGAGTAGTTTATATAGATCAATATGTTTATTTTTATATACAATATATCGTGTGTAAAGCCAGTGACGTATGAAGTTGCAAGCTGAGGGGGAATAGATATCTGCATTTTGCGCACATATGTGTTTATGATACGGTTGTTCATGTTGCAACTTGGACAGGGGAATAGATAGAATTTGTGTATATGATATGTGTGGCAGCAGGGATTAAAGAAGGATTGGGGATCGTATGGTGTTGTATGCTTAGTACACGATGCACCTTTTACGGGACGGATACACAGAGGTTTAGACGCCGATTGTCTTTTGCTCATATCATATGCTCACATCATATGCTCACATCTTATGATCACATCATATTCTCTCATCTTATGTCTTCGACCTCTCCCACTAAACCATAAACAGGGCGTTATTAAAGGACAATTATGGGAGGGTATTGTTAAACTATTCCAGGAGGTTGGATCACAACAACAACCGAATAATGAACAGATTACAATTACGGGAGAGGATGGAGAGACCGCCGCCATCATTCCTGTGAGTGCCATGGTACAAAAGACATTAGCCGATGCTTGTTTAGTTATTGAGGCACTGGGTCCCAAGTCCAAGGAACGTTTCATTTCTGACTTTATCAAGGATCAGTTGCAAGAATATGACGAACTATACAATCCGTCTCCTGCCATGGGGAAGAAGAAGACGGCATCAACCAGCGAGGGAAACCAATCCTTTAAGAAAAGCGACTCAACAACACCCAATAGTAGTCCCAACAGGAACAAGAATACCAACAAGCCGACATCATTGGATACGGTTGAGAATCGTTTTACGTGGTTTAGAAACAAGTTACGATCCCTACAACTCAACTTTAATAATGTCTTTATATCCGAATGGAACGTACATTATCGTCTTACTGTCCAATTCTTGGAGATGACCGCCCGGCACCTCAAGTTTACATTAAAGAAGTATTACAATAAAAATATAGTTAGGATATTACCATTTAGAAGCGGTGCTGCTACTGGTCAAGGTGGAAGTAGTAGTGCTGCATCGGCCGTATCAAAGTTTGGCAGTTCATTGAACAAGTCGTCCCATGGTAATAATAACTCCTCCCACGGAAATGATGATGGTGTATCCGAGGGTGAGAAGGCCGTAACGGCACTACTCAAGGCATTACAAAAGACGATCCTGTTCGAAAAGGAGATGATGGCATGGTTATCTCGTGACTTTGGCACCAAGTTCATCGATCCAACCCGGGATAAGGGGATGATGAGTGGCGGTAGTATGGGATTGGATGCAGCCGCCGACGAGGACGATGACCTTGAATTCGATTCACAAGGTCAAGCATTTCCTGCTCAATCCCCCGAGGGTATCAAGATCAAGTATGAACAACGCAAGAGGATGGGCGGTAAGGAGAGTAGTGCACCTGCTGCCATGTCATCTGAAGGGCCTGTTGAATCCTTATCTGGCCTTGCCTCAACAACATTTGATGATCACATGTCACCGTATGTATCATTAGAAGAGCGAAGTATGGATGAACAGCTCTATGCGGCGGCATCAGACAATGAGGTCGATGCTAGAGGTGAACGTCCCGTCTTTGTCTCATCTACGAACCTCTTCATCTACATCAAAAACAGTATTACACGATGTACGGCATTAACAAAGGAGAAGACATTCTTCTTATTGCAACGAGCATTCCAGAAGAAGTTACGTGGTTATGCTAGTATATTGGAAAAGAAGTTACCGCAGCCTTATTCAGCGGGCATATCGGCTAAGATGGCGTTATCTAACATCCAAGGTGGTAGCGGTACAAGTGGTCAATCATCATCGTCTTCTACTACATATAGAATCCCACCCGGTGAAGAAGTTACGATTTGTCACGGTGAGTTAGACATGTGTATGTTATCAAATCTTCATTTACTTGGACTACTTTTGCTCATATCTTATATCTCATGCTCATATCTTGTGCTCACATCTTGTGTTCATATCATGTGTTCAGTTATCGATACGTGTGAATACTGTGCGGATACGGTCGAGGTAATTTATGCAACATATGTTCATCTTCCTTTAATTTAATACTATATCCACCTCATGCCTCTTCTTCCTATTATCCACCAACAGGCACTAGAAGATCTAATCCGTGATAAGATTGGTCACAAGTACAAGGAGAAGATAGACATGTCAGAGGAACAAGGTGCCTTCCAGGACGTCACCGCCAAGTCCATCCGTGTCCTTGTGTCCGGTTTGGAACAACGGTTAGATGCCGCCTTAAAGGACATGTCTAAAACGAATTGGTCAACATTCGACATGGTAGGAGAAGAATCTTCGTACGTCCGCAGCATTCATCTTACAGTTCACCCATTCGTTTGTAAAGTTCGAGAGTTGATACCATCGTCCTACTTCCGTAGTTTCTGTGACAAGTTTGCCCTGCTTTTTATATCAACCTATTACAAGGCATTGATTGGTCTGAAGAAGATAAGTGAAATGGGGACACAACAACTACTCCTTGATGTGTACAGTATCAAGACATTACTACTCAAGCTTCCCGTATTGGAGGCAGAGAAAAAGACGGTTGCCTCTTCTCGTCTTAAAACCAATACCAATCTATCGGGCGGATCAACAATTGCTCCGGCCATGTATACAAAGATGATCAACAAGGAATTTCGAAAACTTGAGGTGAGATTACATATTGTGTACAATATCTTATCCTATATTATACATATTGATTGGCATCTAACTAACGCACACCATTCATTACTAGGTCATGCTCAAATTGGTCGGCAGCCCCAAGGAGATGCTTGTTGATATGTTTCGTGCTCAGTGGGATTGTTCAATGGATACTAGTGCAATGGCGTCGGACTTTACTATGATCATGACATTAAAGGGTATACCTCGTACAGAACATCCCGCCATGTTGGAAAGTTTGGGTGTAGATGCTGGTGAACTTGGGGCACAGACAGATTCGGCCATGACTGCTAATATCCAGGCAATGCAAGATCGTGGAGCAGATGTGGCCGCAAAGGTAAATGCCGATCTTAATCAAATGAGACAGAAAGTTGATGACTTTAGAAAGGCATTCCGTTAAATCTTAATTGTATCTAATGTACTATTTCATGTTCATGTGTTGTTATTACACTGCTCTAATTTAAATCATACATCAATTATTTCTAAAAAGTAGATTCATGGTATTTGTAATCATCAGCGAATGAAGCAGCTTCGTCCCTCTGATCACTCTTGATCTGATCTAGGTATGTTTGATAAGAACGTAGTGCTTTGGCATATTCATCTTTTGTTGCTTGCCCGTTAGTGTGTATAATTCTTTAACCTTCTTCAAAGAATTAGAATACCCATCCCTCGCTGCAATCATCCAATGTTTCAATGCTCTATCCATATTGCCTACTTGCCTCTCCATGCATCCTAGATTGTGCCTTGCTGTTACATTCCCTTCCATAGCTGATAGCTCATAATAATGAATAGCCTTCTTGTTATCAACTTCCACACCTCTACCAGTTTCATATGAATGGCCAATATTGTTATATGATTGAGAATGACCAAGTTCTACTGCTCGAAGCCATAATTCTAATGCCATAGCATTGTTTTGAGTCTTTCCATATCGTCCTAAAGCATAATAGCACCCCATAATGTAGATTGCATGTGCATCATTTAGCTCTATACGTTTCTCAAGCTTTTTCAAGTTTTCTTCATCCGAAGCAGCAAAGGGAGTTCTACAAAAGGGGCAAGTTTTCTCAGTAACCTTATTGCCTCTGTCATCATACACAGGTGCATGTATACATCCACTGCATATCATTTTACCACAACAATTCATATATACCCGCCCAGTATTTAATGTTGGTAACCGTATCATACAGATTGGGCAGTCTTCGAATAATGACGGTGGTTGCTTGAACAACTTTTCATCGTGTACCTTGGCAGCATGCTCTTTAGCTCGTTTGAGATGCTCCTCGCAAACTTTCTTATGTTTATGTCGGTGTTTCTTTTTACAAGCTGCATTGCAATACATTACCGACTTGCATTTATTGCATGTGTTTGTAACGTCACTGCCTTCCTTGCCACAATTGGCACATACCAATATATTATCTGTTGATATATTAATCTTTTCTATATTACTAGAGACCTCATCGATAGCATCAATACCATTATCAGTGTGCTCTATATTTTGCTCATATGATGTGCTCATTTTTGTACTCAGTATTATAGACCTCAGCACCGCCGTGGATCAGATACCGGTAACTGTTAACTGTATGTTTGATATAAAGTAGCTGCTTCTAATTCTGTACTATCAGTTCAAAGTATGTAAGTATAGTAATATAGTATGTTATGTCGGTGCATCCTCAAACTAAGAACGAAGACTTTTTAAAGTGTTGCTCCTTTGAACTCAATATCTCAGAGCCAGAAGCGAAACAATCAACCAGAGTTGGTCAATGCGCTTATAAATAATCTATAATGAACTCTGTTCCTTTATTCCAATGCGGTATTATGTGATAGATAACACACACAATAGTTAGAAGTCTAGTAGTTGTCTTGTTCAATTTGATATTCCATGAGAGTGTTAAAAAATTAGGATACCAGAAGAAGTATCTACCTCTTCTAGAGGCAGGACTCGCTTCTTCCACACGTTGTGCATATCATATGCTCATAATCAAATACAAATACAATCTGATTCTCTTTGCTTATGTTATGGTCTATAAGCTTAACTTTAAACAGGTTTTGAGTACTTGTTTTGAGTATGTCATTTGTCAAACTACGAATGGCAAAAATGAATCTTCTTATCTTACTCATGTTTTTTATGTCCCTGCACCTATCTCGTCAAACTGATCTTATTCATCAATTCCCAGCAAGTTCAATCAAGGCAAAGCAATTTCCGCTCGTAATAGCTAAACATACACCGCACAAAGCTAACCACGGGATAACACACAACCAATACCACCATCCCGAAACAGTTAAACCGACGAATACCATGCTGCCAATCAATATTCCAACCCTATTGACTAAACTTGATGTAAAGTCACATATAATCATTAAGGGCATTAAACACAATCCAGTTATTTAGCTTATGAATTATAAATTGTACTTGCAACCGCTCTATTAGACTTGTCAATCTAATTAACAAGGTATCTAACGGCGTACTACCACGGCAAGTGCCAAGCCTAGCCCTACAGAAATGCAATGAGACCAATCGGGTCTCCAAGTCTCTTGTAGTAATACCTCTCCCTTAATTGTAGTTGCTAAACGCTCCTTCTCGTTGTGTAAGTGCAAGTCGTACTCGTTTGAAACTCTCTCCTTCTCCAACTCGATATCTGATACTAATTGGTTCAATCCATCACGAGTAATGGGACACGTTGTCTTTGTTGAAACTAAACGTATAACTGCTTGCTGATCACTATCCAATTTGTTGAGATGTTCCGTCTTCTGTTCTGATACAACCTTTTCAATCCTTGGAAAGATAGTATTAGTCACTGACTTTACAACATGCTGTGCCTCATTGTTATATTGCACTGTCTTATTATCATGGAAGTTTTGGATAGTTGGATGCCTTTCTTCTGCTATTGCTTGTGCAGTGTTGTGGACTTTATCATGGATGGAAACGATATTGATATTATTGGTAGGTGCCGTGTAACTTTCATCTTCATTATTACTAATGGTACTATCATTTTGCATACCCAATGTATCCCCGGCGGCGTTGCCCCCGGCGGCGTTGCTAATACTACTACTTTGTTTATTGGTATGCTGTCCATTATCCAATCGGGTCCTCTTTGGGGGAGATGCCTGCTTAGTCAAATCAGTGTCAGAGTGCCGTTTCTTCTTCTCCTCCTCCTTATTGTTGTTGGTGGTGGCGGCGTTGGATTTAGACTGTTTTGACTTCTTTCTCAAGTTCCATCGTGGGCATTTCGTATCATGCTTTGCCTTGGTCTTATTACCAGAATCTTGCTCAGCAATACACTTTTGGCACCCCGCCTTAACGCCATCGGCAAGTGTTGGTTTGGTTGCGGTTGATTCAGTTGCGGTTGGTTTAGTTGCCACTTGTTTAGATTGCGTAGATTTCTTTGCAACTGGATGGGGATCTTCATCATAATCGATTTTATGTTTTGTTGATGACTTGGCTGCTGCCTTGGGCGGTGCCGCGGAAAGTTTGGATGCCTTCTTCATTGTATTCTCAACCGCCCCCCTCTCTTCTTCACTCTCAATCATAGTATCATCCGAGGAGGTTGGACTCTTCTTCCCAGCACCACCCTTTGACTCATTCTCCTTTCCTTCTCCTCCCTTCTTTGTTCGAGGAGGTGCCGCCTTCTTTGTTTGGGGTGCTTTTGTTTTATTAGACGTAAATGTTTCAGTTAATGATGATTGCTTGTATTTTGATACATCCTTCTTCTTCTTCTCTTCATTACTAATAATCTCCTCATCACTATCCAATAAATCGTTATCTTCCTCATCATTACTGCTACTCTCTTCTTCCTGCTCTTCCATATCACGTTTGTAATTCTCACCGTCATAACCTTCCCCATCACTACTCTCCTCATCACTCTCTTCCTCGCTACTAGTTTCCTCGTCACTACTCTCCTCCTCCTCCTTCCCCAATAGACGGATATGTTTCCCGTCTAGGTATTTATCTATATCCTGTTCCAACCCGTCCTTATCCGAATCATACAAGATATCATACGTATTACCACTGTTGACAGTTTTAATTACACCGGGGAAATAACTTCCCGTTCCATTGAATTTAGCCTCCACCCTATCACCGACACTCAACTTGTTACTCTTCTTCTTCTTTCTCACCACCTTCATATTATCTTCTTGTTGAGGGATTGCGGTATTACGCCTACGACTTTCCTTTGAATCCAACTCTACTCCCGATAATTCATCCTTCCATTGTAGTAGTTGTTTCAATGAAGTATACGATGTTTTGAATGGAGATATATTCGTTCCCTCACCCCATTCAACAGTGATTGAACTATCAGTTTGATTTACTATCTTTCCATTTACCCACATTTGACCTGGCTTGCCAATAAACTTATAATGTAGCTGACCCATTTCAGGGTTGTTAGGAGGAGGACGCCACATCCTTGCCTCATCGATTGATTTTGTTGCAATGCAAATTATATCATCATCACTATCAGATGCATCAGCAGATTTAGCAAATAATTCACTACTCTTATTATTTGTGTTTTGGATGGGCGTAATAACCGAGTTTTGTGCGGTATCATTGCTATTTGGTTTGTTGGGTGGTACATTTTGTTTGCTTTGTTGTTGTTTCGAAGAGGTTGAAGAGGTTGCAGTGGTAGTTGCAATTGCCTGCTTACTCTTCTTCTTTAGTTTTGATGCTCTACCTCCTGCCATTATTATGATAACTTATATTACTAATATTACAGTAGCAATAGTTGCGTAATAATATAATATATTATATTGTAGTGTTGGTAATCATATCATGAACAAAGTTATTATTGTTTTGTAGGTGTACTTGACTGAAAGTAAAAATATTCCACGTAGAAACTTTATCTACGTAGAAATTATTCATTCACTTTACTCGCACGATGTCAATACGCTTGTCCTCGTTAACCATTGTTCATTCATCGATGGCAACACTCGATTACAATGGTGCTATCTAATATAATCAATATTCCTTCGTCGACGGCGTCGACAATAATAACAACGGGGTTGAATTCATTGAAAAGGAAGAGGCGTGAATTCGATACAAAGAAGAAGCAAGCTCATAGAAGACAACAACTCATCCAACGATATAAACCACAGCGTCTTAGTTTACTATCAACGATTCGTCGTAGTTTAAAGCAAACTAATCGTGTACGGCAGGTGCATCCCGTCCATCCTAGTGTTCCAAAGGCAAGAGCGGAGATACGAAGAGAACTAAGCAAACTTCAATTTCAATCGTCATTAGTACAACAAGAGCAAAGTCAAAGCTCACCATCGAGTTGTGTAGAGCAACAGTTGACTTTATATTCCGACGGTAATAGCAACAATAACATAGACAACGCGAGTGGCGAGGAAAGTTATAACGAGATACTGTCTGTAGATGATATCAATCTGCAAGATCACATCAAAGTTGAAACGACAAGGAATGGATCTCCGTCTCTCCATGTTGCTACAGATATACTCAGCAAAGACAAAAAACCATACAAGCGGTTCCCTTGGGCTCCTGTTGAATCTGCTAAAAAGAGAACGTACTCCCTCTCTATTTACTCTGAAGAGTTGTGGCGGACTGGCATTGTCAAGCACCTCAAGAAAGAGCATCTTTCTACTCCGTATGCACATTGGTCCAAGTTTCCTAAAGGTAGCAGAGAAAAGAATGACGCCCTCAGACCGATACTAGAAGATTTGAGAAGTCAAATGATCAATCATCCAATAATTAGTAAAAACATCAAAGCTGTCATCATGCAGTCGCAATCGACTGTGAAGGTTGATGATAGATGCCCTGTAGATAGCAGTCTAGCTGAGCATGTGGTTGTTGTTCAAAGCCAAATGGATAAGGTATCACTCCATATTGCAACTGATGTTGGCGAATTCAATTCTCAACCTGGACAGTTGTCGCTCCAAAAAGTAAATGGTTGGAGGGTTAAATTCAATTTTCCCTCCAATGCCTCGGATATGTGGAAGGTTCTCCAGCCACTGATTGGTGCTTTGAAGAGTGAACTGCTCAAGGGAATTGATCTCAACAGGGGATATGGACTAACAATTGCTGAAAAGACTGAGATCTTGCAGGGAATTCAACACTACATACTTACATCCAAGAAGATGAGTCGTGCAGTTAAAGATTTTGTGGACAACACTGAAGGTCAGGCTACTCCTACCTCCAATGATATCTTCCTCCGAAATCAGTATCGTTTAGAAGGAGAGGACTTAGCACGAACAAAGAACGCTGCTACAACATCATTCTACGAAACATGCTACTCCCAGGTGGCAGAGATTGAACTACAGTTTATTAACTTTGATGACTCTATCGTAGGAAAAGAACTGAAGGATGTTGTGAGAGATGCAGCAACTGCTATTGTGAGTAGTTACACCTGCAACTTCTTTGGGTTAAACAAGTCAAGGAGTTGGAGACAGTTCTCATCCGAGTATGCTATTGATAAGACATACTACATCATGATGCAACCAGAGAGATCTAGACAATATCATGCTCGAATGAAGGATGAACTTAGAAGGAGGGCTGCCATGTCGGCTATGTATCGAGGCTGTAATGATATACATGGATTGCGCCTTCTCGACATGACTGATCCCGATCACTTGGATGAACTAAAAGATATAATCCTCGAGGCTATTAGGAGACATCCTTGGATTAGATACTGGTACACGGGCGATAGCTTGATGACGTCAGATGGACAGATAGCAAAACGTGAAGCTATTGGATTCATCCTTCGAAATCTCATTTGCAAGCCAACTGGTAGAGGATTGAGAACAACCGACGTAGGACCGACTTCGAATCAGCTTTGTCAGGTAGTAGAGATTCCATTATGTGCAACTGTTGGTGGTGCAGCAGCTCGATTAGGCGAAATTTCCAACATTGAAACCTTCATAGATCTAGAGGCAGAGGATGGTTCTGATATTACATGCTTGAATCAAGGATTTAATGGTTGTGATACTGACAAGAGAGATGGAGTTTCTGATCGTATCCACATTCTCTATGCTACTGGACTTGTTAACTTTGGAGACCGTCTCAGAAGCAATGAGCTGAATCTTTGTCTTCATGGATGCAATACATCTGTTGTTGCTCGATGGGATAAATCTATTCCACCAGCCGAGCAGAACTACATTGAGTGGGATCCACGAGTTCGTCACGAAAGAGAGTCAACGAAAGAGGCTGGAAAGATCAGAGTGACATACAAACTTGTCTCTTAATCTCATAAGCACCGATGCTCTACTTTTACCAATTAGAGTTTAGTCTAGATACATATTATTTCTTCTAATTATCTTCTTAATATCAAAAACAATAATCCTCAATTGCCTGCTAACTCAATCAGTGCAAAACAGTTGCCTGCCATTATCGATAACATTAGCCCGCAACAAGCTAGCCACGGCAACACTACCAGCCAATACCACCACCCACTAAAAGTAAGGCCGACGAATACCATGCTACCGATAAGTATACCAACTCGGTTAACCAAGCTTGATGTAAAGTCACATATCATCATTAAAGGCATTAGTAATAGGCCTGTCAAACGAATACCAATGACCTGATGTTGTTCACATAAACTTTCAACAGCTCGAGCACATGGTGCTACTTCCTCCATGAATAATCGCCCAAGTGGTGCATTCGTCCGCTTAGCACCAAAGAGAAGTGTTTGTACCATCATAACCATACTCCCCAAGTACGTTGTTGTCAATATAAGACATATCCAAACACATAAGAAGATGTTATGAACAGGCCATAGAAATGCTTGCAATACTCGAGGACTTAATATCGATACAGCCTTTCCGTCACCTAAGTAATCACTAACAACTAAACTTAATCGTTCAATCTGTGTTGCAGTACCAATAGTTAACTTTTCAGGTATACTTAATGGATTGGTAGGTTCTAAACATAATACTTCTTGCTTTGCCCACCAACCATTTGTGGGTGCTGTGACCTGTAATCGAGCTAGGTAGGCACTTCGACTTTCGGCCGCGGCGGCACATAGTAGTGGAATTGCTGCTAAACCTCGTGGACAGAGTAATACACCTTGATCGTTATTATTATTGTTGCTAGGTGAAGAGGAACCATTATTATTATTGTAGTGCGGAGTATTCTGTGGCGTACCTGGCGTATTAGTTGTTTCAGCAGTAGCATTTGCAGCATCTTGACGTCGTGGCGATCTACTACTAGACTGTTGTTGAGCATACATTGGTGATCGTAATGGAGATCTTTGAGGTGTTGAACTACCACTACTAGAATCTCGTGTACCATAAACTTTTAATTGTCGATCACACTCACTTATATATGCTGACATTGCATCTGCTTGACTCATACCACGTTTACTACGCCATGCCGTTAATTTAGCTTTATCTGCTACTGATGATGAACTGTTCGAGTTTGTAGATGATTCATCAGATGTTGGAGCATCGCCTGATACTGATTGTTTGTGAAGTGCATATAATTCAAGACGATCTCGATTCTAATGAAGGATGAACATAACATGTAAGCACATAAGAGATATGAGCACACAATAAGATGTGAGCACAATCAAATAGAATTGCAATGCAAATGATGACAAGCAAAGATTGCTACATACCGATGGAGGTGATCGAGGTCTCCACTATAAATATCAATATAGAGAGATAGGTAATATGAGAATATATAATATCATTGCAATAGAAAAAGGACAAAGATAAAAAATGAGAACATACCGACTTCATAAAGTTTGTTTTGCTTCTAAAGGTTGCCGTCGACATGTTATTTGTAGTAGTAGGTTTTGTTGTTGTGGTATATCGTAAAGATATATCTCGATAGTAAAGCTACGGCACTATATAACCATTTAAGACAACAGCCGCTTCTTTTTCTTTGTTAGTAGCAACTCAAATACTGACCACCATGATATGATGACGTCGTTCTTCCTAAAAATGCTGAGGATACCACTATCGCCAAAGTTGAATAAAAGAAGAGGGAAGGAAAAGTGCCCCCGCCGCATTCTCATTGCTGCCTCGAGGCAATCTTCTCAGCACAAGCAGTAGAGTAGTATGTTATTTAGAAAGATGGCAGACGTATTATAATATGCAGATGTGTGTAGATAGTATGAACTTTAAGAATCTATCCTGAATTATTAAGATCAGTATCTAGTGTGCAAAAGTACATATGATATGGTTTTTAGTTTTACCCGTGTATATAACCCCTTCTATTTACCTACCAAGATGCATCATCCCTCCTTTTACTTATCACCCTTGAAAATAAACTAAACTTCACTTTATCATCTGCTAGCATAAATCTGACGTGTTCTCGAAAAATATCTTCATATTCATCCTCACGAGTAACAAATCCATTGTCTTCTAACCATGGACGTTTATTTCTAATTCTAATAGCTATAAATTCAAGAGGATTGGACCTTTTTGATTCGTCATTATGGAATTCTGCTGGTGGACAAATAGTCTTGGCCGTCCTATTTTCATTTTCATCTATTATAACAGTTGCAAATTGTTTTGTGTGACTGTTTCTTTCTTGAACTAATGCCTCGTCATCATTTGGTATGAAAATATCAATTACTGCACTGCCTACTGTTGCAACATGTTTCCTTCGGGAAAACGTATAAGTATCTTTTGTTTTTAGTTGGCTCTCATAATGTGTGTACCCCTTTAGATGAAGACAATTCAACGCACACTGAAGACCAACAGTTATGCGATCTGGACCTGACTTTCCAACCTCTTTCATTAATTTCCATCCATACGACGGCCTTTCACCAGGAGTTGTTGGTGTGCCGGCTACCTTGAAGAGGCGTAATGTAGCAAATTCCCTCTCCGCATTATTATCATTTTGTTTTAGAAAGTATTGGAAGAGACCAGACGATATAGCCTTCATTATACCCCCGTGCTCCTGATCAAATGCCGCTGCAATTTCATCATCCGTAGTATGAACAGGTCCTCTTCCTATATTGCAATACCATCGTACTTTCACTGCAAGTAACAATCGTTCAATACCCAAAAATTCAGCTAATAATAATACCTCTGTATTGATATCCTCGACTTTAATGCTGCCCTGACGCATATACGCTAATAATACTTTAAATGGAACTGGATCTTGATCAATAAATATCTCATCGTCTCCATTATTCGATTCGATCCAATTATCAGATAATAGAGAAGCAAAGTAGGCAGAATTTGAAGTTAGTGTCGATGCTGATGTGATAAACTTGGTACCGCCGACGTCTAATACTACACGGTCTGATGCACCTAATGAACGTCTTTGTCGTTTAGCTGCTGGAGGTTGTACTCCTTCGATATTATTGCTATCGTTGTTGGAGGACATATGGTTTATATGTTATTGAACTTCAATATCACAAGAACTCAAGATATGAAAATTTGTACAAAGATTTGTATAGGTTGTCATACGTTGTATACCCTCGATCGCCACACACACTAATAAGATAATATCTACTATATTAAGAGGTATAATATCGTGTTGTATCAGCTCTAACAATCCCTATTTGCCGCTGCTATTCACGCCGTATCAACAATATGGTACCCTCATTCAATATGTAGTTACTGATAGTACGACTCTCATAAAAGGATACCTCTCGAGATGGTATCCTTTCCAAATTTTGCTCTTGCTTTTTTGCAACACGAAAGCTCGACCAGCTACTAATCATCACACCACATCTCTCCATCGCCGCCAATGACAACAATATGCAAGAGCGGAGACGGTGATATTACTCAGCAATATCATATCTTGTTCATCATAACACTCCGCGCTCATAATTTTTGGCTATCAATCTTCATTTAAAAGTACAATATATTAGCAACCTCCATCGTCGACGATAACACACATCTCTATCTATACTTATCAATACAATGATACCTGATATAACACAGCAACAAATCAATAATGATGATATTATATTAGATCGAATTACTGCAATGAGATTACAAGAAGACGACACGTCATCATCAACAATACAAATCAAAAACTACTTCACCGCCGAGGTAAATGAAGCATGTCGTAAAGCAATGATCGACTGGTGTTTCACCGTCGTCGATGCATTCGACCTTAGTAGAGAATCAGTTGCAATATCAATGTCAATACTAGATCGATATCTTAGTTCAAATAATGGCAAGTCATGTGATGTATTGCAAAGTAAGCAACGATTTCAATTAGCGGCCATTACATGTTTTTATATCGCTGTTAAGATATATGAACCTGTCCAACTTGGTATTGCTATGTTGCTCAAACTATGTCGAGGATATTATAAACAGAATGATATTGTATCCATGGAACAGGACATACTAGCGGCACTAGAATATCGAGTGTATATATCTACCACAACACCAATGGAATATGTCCGACATTACCTCGATTTGTTATCGGAATGGGATGATGTGAAAGATATCATGCTTGAAAATGCAATGAGCCATAGTGACAATGCAACATTGGATACATACTTCTCAACATGTAGGGTATCATCAGTCGGTATTGCATGCCTAGCAGGAGCATTGGAAGATGAATCGATCGACTTGACCGAATTAGAAAAGCAAGTTATATGGTCTCAACTATCACGAAAGCTGGGGTATGATATTGCATCAAATGAGATACGGATGGTTGAGAAACGTCTACTATCAAAGATGTCAGATGACTGTTGCGAACCCAGGAGGATATCACAAGCAAGCTTACCTCGTACGAGTATGAATTTGGCTAGTGAACAATCATCTTCTCCTGTTAGTGTTATGCAGA
>Ga0075437_14755_pt1 | contig 16338 bp, 14 predicted proteins | sample MintriMetagenome_FD_74266 | JGI IMG/M metagenome (GOLD analysis project Ga0075437, IMG submission 74266) | Marine eukaryotic communities from Monterey Bay, USA to study complex ecological interactions - Minidiscus trioculatus and... | ecosystem: Environmental > Aquatic > Marine > Unclassified...
AGGCACCGATATTTTCCATAATGATTGCATCTTCTTGTGCGGTAAAACTAATCCCCGTAGGTACTGGTGAATGTAGACGAAAGTGTTGAAGAGGATGAGGACATATCATATATGTAAATGTATATAAAAGGCAACATTTAATAATATAATAATATACAACTTACCAGCCCTTGGTTTCTTTGAGTTGGATGGGTTTGTTGCAGCTGTTCCTTTTGACTCAAGATAGCCAGCAACACAGTTGGAGTATGCCGCTCGTTCGATGTCGGGATTATGAAGTTCCATTGCTTGATAATGGTTTGCCTTTTTCTTTCTACTCTTGGCTTGTTTAACAGGTGATGGTGCCAATTCTAATTCACCCTGATCTTCCAGCGTACGTTTGTATGTTTGACTAAGTGCATTGGGATTGAAATAGGATGTACCCTGATTACCATATGTTCTTGCTACCCATACTTTGAATGCTGCAGAATTCCATCGATTCTTACACTGATTCTCGGATCGTGTTCCTTTGAATATGGTATTGCTAATTTCAACCCACTTCTTCCCAACTGTTGTAGCTGCATTCCATAATCTGATATCATCTTCTGTTGTAAATGGTTCATGAATAATAATTGGGTTTAGATGATTACTCCATCGATCCCGAACTTGACGTCCTGTCCGACCGGGGAGAAGAGCTGCTATACCTGCCCATTGTGTAAATTTCTCCTGTTCTTCTTGTGGCAAGTTGGCATGAGATAGCATTTGTTTTGTTACTAAAGCATCCTCCTCGGCTGTCCACGTCTTTGATGGTCTACTACCAGGTGTACTCTTCATACCAGACAAAGTCTTGACAGCATTTTCTTCTTGTTGAATTGGGTTTGGGTTGCTCATGATTGATGGTATAAGATTGTATGCAATAGATTGATATGTAATGCTTGCTTTGCTTTGATTGCAATGGTTGGTTTATGGTAGCGTAGCGTTGATTTGTTGTTGTGTACAATACAATAACAATAGTAGCGTTGAATTTTATTGGCGTTGAGTAGAAGGATACCTCCTCAATTTTGAATGGCATTCATGAAATATGAGTTAAAAGAGGCGCATTAGACTGGCTATTGTTGTTATATGAAAGGAAATTGGTTGAATAATATAGAGAGAATATAACATTAAGTTGGGGTGAAGAGTTAGTTGCAAGAGTGTTGTCGCGCCACAAGTCGAGAGAAAGGATACCAAAGTGATATACACAAAAATAAATATGAGAGCATTTCTAATACTATTGGTATCGATTGCTCAAGTATCAGTCGGTCTACATATAATATCCGGTACCATTATATCGATATCTTTGGCTCCATTGATACTTGGCAGTGCTGAAGAAACTGTGGAGACTGCTACCGATACAGATACGGAAGAAGGAGATACTAAACCAGCTGTTGATCCCAATAAAGTATTTGAACAGATATTCGCATCAAATGGAGATCGTGTCATATCATCAGAAGAACTATCAATACATATCGAGAAAGAACATCGTATCTGGTTATCTATATTAGGAAAAGTATATGATGTTACCGATGGAGAAGATTTCTACAGTGCACTCAAAGGATCATACAAATTCTATTCAGGTAGAGATGCAAGTCCATGTTTCTCATCGGGTACTAATACACCCGAGGGTGCTGAAGAGAAGTTGGAAGAGTGGGAGGATAAAAAGCTAATGCCAGTTTGGGAGTGGTCTGAATTTTATCAAAATCATGAAACATACAAATATCTCGGAGTATTGGGCGGATCGAGATATTATGATATAGAAGGGAATGAGTTGCAATTACGAAAGGATATAATATCAAGATCGGAAGCAGAGAAGAAGAAAGCAGATGAAGAGAGAGAAGCAAAGAGGAAGAAACGACTGGCAGATAGAGAGCAAAGAAAGAAAAAGAAGGAAGAAGACATGCTACAAAAGAGAAGAGAGGCTGCCGAAAAGGCAAAGCAAAATTCGCCAGAATTATAAGTGATAGGTGTAAAGCTATTATTGCTTATGTTTTATAACCTATATTGTTGATTTGATGTTTGCCGTCTAAGATTAGGCTAAATCAAGTCAAATATGTGGGTGCTTAAGAGAAAAGAATGGAGCTAATCTCCATTTCTCTCCTGGGGTTATATCTAATTTGTTGTAGACTTTTGTCTAAATGAACGCTTCTTCGAGTTCTTTGTGAATACCTTAGTTGATGAGGTGCTGCTGCCTTGTTTCGGTTTCTTGGTTGGTTCATCAAACGGTACATCCTTGGGCTCTATGGCGTCCATAGGCAAAGGAGTCTTCCTTGGAGTAGTGGACAGGGTGCATTGAATTTCAACTCCACACTCCTCACCGACCTCGTTGTCCAGAGACATCCAACGTTCTGATCGTCGACTTGTAGTTCGTAAATGTTGAAAAGATGAAGGTGAATGAGACTTGGCACGACCTCCTTTCGAAGAAGTAGATCCACCAGCACCCTGCTTCTTTAGCGGCAGTTCACCAATCCTCCGGACAGTAGGTCGAACATTACTCTTAATCCGACCAACACTCTCAAGTGGTATGGCCGGTTCACCCAGTGATATACGTCGTGACCGTTCATCCTCCTCTTCTTCCCATAGTCTCATACTCCATGACTCGGCCCATGTTATCCAACTGCGGGCTATACGTTTCTTGAGTCCACGACGGACTTTATCATCAATGCCTGAGATGGATGTGGACCGGGAGAATGAGGATGATAATGATGCTGTTAATGGGATGGGATTTTGAGGGTTGGCAGTGGATGAGGATGAGGATGATTCCCCATTTAATTCCATTTCAATTCTCATTGACAATCCTTGAGGTTTGGAACTGACGGATGTAGGTGATGCCGTTGATGCTGTGATACCCTTAGCTGATGATGGTGTAGGTTCTGGAAGGTTTAATGTCGATGAAGAACTCGCTGCAGACTGCCGCGACGAGGTATTCTCAAATGGGGTACCAGCAGAGGGAATGGTAGCAGTACTACTATTCCCAATAGTCTTCTTATCCAATATCATACTCCTCATTGATATATTTGATAATGATTTTGATACCTCATAACTTGGCATTTGCTTCGTTTTCAATGTCCCACGTGAATTATAACTTGATAGTACATCCTTATCCTTGTCTTGTTGGTCCTTGTATCCCTCTGATTTAGATCTCCGTGCCTTGGTTGTTGGTTTCGACATATTCAATGTAGTATCCTCGGAACAACTTGGTAACTTATCAAAAACATGTGATATAGCCAATGAACCATACGAGCAACCCACATCGGTCTCTGTATCAGTGGAGTTCTTTGCCTTGATTGCTGATAATAACGAAGCACCGACTTGCGCTGGTTCATCTATATTCAATCGCTGTTTAGTATTATAATTACCCTTGTTTAGAATAGTCCTACCCTGTTTGGATGATGATTTATTGTACGCAGAAGTGCTACATAATCCTTCCGGTGGTAATAATAACGGATGACTAAAACAAGCTGATAATAATCCATCATCATTCTCACTGTTACTGCGTCGTCTATTACTACTGTCACTGATACTCCGTCTAGTACCACTACCCTTTTTATTCCGTCCTCCTCCTGGCTTTTTATTAATGGAGGACATATCAATCCATTCTATATTACCCTCGTCACATTCGGATAATGTTACTGAGACTGTGACAACTGTGCCTTTGACTACACTTGACATTAGATATGCGCCGAATTTTGGTAATGTCGTCTGTGGCGTAATGTCGAATGAGAAGTTACATGTTAATTTCCAACATTTATTACTGTTTGGCTGCTGTGTAGTGGGTGTGGAGGACGGCTGTTGTATTAGTGATTGATGAATGGTAACACCCAATGGTATACTAGTCCCATTATCAGCCGTGGATTGATTCGAAGAAGCCAATGGATTACTGGAACTGCCTGGACTTATCAGTGTAACAAATTTAATTTCCCTTTCAATACAATTAACATCATCTTTCTGTGTTTCCCAAGGTGTACATGTTATATTCGAGTCACCAATACTAGTATGAAATTTACTAAAACTGTTTAATGCATCATCAGCTAAGAATAAAGTATAAAAATCATCAATTGATGATACTGATGATCCAGATAGTGGATTAAATCGTAAATGTGGTAATATTATTGTATTACCGCTTTTATCAAAGCTATTGGATGAGGTTTGTAAACTCCCGGTAGAGTTTGACCGTGATATTGATTTATGTCTATTTTTATTGAGGGATTGATGTGAATTATTTGTTTGTTGCTGTGGATAATTACTTGGTTTATAATATCGCGAACCACTCCAATTACTACCCCGTTCATCTTCACTATTGTTAGTTGATAGTTGTTGGTTTATTGGCGGCGAGGTTGACGGCGAAGTATTATTAGGCTGCTCGTCATCATTAGCAGTAGTATTGCGATTATCACAGCCGAATATTGTATCTATTAGAACATCTATTAAGGTATAATCACATGTTGATGATGGTGAATATTCAGAGTCGTCTGTATCTGCAAACGGAGGCATCATCTATTTATATGGTGGTATATATGTAGTAGTAGTGGGTTGTTGGTTAAGTTTTTATTGCAATGTGGTGCACCTTATTAAATTGTTGTATATCGTATCAATTTGTTGAATAATATAATGCTACACTCTCATCGTCGCCAACTACTACTACACTCCTATTGACAACAACGGATAATAACACCACATCGATAATGGGTAGCTAATAGTTCGAAAATAAAACACTGACCTAACATTATTTTGTGGTAGTTGTGGTTTTCTCGTAATAGCATTTAAAAGTTGGGATGAGAAAGCCCTTTGGTATGCCCATTGCCCTTACCGGAGAGGCCGGTTCTCTAATACTTATCAAATACACTAAGTAACTACCTATCTTATCCAAGATAAAAAGTAAAATTTGGCCAAAAAAAATAATGTTAGCGACGGCAATGAGACGATGATCATGACGTTGAGCGGATGAATTAATGACCAGCTAATATTTCGGCAGCTATCCATGACCGATGTTAATGAAGAGATTCATGTTTATCAGATTTATTAGTAACTTATCCGTTGTTTAGTAATTAGCTTGCCCTTCATATCAATATCATCAAATTAAGATTAAAAGAAGTTAGTGAATGAAATACACATCACTTGAGGATTATATGTATCTAGGATAAGAGATATTAGATTGTAGAGGATAGACAGTAGTTGCAATTCTATTTTGTCAACATAAAGTATTGCAGTTGATCGGCGGGCGAGACTCTATATTGATTGTCAGCTCTGTTTAAGTATCCTTATCAATCACAGTCGATCTGGTACTCGAGGGAGAGACCGTTCTGGCCAGCAGGAGATCACTATTACATCACCTAAGATCACCTACGCTAGAGAGAAGGAGATCTAAGATTTGTCATCATGCCACATTCCAACTACCAACCAAACGAATACTATTATAAAGAATGGCATAGAAGAAGCATGGAAAACATGAATGATATCCGTCGGAAGAATACCAGCAACGATTATTATACTTATACCATTTGTGCTAGCAATAAAGAATGGGATAGAAGTAAAAGTATACCCGACGGCGTAGAACCACTCACGTGTCAGGAGACAATGTGGCAGCCATTTCTAAGTTGTGGATTATGTCAAGATGAGATAGAACAGGATTTAAACTCATCATATAATAACAATGCTCGAGAGGATAAAGAAGAATTAGAGACTGATTGGGGTCAGCTCCTTTGGAATTTGAGCGGGATGGAGTTCTTAAGATTGGCTTGTGAGGATGCAAAAGTGATTGATGATACTATACCAAACGATTCGATTATTGTTTCAAGCATGGCAATGGGAATGTAGTTAATTTGTTTATGATAGTTCGATTCGTGTCTGAATAGCTAGCAGTAACAACTAAGTAGAGTATGTCTAGGATGAAATCTTTCGTAGTAGTATAGAATAGAATCTCTCCTCCTAAATTGCCTAGTATTATATAGTTGACAAGATAGTATTAATATAAAAAACAAAACTTTATATTATATACCTCCTAGCTCTCACTCTCAAAAATTGTAGAAGTGCCACAAAAAAGTAAGCCTACCTTCGGACGTCCTCTCTCCGTGTCACCCATCAGACATCTTGATATGTGACGTCAACTTACTTAGGGACGAGCTCTAACATAAGTATCAACGTCAATAGGAGCATACACATTGGTCTTATCAGCATCCTCGAGCTCAATCCTGTAGGCATTACCGTCGTCCCAAGTCTTGACAATCTTTCCATTCGTAAATTCTCCGATGTTGGCCTGAACTAAGTCTCCAACCTTGAAACGAAGCTTGTCGGAAACCAAACATGCCATGAAGCACTGCTTGAGCCAATCATGATCAAGATTCTTTCCAATGAAGACGAAGATGTTCTCACGCTCAGATCTGTACAAAGAAGGATGATGATATGTGAGATATCAAGTTGTGAATAAGATACGTACATATGTCACTTATGCCAGCTCTGTAATACACTCTACACTAGAAACTTACTCTGGGACTCCCCACTTTTGATCAGAAATGTTGCCATTGAACAACATACCTACTCCCTGGAAGATGAACTTGGTATCAACGCCCTTGATACTAAGGATACCCTTGTAGCGGTAGAGGTTGGCTCCATCTTCTTGAATCAAACGTCCAATCCAACGAGATAACATCTCCTGGTTAACATTACCCTTGACACGGCAACTAATAGATGATACCGTAGAGTCATGCTGATGTTCGGCATCCTCGGCTAAGAACTCAGGGTCAAAGTCAAGAACACGCTGAAGCTCGAATGCTTGGATGTTGAGCAATTCCTTGGGAGATACCTTGGCTGCATATTCAGTTGATGGGGAAATGGGAAGAGATGAGGATATATGAGTGTATAATTCTAGTCAATACCAACAACAATAACAACCAATTCTAATCTATAAAACTTACCATGCTCACAACGAAGGATAGGTGTGGTAGGGTTGAGTTTTCGTAGCGCTGCTTCAATCTTCTTTAACTTGGCTTCGTCGGCAAGGTCGATCTTGTTCAATAAGATCTTATCCGCAAAGCAGACTTGTTCCTCTGATTCATTCTCAACTCCCTCTCTAAGATGGTAGATTATCAAAAGAACGTATATATGAGATACATATATGAATTGATAAAGAAGATATACATTATAGATATGCACATGCAGATACTCTACTTACGGCTTCTCCTCGGCAAGACGATCAAGGATGACATGGGCATCAACTACTGTGATAACAGAGTCGAGGCTGTACATATCTTTGATATCTTCATCAACAAAGAATGTTTGAACAACGGGTGCTGGATCGGCTAAGCCGGTAGTTTCAATGATCACTCCATCTATAATCAAAGCGAGTGAGACGAGAAGGATACACGGGCGTGTATAATATGATTCATATGATGAGACATATTAGATACAATAATTATGAACACATCATATGCACATCATACAATCTTTCACTTACCAAACTGATCAACTCTCTTGTGTAGGCGCTTTAATGCCTCAACAAGATCACCACGAACAGTACAACAGATACAACCATTCATAACCTCAATAACTTCCTCATCGACATTTTCGGGTAACACCTTATCATCAACTCCAATCTCACCAAACTCATTCTCGATAACTGCAAACTTCATACCATGTGTGCTATCGTTTAGGATGTTGTTTAGGAGGGTGGTCTTACCGCTCCCGAGGAAACCTGTTAATACGGTTACTGGTACTTTGCTCATCTTGCTACTATCACGCTTTGACATTGTTTTATTGATTCAACAAAAGATTTTATGAGGCCACCAATTGCAATTGCAAATTACAGATCTCTACGACGACTACTACTATTCCTCTGTAGAGTTTCTTTCTGTGCTTCACTTTATTAGTGGTCAGCGAGGCGTTTCCTCAGGATACCTTTGATTAGGATGCCCTGAGCTCTTGCCCTTTAGTCTATCTGTGCCCTTGGACAACTCCGCTGTGGCACGTGATGTTGCTTTCCGGCATTGGCAATTATTTCTGATGCAATTGATGCCACTACCATCGTATTTGATCGTTAATTGAGCATGCATAGCATGAAGAGGGGTGATGATAATAGTAATACTAATAACATAAGTCGAGAGCAAGTCCAATTCAACGACGGTACCAACAATCGTGAACTTTGGGTGATAGTAGACGGGTATATACTGGACGTTACTCGGTTTGCTGATCATCATCCAGCTGGTGCAAAGAAGATAATAGATCGACGTGCAAAATCAATTGATATATCATCAAACTTTCTCGATCACTTTGGGCATACAGTTCGAGCATTTCGAGACGCTTGCCGACGATACGACGATACCCAATCAATAGTTGTTTCTCTACTCTCCCTTCATATCATCATATCTAATTCAACATACCGATGATGATGCGTCAACCTTATCACTACTCACCGCATAATTATGAACAAGGTGATGATGATGAGATGTACTCGACTGTACAATACTTGTCTCATCATGCATATCTCCCTCCGATGACTACTCCTCAGGGATATCAACAATATCAATATCATCCATCAGGACCTCCACCTCAAGGTCAGCAAATGTACTACGGATCATGGACAGGTGCACAGTATCAAGACTATGATGGGCATGATGGTAGGATATCCTCGTACTCTTATCAGCCGATTGATTTACAAGAACATAATGCACGCGATCATAAGCTGAGGATGATCATCAATCATGTAATGAGTGAACCATCAGCTACTTTGTTTGATATTCAAAGTAAGTAATGATTACTATATATAGTGACATGTGATATGTTCAATTCGTTTCCAGTTTATCAGCAGATTTGATATCTCACATATACTACTCTTGTACTACACATACATATCTTTATCAGCTATAATCCCCGACATTGCCTGCTTTGATGAGGATGGATCAAGATTTGTTAATGAACGTCTTCGTTCTGGTTCCCTTGATGAGCAAGAGTTAGCCATGAAGGTTGCTTTACTTGGAAAAGAAGATCTTTGGGTTGACAACTATGGAAGGTTCGTTCTCCAAGGCCTCTTTGAATTTGGAACAGACAAGATGAAGGAAGAACTAGTTGCCCGTATGTGTGGCCGAGATGTTGTTTCACTTTGCATGCATAAGAATGGGTGCCGAGTCATACAAAAGGCAATTCGATGTCTTGCCCAAGAATATATAAACAAGCTAATCCTCAAGATTCGTGGTAAGATCTTAACCTTGTCTCGTGATCCCAACGGCAATCACGTGGTTCAAAGACTCATCCAAGTTATGAGCTCCTTTGCCACAATTAAAGACAAAGATGGCACGTCTAATGCCGCTGCTTCTTCACAGATACAGTTCATCATTGATGATATTATGGTGAACATAGACGATTTGTCAACACACTGCTATGGATGCCGAGTCGTCCAACGTGCGATCAAGCACTGTGTTGATGAGCAAAAGCATGCTGTCGTCGAGCAGATCATCTCATGCGATGTTGAAACACTCATTTGTGACAGGTATGGAAATTATGTCATTCAAGCCGTCTTGTTCAATGGCAGTGAAGAACAAATTGCCTCTATCATCGAAAGATTGACCGAGAGTGATCAGCTCCTCAAGTTTGCAAGACAAAAATACGCCTCCAACATCATCGAAACCATACTTGAACATGGTGAACTTGAGCACAAGACGAAGCTAGTCGAGGGAATGCTTTTAGATACAAGACACGAGGAAGGAGGGTACTGTTGTTTAGTCGAGCTATCAAAAGATAGAATAGCAAACTACGTTGTCAACAAGGCCTTGGAGAACTGTGATGGTGGTTTACAAGAAGAGCTCTTTGAATTACTATCCTCAAACTACCAAGAGCTGTCCAAGTCTCGTTATGGTAAATATGTTTTGCAGACGTTGCGTAAGCATCAGTCGGCCTCCGCTTGAGAATGTGCTCGATCTAATATATGTAGTCTTGTGATTCAGTAATTAAGCTTTAATTGTTGTGTTGATACCTTAAGGCGTGTGATGTATGATATTATTATCCCATGCTTCAAACTTTGTTTAGATGCAGAAAAGTCACTTTTCACTTCTTTGCAAAGGCCAATCCGGCCTGTATGTCCGCCTTGTCTCTATTCATTTCACGCATAAAGACATGATCTTGTGTCAATTTGTTTGTTGAGTAAATCTCCATCGCTCTCATCATGTAAATGTCTGCAATAGCATAATCCTTCCTACTTGATGCAAGCCTTCCAAGCTTGTGCATTAATCTACCAACATCCAAGTGTGACTTGCCAAGCACATTTATACGGATTTTAAGTGCTTCTTCATAGACCTTAATCGCTCCAGATGTATTTCGGCTCTTCTCTAAAGCATCGGCAAGGCATGATAGTGTAATTGCCACCGTGAGATGTTCGTTGCCATACCTTATCTTTTGCATGTCAACAACTTGCTTATAAAGAGAGACACCCTCAGCGAAATTTCCTCGAGAGCATTCGATGGTGGCAATATTGTGCAATGTCACAGCCACCTCAGGATGTGACAAACCAAGATGTAGTGTTTCTATACCGAGTACCTCTTGATAGATTGTAAAAGCCTCGTCATAATCACCCGTCTCCATATATAGGTTACCAATATTTCCCAGTATAGCGGCTATGTTTCCGTGCTGTGTCCCCAATACCTCCTTCATACCTCTTAGTGACGCGTTATATGCTGATAAAGCCGCGGTATAACGATGTGACCGTCTATGTATCTGTCCAATTTGATGTAATGTCATGGCAATATCCATCTCTGCTCCTGCCCCCGCCTCTCCTTCTTTTGCCTTGGCCTTGGCACTGTTGAAGTGAGCTATACCCACAGGTTGCTGTGAATCGCTCTGGTTAAATAGCTCATCATAGTAAAACTTGGAGTCGTCGTCACTGCCTTTGGATGATTCCTTATTGTGATTGGACAGGGCCCATCGGTCAAATCTAGTTTCTAAAAAGAGCTCCATCTCTCCATTCTCTGCAACATCATCTACACCGTCAGTTGCATTACTCTCACTCTTACCAATGGTGGTAGACTTGGCCATACGCACCTCCTTCAATGAGAATGAATCATCAATAATATTATTATCCATATTATCCAACCAATCCTTCTCGTCGTCGACATCACCTCCTGATTTACCCCTTGCGCCACTACTACTTCCTTGGGTGGTACTGCCTTGTAAACTCCCGGTATCAGATCCACCATCACTATCACCTCGTTTGGATAATAGCTTATGCTGTTGTTCGGTATTGGCAGTCTTAAACTTGACTGCATATCTCAAACTAGCATGGTAGAACTTTAATGCCTTATCCTCGTTGCCCTTGTGTTCTAGTATCATTCCCATATCCCGGAGTGTTACACTGTGTATAGAGAGAGAAGAAGATGTGAGCTATATGTATCTCGGTATAGCCGGATACAACACATAATGCATACATAAAAGACATACCTTGTAGTCAATGGGTTATTATTCCTAAATTCATTCTTCTTCCGTCCTTTCCCGCCATTCTCATCAGGCCGTCCCTTTAAACTTAATTCATATATCTTCATCGCCTCACCATACTCACCACGTTTCACTTGTACACTCCCCATCATATTTAATAACACAGCTAAACTTGGATGATCCACTCCCAATGAATCCCTCCTCATCCGGTATGCAATTGTATACATTCTCAAACTCTTAATTAATTGATTCTTATCTTCATGTTGGATACCCATGCCTACAATATTTGCTGAATTTTGAATGGTGGATTGTGCATGATGAACATTATTTAATGATTTTAATACCTTTATTGTTAAGGGGTCTGTATCGGAATATCCAGCGGCGGTCATTTCTTTTAGGGCTAGGAGGTAGTACTTCATTGCTAAGCGATATCGGAATGATTTTTTATGTGATCGTTGTGCCTTCTTGAGGAGTTTGGCTATATTCTCCTTGGATGATTTAGGTATATTTGCTCTATTTTGTGTATGAGTTGGACTGATATCGGATATAGTACTACCGCCCTCAACTGTTGTTTGTTGTTGAAAGGATTGTGTAGCTCCTTCCAATTCACCCAATGTTATTGCCTTCTCTTCTTCTTTTGCCAATCTACTTTCTAACTTGCTATTACTTCCACTACTACTTCTAATACCGCCACCACTTGACGAAGAAGATCTCATACCATCCAAAAACGAACTAATCCGTCGCATAGGCGTGGGTTCTAACATCTTCTTAATAAGTGCATCTTCCGGATCATTATCATCTAATTCATTCGACTCTTTGGATAGTAGACATGATGCCGTCAAGTTGGACGGTGTACGTTTAAATGAGGGTATGAATTTCTTAAGCTTATCGGATGCTTTACGTGTTGGTGATGGTGGATTGTTGGTAGATGATTGTTTGGAGTTTTTGTTGTTGGTGTCTTTGTTATCATCTGATTGTAGATCAAATTTAACTCTGTTGGTATTGTGTACTCTAAACAAAGAGAGTAGAGGGTCGTCGTTCTCGGCATCATCTGCCAAGTTACTATTCGACGGACCAACACCATCATCTCCAATATTGGGTATGTTTGTTGGAGACATTGATCCGCTACTGCCAAATGATACACTCCGCAATGATGAACTAGAGTTTAGTGTTGGTGTATCATTCTTCTTTTTGCGTCCTAGAAGTAAGTTACCGCTGCCGCTTCCAATACGCTTCGTCAAGCTTGGACTTTTGAGCAGTGGTGCCGGTGGTGTTATTGTATTAACTGATGTTGGCATATTGCAATTTAATTAAATATTTTGTATTAACAATATTGTGGGAGACGCTGTGCATATCTTGTGTTCACTAATTCTAATATCCTTTAGCCTATCTGCAACTGAAAAGATAGTCTACGCCTACGAGAGGATATTACTACCCATATAATTGCAGCAGAGTGGTAATAGATACAACATTGTCATTGGTGCCTTTTATTGCTTGATTCAAGGCGGCAAAAATAGGATACCGAAACTGAATTGCAAAAGACGGGAAACTTCATCTACTATCTACACACAGCTTATCAGGGGTTGAGATGCTAATGAAGCTATATCATCATGTTGACTTGATTAATTACTAGTGTCGATAGTTGTTGATCTTCCGTTTTGTATGATCGTTCAGATGGTAGTAGTTCGTGACAATTATACATTCCACCTGTAAGCTCTACTCTCATAATTTTTTCCACCCTCCATTTTTTGCATGCAGCGGTTCAGAATCGTATACCTACCCACTCTCGAATCAATACATCTATTTATACTGATAGAATAGCAACTAATTCTAATTGGTTTATCTCCTGTCAAAAACCTATTAATTTAAGATCATCATGGCCGATAATAACACCGAAGAGAAGAAGGGACCATCCAAAAAGGAGCTCAAAAAGCTGGCTAAAAAGAAGGAAAAGGATGCTGCAAAAGCTGCTGCCAAAGGAGCCAAAGGCGGAGGAGCACAAGCCGGAAAAGGCGCGCCTTCTAAAAGTAATGGAGGAGCTCAACCTCAGGTTAAGAAGTCTTCTGCACCAACTTATCGATTGGCCAATGTACCAAGCAATGGTATATCAGATGCATGTACATTAAAAGCATGTATGGCATCAATACTCTATTCCACTCCACTCTTACCAGGCGGTGATACCTCCGACTCATTACCATTCATTCACGGTCCTGCATTATTATATGGTGATCCATCCTCATCTTCCTCAACACCTGATACTATTGCATTTGGAGGCAATTCCATCATCAAGGCATTGGCATTAATTGATAATAGTAAAGAGGGTACCAATAATATTACCAATGTTGTTGATGATTGGTTGGAATTTGAAAGTCGTGAATTACGCCCGGCATTAAGTTCAGGTAATTCGAAAAAGATTACCAAGGTATTGAGTAAGATTGATACTGCATTGGAGGTTAGTGGTGGTAGTAGTGTTATTACTGGTGGTGAGGGTACGATGACTGTAGCAGATTTGGCAATCACACTAAGTTTATTACATGCTCATTCAGACAATGGTATTGATATTCTATCCACCGCCTCAAGTACCATTCAATCATATGTCAATCTAACAAAGAATCATCCAGCATACACCTCCGCCAAAAAGTTAATCAAGAAATTACTCCCCCTACCAGCATTTGATCCATCAAATCCATCATTATTAGCAGCCTCCTCGTCCATCTTTGCCTCCGCCATTACCAAAGTCTTCCCCTCGGCAATAAGCTTAGGACTTGAAATTAAGGCATTTAAATGTAAAGATATTAAACATGGTGATTATCAATGTAACATTGCAATGCCATTATATCAAAAATTAAAAGCAAGTGGTAGTTTACCAGACGGTGTTAATACACCTCAAAACGTTGCACAATTGATTATTGATGCAGTAGGTGATGATAATCCAGTATTGTGTGATTTAGTTGTTAATGGTCCTGGATTTATAATGAGTCGGATTAAGACAAGTTATTTGGAGGGGGGTGTTAATGATATTGTTAAGAATGGTACACCTACTCAACCCAAGTGTGCTACCTCCCCCTCTGATGAAGGGAAGAAGGATGAGAAGGATGTGGTAGTTGTTGATTTCTCATCACCAAACATTGCAAAGGAAATGCACGTTGGTCATTTACGATCAACCATCATCGGCGAATCAGTATGTCGTATCCTAGAATATACAGGATGTAACGTCCAACGTGTGAATCATGTAGGAGATTGGGGTACACAATTCGGTATGTTAATACAGTATCTCAAGGAGGAATATCCAGACTTTGCCAATGGTGACATGCCAAACATTACTGACTTGACTGTCTTTTATAAGAATGCCAAGATGAGATTTGATGAATCACCTGAATTTAAAAAGGTGTCACAGTTGAATGTTGTCAAGTTACAGGCTGGTGATGAAGAGTGTAAATTGATTTGGCAATTATTGTGTGATATTAGTCGTATTGAATTTGAGAAGGTATACAAACGATTAGATATTACTGTTACGGAATGTGGTGAGAGTTTTTATAATGATAAGATTGCTCCGGTTATTGATGAATTCATCACGGCAGGATATTGCTCGGTTGAGGAGGGTGGTGCCAAATGTGTCTTTGTTCCCAAGTATAAGATACCACTAATGTTGCAAAAGAGTGATGGTGGATACGGGTATGATTCGACGGATATGGCAGCTATCAAGTACCGTCTTGATGTATTGGATGCCAAGCAAATTGTTTATATTACTGACTTTACTCAAGGTGATCACTTCCAAATGGTATTCGCTGCTGCCAAGAAGATTGGTTGGGTTGGTGATGATAGTCATCGATTGGATCATATTGGATTTGGTACCGTGCAAGGTGAGGATGGTAAGAGGTTCAAGACACGATCTGGTGATACAGTCCGATTAGTAGACTTGTTAGATGAGGCCGTATCACGTATGGAAAGTAGTTTGAAGGAACGTATGGAGGGTAAGGAGGAGAAGGATAAACGATCTGAGGAGGAATTACATGAAACGGCATCGGCAATGGGATATGGTGCCGTCAAGTACTTTGACTTACGTCGTAACCCCACATCCAACTACATCTTTTCGTATGATCGTATGTTGGATACCAAGGGTAATACAGCCATCTATCTACTGTATGCGCATGCTCGTCTTGAATCAATCATCACCAAGGGCAAGGCTCAACACGGTGTAGACGTTGATACATTAATCAAGGATGGCAAGTCCAAGATTGTTTTGGATCACAAGTCGGAACGTAACCTTGGCTTGCACTTACAATTCTTTGCTGATTCGATTGAGGAAACATTGAAGGACTTATTCCCCTATCATATTTGTGACTTTGTGTATGCTCTGTCGATTGCGGCATCTGAGTTTGTTACCCAATGTCATGTGTTGGGTAGTCCTGAGATGGAGAGTCGATTGTTGCTTTGCCGTGCCACGGCAATTACAATGAGGCAGTGCTTTGAGTTGCTGGGTATTAAGCCTGTGATGAGGATCTAAGATTTAGTGGTTGATAGTTGTAGCTGTTGTTAATTAATAGCAATAAGTTGTTGTGGACATGCCGTGATTTCTTTTCTTGACCACTTTAGTTTATAACTATGAACGAATCTAGTCACTGTCGGAATCATCAAACGTCAAGTCCACAACGGCATCATTCTTCTCCTCTTCATTATTCGCCTTTGCTGCGGGCTTCTTTGAGTCGGCACCACCCTCCAACTCTGCTTTTACCTTTGCTGTCGCTAACTTGGCATGTTCGACTTTCTCTTTGCTAGTTTGCTTACTTCCCGATGGCTTCATCTTCTTCTTCTCACTCGATCCACTCTCAGACTGTTCTGTGTCCGCTGCTACTCTCTTCTTTGGCGACTTTCGTTTCTTCTTACTTGATGCAGGAGACAGAATCTGTT
>Ga0075437_13114_pt1 | contig 16287 bp, 12 predicted proteins | sample MintriMetagenome_FD_74266 | JGI IMG/M metagenome (GOLD analysis project Ga0075437, IMG submission 74266) | Marine eukaryotic communities from Monterey Bay, USA to study complex ecological interactions - Minidiscus trioculatus and... | ecosystem: Environmental > Aquatic > Marine > Unclassified...
CAATTGTGGGCATACCAGTCGTTGGCTCTTGGGTCGTTGGAGAAATAGTTGGCTCATTTGTGGTTGGGGAAACAGTTCTGTGGAGTTTAATGTAGAAATGATAAGGAGATGTAAAGTTAGTACATGGAATGAATGACTTAATACTCTCCAACACTATAACGACTTAATACTTACGGCTCGTTAGTAGCTGGTTGATCAGTGGGCGCAGGCGTGATGGGTGCCCAAGTGGATGGAGTCACAGGGACTGCTCCTGGTGGCGTTACACCAGAGTTAGTTGATGGTGGAGTTACCGGGGGATTCGTCGGCGAGACTAAAGGCACGGCAATGGGTGGATTCGTGGGAAGTGGTGCTTCTTGGTTCAAAGAGTTCTGGGGTGGGGTCGTCTGGTAATTAACTGGAGCAGGAGTTGGTGGAGGAGTATCCGGAAGGAGCATACGAGTATCAGGCGGAATTGGAGCGTAGATTGTTGTCAATACAGACGCTTCTTGAACTCCAGTAACAGTTTCCTCACCAATGATTGGTGGGATCTCCCTCTGCTGTTCTTCTGTTGCCTCCATTCCGGATCCTATGAGTTGTTGTTTAGGAAAAGGAGAGAAAGATGTTGTTGTGAGGAACTATACATGAGACAAGGCTGACATATCATAGTGCCCTATTATGTCAAGAAGAACATATCCTATCGACTTACCTTCCCATAAACTGTTGAGAGAGTTGGAAGATATGAATGCCGGTAAGATAAGACTGTCTACTAGGTACACACGACAAGATAAGTAGCAAAGAAGTATACAAAACTCACAATTGGTAATGAACAACACCATCACCATCACTCCCAACTACCAAATTATTATCATCCATAACAATATCTAGGGTATTATACCATGGATCTGTATCATCACGTTTAAACTTGATGTATGACTGAATGTATCGATCGACACCCGTGAATAGTGTTTGAATCTCACTATCAATAAACTCCTTACATACATCAGCTTGCATATGCTGTAGGATGCATTCTGGCCATGTATCCTTTGCTAGTTGTAGAATCTGTGTAGTTGATAGTAGAGGAGTCATAGTGGGTAGAGAAAATGGAGTGTGAGAGATCTCTCAGAGCATAATGACATCCCGACACAAATAACAATCATATGAAACAACAACTTACCCTCTTTTCCATATTCATCGTACGTGCCAACTTCCTCTGGTCATCACTCAGAATATACCCATGTGTCTCATCAACGACAGAACCGACACTTGCAGTTCGTAACCGATCTTGATCAATGATAGGCTGTGAGTCATCGACAGTGTTGTATGGGGCAAGATAATCATCGTAAAAGTATGTAACGATTGCCGATAGGATGGTTAGGAAGAATAGAAATTTGAGGGATGATTGACGACGACGCTGTTGATTTCGTCCACCTCCATTGATATTGTTGTTGTTGTTGTTGTTGAATGATAATCTGTTGAATCGATTATTATTCCAACGATGACCACCACCGAGTAGTGGACTTGTTTCTAACATTGTAGTTATTATTGCAATAAACTGATGTTTATCTGTTGATGATTGATATATTGATTAAACAATCGACTTTGTAAATTTATGAACTCTGCATCCAAATATCTGATCGTAATAGTATATGACCCTGTTGCTTTCAATTACTATGCAGCTACTTGCTATTGTTGTCGAGGCCGAGGTCACATCAACAGGCATAGTGGTTGCTAATTTTAGCCTGTGGTCACTCTTCTATTTTGTTCAGCTATAACCTCGAGCTGCAATTTGAGACATATTTTGTCCTCATTGTTTCTTGAATCCTTTTATTAACCCTCGATTAAATTCAATGTTCAAGCAACTACTGCCGGTTGTAGTCTACCTTTCACTACCACTACTACCACTATCACTATGACTCAATTCCACTGCTGTTCAACACTTTAGATGGAGGATACCGCCATATGAATTATTATCAATGTTTTGGATGTCGTCCTCTTGTGATTTGTATCCCCTTGAAAAGAAGGCAATACTGCCTTGAAGGGGTAATGAATGGTGAAATGTGTACTTATATCTCCTCACTGACTCTCATGCACTTTTAACACTTTAAATAATTCCACTGAATAATATCGATAATGTTGCAAGTTGAGTATCCCTCCTCCTCTTTTGATAAAGAGATTAACCTCCAGCCTCGACCTTAATGTGCCCCACCTATGACGTTGATTGGAGCAGCTTAATTGGTAACTATGTATTCCCCCGACACATTATTCAACGTGCCTTCATATTATTTATGCATACCGATAATAATAATCATCAATAACTACTCATAACTAACCCCAAAGTCATAAATTCAAACTTAATCCTCATCATCAACATTGGGTGGAGTAGTAAATGCTCTCCAACCAAGGTAGATTGTTCGTATAAACGCCGGTATATAAATCAAACTTAATGGGCGGAATTGATGGTTCTTACCACTCCATATATATCGTTGGAAGAAGAGTATACAATACCGTCGTAACATGTGTGCATAATCTGAATAAAAGTTTAAATGGTGGTTGTAGAATGCTAATATCCAAACACAAAGACTTGTTAAACAACTAGCCAGGAATATATTCATCCTTCGTGCACTTTTATCTTCATTTTCTTTGGGAATGAATAAGTCCAGTGCAACTGAATACAACCAATGTAATAATCCTTGGAGAAATCCGATTTGTATTGTAAGAAACTCAAACTCGTGATGATGATGTAATAAACCCAAGCACGATGTATACCCCACAGCTGCCGCTTTTGTTGCCTGTCCATGACCTAATAATACACTACCCGTTACTGTTGATACAAAGATTGATACTACTTCTAATCTAAACGATGATGCCAATAAAAATCGATATAGTAATTTTCCTATCCGTACCCATTTGCTATCTGTAGACTTTGGTGCATAATCTTCACGTGTTTCCATGAATGTTACTAACACGGCACCAGCTATTAACGCCGCAGGTGCACCTAGAGAAAATTGAAAGAAGAGAGAGGTTTTGAGATAAAGGTACGATACATTAGCGATTATAATTTGCAGTGGTGTACGATACGTAATATCCATACAAATCTCACCTAATCCGTTTTGCCACTCCCATGCTGAGAATGCCATGTCGGTATCATCATAGAAGACATTGCTTAATTCTATACCACGGTTGTTATTAACTACATCAAGTTTTGATGAGGAATAGGAATGCTTGATGTTATTGTTCACTCGATACTTTGATAGGTGTTTCTTTTGCAATGAGTTGTTGGATGGTAGATATGATTTGACGACAAATGCATCACATATCTTACAACAAGAAATCACAGCAACAATAATAGAAACGAATATGCGGTGTATCATGAATACCATAATCTAATGGACCACAAACTAACACACTACATAATAATATCACACACAACAGACTCTCATAAAAATTCAGGATACCAAACAAATGACATTAGTGGTGGCGACAAATCAAATTGTCTTACATCTCACATAGTTTTACTCAATAGAGCATCAAGTAGTGGAGTTAACTTCAACTCTTCTCTCATTTGGGCTGATTAACTTGGGATGAGAAGTCGAGAGTAAAAGAGAGAGTTGAGGTTGAGAGAAAAGGTGAGGTGTCTGAGACAATATCCACTTCAACATCACACTAAAATTCTATCTATTCTGTCCATACTCGAGTTAGTATTAGTTTGTCATTAATATAACACTATTATCCTCTTTTCTCCTCTTATAATTCTACTTCTATCTTCATCAAGAACTTAAAATATATACCGATACAGATAAGGTATTATGACCAAACCTGTGATGACTAAGACGAAGGAATACGCGAATCGATGTTTAATGTTCTTCAGCAAATTCAAGTTCCGACAAAGACTGCCTCGCCCGATACTGCCCCCAATACTAACGACCAGCAACATAAAGAGATTGATATAAGACAGTTCAATGTAGATGACCTCAAGTTACTAAAGACACAGGATCCATTTCTCTATTACTCGATACCTGCCGTGAACAGAGCAAACCTTACAAGCAAGACCGTCGATCATAATCAAGTACTTCAAGATGCTGTTCAATATCCATCGACGAATGCTTTAGTATTAAGAAGATCTCGAGTATCGACCGAATGTCATGCTGCTTTAACATTTGAAGATCTTTACATGTAGTTGTTGATAAAGAGAGAAGTTCTAGGTCTGAGATGGAGGTAAGAAAAAGTTTGTCCTTGTACTGTTATGCGACAGAAGAGTGTTTGTTTTGGATGATTGTAGCTGTAGAGAAGTGTATTGTTATATTGTATTGATAGGATGTAGATATAGCCAAACTAAAGTGAAGTGTATACTATCCATTCCGCTCGTACAATTGATGTTGATGTGTGTTAATATGTTTATATAGTCCGTACATACGAATACTACTAGGCTTCCAATTGTAGAGACTTTAAAATCGATACTCATCAATGTTTAACCTACCGTGTCGTTATAACGAAGTGAAATATGATATACTACTGTGTCTTTGATCTCTTTTCTGTCCAGATAGTCAGTAGAAGACTGCTCCGCCAACACATTATGATCTAATAGTATTTGTATCGTTTATCAAAGGCAACAGCCTCATCCCTCTGAACACTCTTAATTTCATCTAAGTATTCTTGACGAGCTCGTAAAGCTTTTGTATAATCCTCTTTTGTTGCATGACCATTAGTGAACAACCCTTTGACTGCCGCCAGAGAGTCAGATTGTCCTCCCCTCACCCCAAGCATCCAGTGTTTCAATGCCCTATCCATTTTACCTGCATTCTTTTCCGAAACACCTAAATTGAACCTTACATCCACATCCCCAGCCATTGCTGCTATCTCCCAGTAGTGTCGAGCCTTTTTCATATCTCTTTGCACACCTCTACCATGCAAATAAGCATCACCAATGTTATGATATGATTCGATATTACCCATCTCTGCTGCCCGATGCCAGAGTTCTAATGCCTTGGCATAGTTTTGGTGTAATCCATACTTTCTGTTAGAATAGTAACATCCTAGACCATATATTGCTACATCATCGCCAAGCTCAATTCTTTTCTTTAACCGTCGAATATTTTCTTCATCATCGGGAGCTGGTGTTCTGCAAAAGGGACATTTCTCTTCATCATCTACCATGTGCACTGCATGAATACATCCACTACAAATAGTCTTTCCACAGCATGTATAATATCCCCTCCCAGTATTCAACATTGGCAAAAGTTGGAAACAGATTGGACAATCTTCTTCCTTTGGAGGAGGTTGTTTGAATAGTTTCTCATCGTGCAGTTCAGCCACTCGTCTCTCGCATTTCTTTTTATGCTTTGATCGATGCTTCTTTTTACATGCGGCATTACAATATTTAACCATCTCACATTTGTTGCATATGTTCATATCACTATCACTACCCTCCTTGCCGCAATTAGCGCATGTCGATAATGTTTTGGTATTGCAAACAGGTGATGTTGATGTATTAGAAAATCCATCAACATCACTATTAGTATTAGAAAATCCATCATCGACTTTCATTGTTTGTAGCTTTTCTATTAATGGCTCGTCGTCTCCGCTGTCAGCCGCCGCCGATGAAGCATCATTAATCTCAGGCATATTATTGTATGAATGTATATGTTATATTATGATCTATCGCAATAGGCCACAGGTATTCCTCTGCTCTACTCTTTATTATTGTTGATGATATGGCAATGAAAAATATCTTATCGATATCGCCAAGATACCATTTTTCTACGAGTTACATCTACAAAGAGCGATATAAGAGCGATACATATTATCGCTCAAAAAATAAAGATCAACAACAACAACTGAGCAATCCTTGCTATTGTTAGTCTATCACCACAATTGGATTATACATTATGCCATTAGTATTTGATGGTATCAACCGCGCCGACGAGAAGATGAGTGAGTCGTCCTCTACAGCCAGCAACAACAAACAATCAAACTCGTTGGCAACTGCTGTTCGTGATACTGTCAAACAGCCATCAACAGATATCGTTGCAACAACAACAACAACCAAACAGTCTAAATCTACACAGCAGTATAAATCAAAAAATGATAAAGAAGATAATAATATAATAATATGAAGAATAAAGATTCTAAATCTAAATCTACTCCGGCATCATCGTCTACCAAGACAACAAATTGCAATGCAGCCACTTCTTCTCCAACCTCAATGGCAAGTAGCAATAGAAGACAGTCTATTCATCGTTCTGTCAAATCTACCAAACCACCACCAATATCAGCATCAAATAAATCTACTGCCACCGCATCTACCAGCATTACAAGTACCAACGATACCTCTTCTACATTGCAAACTGCCACTACACCCTCCAATCATCAACAACAACAACAATATCAAGAGAATGATACATTCCTATCCCTAAGTAATCCAACGTACAAATCAGTATTATATACACATTTTCAACAAATGAATAATAATGATACAAGAGAAGAGGAGAAACGAGTAGCAACTAAAATTACAAACATTTTCAAGAAGAATGGTGGACGATTTTATAAAAAGAGTGGAAGAGGAAATGTACAGAAGGATATGACGTTTGTACAGGTTGATGAGGATGCTGCCTTGAGAAGTGAGTTGTATGCTAGTTTGTTTGTTTATTAGTTGGTATTGTAGTTTGATATGGTATTGTTGATATGATGAGCTCATCCTTATCTCCTCATCTTTATCTGATACATAGAAATCCAAGATGATATTAGACGAAGGAGGGAGAATGCTCAACATTGGCAACATCAACAAACTAGTATCTCCCCATCCGACGAGGTAGATATCCCTTCCTCTCCATCCATCTCAACATCACAAACCAAAACGGATAAAAAGAAGAAGAGCAGTAAGAAGAGTATTTCGATTGTCCGTAGGGAAGCTGCAAAGTTAGGATGGGAAAGTCGGACGAATGATGAGGATGATATGGTGGCGGATGGGGATGGTAGTAGTATGAGTAATTCATCAACTGGTGAGGAGGCTCGTCCATTAAATAATGGTGATTCGTCGGTGAATTCAAGTGATGACACTGCAGCCGAGACGTCTAGTGAGGATAAGAAGAAGAGCTCCACCACAGTTCCTCCTGCAGTGAAGAAGGAGATTAAGAAGAGAGAATCAAAAGCTCGTACTGTCAAGTTATCGCATCCACATGCTTCCGATGTCAAAGCTCAATCGTCTCCTACTTCAACATCTTCTACTGTGGTAAAGGAGAAGAAGAAGTCTAAAACTCCCGTAAAGAAGACGAAGAAGAGTATCAAGCCTTCCCGTACTGGTTCGTCACGACAACAACGCCAGAAGACTACCACAATCAGAGCAGCTCGATCATCAGAGAAGAAACAAGCTGATGCACAACAAGTAACAAAATCAAATGGAATGACAGAGTGGCAATGTCCTAAATGTTCAAAGAAGTTTGCATGGAAGAGTCCGCAGTGTGCAGGTGCATGTATTAGCAATCATATGAGAAAGTCTCATGGTATTACACTACCCACTATGAAGGAGTTGTCACAAAAGAAGAAGGAGAAGAAGAAGCAATCGGTTGTAGTAAAGTCTTCCTCTACCCGTCGTGTGGTTGGTAGAGGTACGAGTAGGTCATCGAGAAGTAGCACTTCGGTTAGTACTTCGGCTTCCTCCTCTTCTTCAACGGGTGCCAATCAACAACCCAATCAGCAGGAGAAGACAAGGCCAAAGCGTGGACGTGAGTCGTCTTTAAAGAAGGCAAGCGTTACATTTGATAGTGACATTCAAAGTTATTTGGGCGAGGAACCTATCAAGAAGAAGAAGAGAAAGAGTGATAGTAATCCTAGTATTAGTCGTGGTGGTCGTCAGAAGAAGATGTCTGTCGAGGACAATACACCACCCTCCAAAGCAGTAGCATCCAAGTCCAAACGAGCAGCTCCATCTCGTCGTCAATCATCAGCTAAAACAACCAACCATGTCACCCCAGCGAGTATGCAAAAGACCAAGTCTCCTGAGGAATCCACCTCTCTTGTTGTTATTGAAGGTGCTAGTAGCACCAAGAAGAGTGGAACTAACAAGTTGAACTTTGCACAAAAGCTGCATGCCATGATCATGGATGCTGATGAGAATCATCCCGATACTCTCTGTTGGAATGAGGACGGAGACTCGTTTATTGTCAAGGAAAGGGTGAGTAAATGAAGTGTGGTGCTGTATTTTACTGTGTTGTATACCCCTTCTTCTAATCTACTCCTCTCTAATCAATCTCAAACTAGGACACGCCGTTGCAGCCACTACTGAGTCGATACTTTCGAACTACCAAATACACGTCTCTATACCGAAGTCTTGCCAACTATGGCTTTGTAGCAGATTATATTAAGATTCAGGAGTAAGAGTCTTCGTTATCTTCTTATTGAACTTTATGGCTTGTTTCTTATGATAACATCTGCCTCTCTTATATAATAGGAAAGATGTAGTCTGCTTCATGCGTGAGGACTTTACTCGTGACAGTACACCCACTGAGTTGTCATGTTTCACAAAGGATAAGAGTACCACGGCTGAGAAGATTGTGTCGGTAAAGGAAGAAGAATCTATTGACTCTCGTCGATCAGTACCCAAGCGAAAGGCATTTACGAATGCATGTGGTGTGATTCAGGGTGCCATGACAGAGGAAGAAGTTGATGAATCACCTACCAAAGAAGAAGAAGAAGAGGGCGTTGATGCCTTTGAGGTTGGGCAAAGAATTGAAGCTAGATACAGAGGTCAGGGTAGAAGGTGGTATAAAGGCACAATTGTCGCATCTCTCGGCAATGGCTTGTATGATATCGATTATGATGATGGTGATAGTGATAGAGACCTTTCTGCAGATGCCATTCGAGTCAAAATACCTCGTCGAAAGAAGGTACCAAAGAAGCAGCAACAGAAGCAGCCTCGTATTGGAGAGGAAGATGACACGATGATGATTAATACTTCCAACAACAATATACAGCAACAATCAGCTCCGTTACTCAATGAGCGGCAGAGAAGCATCTTTGATTTAGTAAGTGGAAGAGAAGATGAGAATAATGATTCCATCGACAATGAAAATACCAACAAGGCAGGAGCTGGTTTGTTTTCTCCCATCAAGACTAAGCGTGTGACTTTTGCAGACTCACCGTCCACGAGTATGAAGGAAGAACGAGTAGTAGTTCAAGAGACTAGAGTCGAAGTATTGAATGATAATTCATTCTCACCAATCAAACCTTTCAACCAAGTCAAGTCAAAGGATATCAGCTCCAAACCTCCGACAAGTTTAGACACTTCTTCACTTGCAAAGAGTACTAGTCAAACATTACCATCACCTACACAAGTTATCATTAGCAGTAAGAGTCAAGCAGTCAAGGAGGAACAAGTGCACCCCTTTGTTTTAGTCAAGGTTGGAGTAATTGACAATGAAGTGGTAATGCCACCGAGTAGTGAAGATGCTACTTCTTTGCAACAAGATACAACTGACACATTTCAAGGACTACTTTCACCAGAGTCCGATAGTAACACTCCATCATCCAAGGATCCAGGTGATGATTTGTTCCAATTCAACTGGGACGGACGTGCATCCTCTTCTGATGATTTCCTTGCAGATGAGATTGGCTATGACTTGTTCAGTACAACAAACAGGATGAAATCTAGTCGTCGTGGATCATATGCTAGCGGTGGAGGAACAGTGTATCCTATTAGTGGTCATGGGAAGGCAAGGACGAGTAGCAGTTGGGATAAGATTAGGCTTTAGTGTGTGCAAATTCAATCGAGAATGGAGTGAGGCTTTGAATGGATCAAGCCTTCACTTATTTCACAGCCCTGATCAAGTATTAGAATAGAGTGAATCTAGTATAGACATGGTGAATTATCATATATGATTGTTTAGTTCTTATGCTTCCGACCTGCTTTTTGAAGGCTTTGAATGTATCACTCCTCCACGATATAGAGTCTAATAATACTTGTAATCACCAAATGGGTATTCGGCTGCTTTATCTCTTTGGTCACTCTTAATCTCATTCAAATAGGCTTGATGATCTCGTAAAGCTTTTGCATAATCATCTTTTGTTGCGTGCCCATTCATGAACAGTGTTTTGATCATCGTCAAAGAATCTGTGTATCCAAACTCCACTGCAATCATGTAATGTTTCAATGCCCTGTCCACATTGCCTTTCCTCTCCTCGTAAATACCTAGATTGTGCCTTGCCAATGTGTCACCTCTCATAGCTGCTAACTCCCAGTAATACGCAGCTTTCTTTTCGTCTCTTTCTACACCATCACCATGCAAGTAATTCAGGGCCACATTGCAATATGATGCAGCAAAACCAAGTTTTCCTGCTCGATGCCAAAGTTCTAATGCCTTGGTATCGCTTTGTGGATAGCCACGTGAACCTTTAGAATAGCAACTACCTTGGTTGTGCATTGCCTGGGCATCGTCCTTCTCAATTCGCCTTTTCACCATCTTAGCCGTCTCCTTGTCCGTTTTAGGTGCTGGGGTTCTGCAAAATGGACAAGGGCTGCCATTACTTATTGCATCCGCAAAAATACATCCACAACAAATAACTTTTCCACAACAAATTCTGTAGTTATACCCAGTCCACAATGAAGGCATTCGTAAGAAACATATCGGACAGTCATCCTTTTGTGGTGGTTGTTTGAAGAGATCCTCATCCGATACTATCATTTCACGATCATTGACACTCATAGATCCTGACATAGATCCTGACATATTATCGATTCCACTATCGTTGGGCGCATTATCATCAGGTCCATTAGTAGGAGGTGAGGGTGGAAGGGGCTGCACCTCTCGATTATCACTAACACATACTTTACACCTCCGCTGATCTAACTTCCATTGTTTCTTGCTAAACTTATCTTTCGATAGATCTGCATGACATGCAGAACATAACTTCATATTTTTGAGTTGCTAATATATTTACGAGGAGGTTAATTTGTTTATTATTTGGCTGGTATAATATTAGAGTCAAAGATGGTGCATGTGATATATGCCATCAATCATATATTTTTTGGAAGGTATTGCATGCAGTACTGGAATATTGTTCCACCAAGATCGATACTATAGGCAACGCCAAGAAAGCTTAAATTTAGCAGCATACACACTGATATATGATATGCTATATCGACAAATAAAAACACAACTGACCAACCGGTGCCCCCACCCAACAAATAGAAGGATACCACAAACAACCTTTTTCTAACTCAATTCTCAATCCCTTTTATTTGTACTACGTATTATTCGAGCTACGGCAATCAAATATCGATTAATACCTCAATAAATCACATTCGTATACATATAATACTGGTTCTTAATCCGTTTTTAACGCTCTTTCCAACAGTGTTGATCACTTGATATCTAGAGATCTTCGTATCTTCTCATCACTTGAAATTTAAACTTTTGCAACTAACAACCCTATTACTATGTCATCCCAACTTGGTCCATCGTGGAGTTTACGTTCCACAGCCTCACCACGCTGTCTAACAGCCTATGTTGCTACCACTTCAACTGACAGTAGCTCTAGTGGTATTGGAGGTGATTCATCCAATCCATTTGATGATCGACAAACTTACGGCAATAATAATAACAATAACAGAGATGATAATAATAGTGGTTATATATACTCGGTAGCATTCGGCACTGAACGTGGCTCACTCCATTATAGAAATTATCCACCTACCGAATCTTTATCTTCTACTTCCACATTATCATCAGGTGGTGGACGTATCAGTGGACGTTCTGACCTAAGCACAAGAGGACAAAGTAGAATAGGAGGGGATACATCTCAATTATTCATTGATCCAATTACTAATACTACCAATTCAGAGTACGGGCAATTGAATTTACAGGGTGCAGTGAAAGGTAGTATTGTTGGTATTGTTCATGCCACCTCTACTTTGTCCTCTTCTTCAGTAGTGTCATCTACTGGTATGTCATATGTAGCAAATACAGTTAATAACAATAATACAACACCTGTCTTTCTACTATTGGTAGATGACAATCGTACTAAACCACCAACTGCGCAGTCATCCAATTCAACAGGAGGTGCATATGCAGCACATTTAATAACAATTAAGAATGGTTCATTTCATAAGTTACCAGCTGCTCCTACTTCAAGTCCAAGTTTAGTGACAGATGGAGGAGTTATGGGGAGTAATAATAGACCACCTCAACACACTCATAGACGTGGGGGGAGTGGTCCTGGTAGTAGTTCAGGTAGTGGTAATTTGAGTAGTTGGGTTGGTGGAGATTCGTCTGGTGGTGGTGGTGGTGGTGGACAAGGTACAACGTCTCAATCGGCATCATCTCAACATCAACAGGCATTAAGTGCACTACCACGAATGTCATGTGCAACATATCATGTGAATTCCGGATACATATATGCCTCGGGTACAGGTGTGTATGGATTATCAAATCAAGCTGTTAAAGCTGTATTAGCTGGTATGTCAGTATCAACAATGTCATCGGGAAATGATGCTGGGTATTCAAGACGACAAAATAAATCATCTCAAGCTACATCAATTCAACAGCAGCAGCATCCACCCATGGCAGTGTATCTAAAGTGTAATCATGCCTTGCCATTGCCTGGTGTACGTTGTTCATCATCATCAACTACATCCGGTAGTAGTGGTAGTGGTGGATCGAATAAGAATTCAATGACATTGGCATGTACAGGACGTGTCGCAATTGTGGCAGTGACCAATGCATTTTATGCAGTACCATCTTATTTAGATTATAATGTTATCAAGAGTATTGTTACTGGATCATCGTCATCATTAGTATTAGATGAACAACAATACCAACAACAGCAGATGACATCATCATTACAAAATGTCACGGCAACAAAGTTAATATCATTCGCTCAAAGTTCACAAGTACATCCTGTTATTGCCATGGAGGTAACAACTAATGACCAAACTCCTCCAACTTCATCTTCTACTTCCGATTTGATGAAATATTATCTACGTCCAATAACAAGTTTAATATTATTAGCAAGTGGACGAGAATGTACAACAATACAATTAGTATCAATACCAAATCCAGAAAATGTTAGTAGTATATTAAATAAAGGTGGGAGTGTTGTTGGTGGGATGATATCTACAAGTATTAAATCATCATTAATGCAAGGACAGGGAGGAATGGTGAAGCAACAGCAACAGATTATGGCAACTTTGCCTAGTCCTATATTGGCAGCGACGTCGTTACATTCAACTAAGACAAGTAGTAGTACTACTAACAGTGGTGGAGACTTATCATCGGGACCATTAGTTGCCTTATTAACAGTAGATGGATTAGTGCACATTCGATCACCATACTGTGTAGCCGTACCATTAACATCCATTGAGGTTGGTACACGTCCAAATGATTTCTTCACATTGTCATCATTGCCTTCACCAAATAATGTGATGAATCGAAATCTAGTAGCAACAAGTTATGCTGGAGAGGCACGATTAATTTCCTGTCATGTTGAAACACCACAAGACTTTGCTGATAGATTGATCAAGTTATGTATTGATGCATTTGGTTCGAATGGTTTTCCACGACTTGAGCTTGCTGAGGCATTGGGTGCCACATTCTCGGCTACGTCATACAGTGGACCGGAACCTACTGTTCATAAGCGTTTGTTATTAAAGCAATACTTGGAAAGTGTTTTGGGATTGGCAGATGATTTAAGTTTACAATTCTCATCATCTTCCTCGTCATCGGGAACAACACGAGGTAAAGGAGATGTATCCGTCGTGATTTCAGAGGATGGACAAGAGAGTGGACTAGAAGTAACAGGCGGGCAGATTACAAATCAAAATCAAGATGATGATTACGTTAAGGATGCAACAGCAACTGACTTGCCATCTTCTTCACTGGGGGCAAATTCTCTTCTGACATCTACGGCACTACTTTGCCTTGTTTGCTACCAACTTAATCCTCCAAATGGTACTCCCGCATGTCGAGCTTCGAAAGTTTGTGCCTCTGCCATGGGAACTGTTAGACCTAAAGATTCGGGTATATCCAAAGCCGCCATGTCGGTTTGTGAATTAGTTGCAGATCGATTACTCAAGGAATTGTCTACATCATCATCATCATTATCATCAAGTAATCGGTCAGCTGCGGTACCTTCAAGCAGTATGGAATTCGTGGAGAGTGCAGTGTGGTTATTACGATCATGTGGCTGTCATCAAAAGGCTATTGATGTACTACAAGAGCGTATGAACTCTCCAGCGTTTCGGAATGCATTAGTTGGTTCTAGCAGTGGATCATCTTCCTCGGGAGGGGGAGGCTGGAGTCAAATAAAGTTTGATAGTTATATTGCCACCCATCTCGGCGAATTGTGGTCAAGTAGGGATGAGCAGTGCTGTCAGTTAGTCCTCTCATCGTCTGCAACACGAGATTTGATTGCAAGGAATCCAACATTAGGCTTGAGTGTATTTATAACACTTCATCCACAAAACGAAAAGGAGTGGGAGGCAATGAAGGCATCTGGTGATGATCCTCTCGCCCATCCATTATATCCTACCAAGGTTGTAGATTTGCTCAAATCGATTAATCCTCAAGAATCAAGTGGAGGTGCGCATCAAGAGCTTCGTAGTACAGAAAGTTTCTCTCCTCGTTCCAAGGGATCAAGACCTCTACCTATCGAGTCTGGTCGAGCCTTGGCTGTGACATTCCTGGAATCGGCGATTGGTATTGCCACTGGACGTCCGTCGTCTCAAGATACTAGTTCAAGTTCGGCATATCAACCGGAGTCTTGTGATGTTGATGAAAGAAGGGCAGATATGCATGATGAGCTCAGTTATCTTCTTCTTGAGGGTGTGATATCTGAACGTGGGGACCTTGATAAAGGAGAGGATTCAACTCTAGGGTCAGTGTACAGGTTCAAGCTGAGAAGACTATTGAGCTGGCCCAACTCAAAGATCCGTGCTGAGAGGCTCCTAGGATCGTTGCCCTCTTCTTTCCTCCGAGAACATGCACTACTACTCGGGCGATTAGGACGTCATGAAGATGCGCTCAAAATATTATACTCACAGGAAAATAGTCTTGAATTAGCACTTGAATACTGTGATGTTCGGCATGAACGGCGGCAAGCTCAGATTGAGGAAGCAAAAGCACGAGGTGACAATGAATCTGTGAAACTTCTGCAGCATGAGTGTGCATACATTCCTCTTGTTCGGGTTGCTTTGAGCTCAGATCCTGACTCAGACAGAGGAACTGCCGCGGCTATTCAAGTGTTGGCCCTTCGTCGCGATTCGATAGATAAGGCTGCAGCATTGCGCCTTCTTCCCAAGAATTTACCCATGTCATCTTTGGTTCGGCCATTTCTAATTCCGTCGGTGGTCGAAGATCAATCTCAAGTACGACGATTGACAATGGCGTCATCGTTGTTGCGCTCTCGATATGTCAATCTCAAGCAAAAGCTTACCGAGGCACAGCTCAAGAGTCAATCATCTATTCAAAGTGCACCTGCTCTACAGAAACTTAATCTTGGTGATCCTCTCCACTCATCCAAGCCGATCAGAGCCCGTCCAGTGCATGCTGCCTCTCAATACTACCCTGATGTGATGCTAACCAAGCACTTCTTTCACAGACATTTAGTTATCCAAGCCCAGATAATGAATAGCAACTCCTCTCAGAATAACAATCCTGCAAGAACACTGGCCAATGTCGCATTTGTAGTTGCTGAATCATCTGATGAGGCACTTGTGCCTACAATGGAGCTTCCCCTCAAAACAATACCACCCGGGGCCACAGGAAGTGTGTGGTGTGTCTTGGCAGCATCGCCACAACGACTTGATGGTGCTGCCTATCTAACGTGTGAACTACGATTTACAGTGCTTGAAGTCGATGCAGAAACAGGCACTCCTTTGGACTTTAATGAAGGATTAAATGCATCCACTGGATTTGGTCGAACATATGTTGAGGAATTGCAGGATATTGATATTCGCCATACAGAGTTTGGATGAAAACTGTTGGATTGTAATATAATGAAGCCTGCCTTAAAATAGTTAAAGTAGTAACCACAGAAGAAAAGTATAATTATATTATCTGCTAGCCGAACTAGCATAAATCTAGAATATCGCAAAAGCAATTTGCCACAGGTTTCTTATCTGAGATAAGAAAAAAAATCTCGATTTTGTGCCGCAACTTTAAGGCTAGTTAGCCACACACACACACATAAAAGGGGGGGGGGGTATAACAGCATGCAGGTGCTACAATAGTAGATGTTTGGCATTGTATGGATATATAACAAAGTGATGAACACTCCCAGCATGATTGTAGGGCCCTCCACCATACTTTTACAGCCGGG
>Ga0075437_11920_pt1 | contig 16259 bp, 12 predicted proteins | sample MintriMetagenome_FD_74266 | JGI IMG/M metagenome (GOLD analysis project Ga0075437, IMG submission 74266) | Marine eukaryotic communities from Monterey Bay, USA to study complex ecological interactions - Minidiscus trioculatus and... | ecosystem: Environmental > Aquatic > Marine > Unclassified...
CATCTACATCAATAAGTTCAGTTGATTCTTTTGATATAGTTTTCAAACTACTAGACGTTGATAGTGTATGATATTGTTGGTGTTGATGTATAGTTGTTTGAAATTGAAATGCAATGACATGTGATGTGCACATCAATGCTAATACCAGAGAAATCATTTCTTTTGTGCAGGCGTGCAATTATATGATAATATGAGATAACTTATTAATCATATACGACAATGATAAGTAGGCAAAGGCCGCTATGATAGGTATGGTTATTGGTGATTTGGTGATTGGTATATAATTGGTTGTGCGAGTATGCACGGGGGCAGATTTGGGTATCTTTTCTCATTTGTGCCCTGCCCTCAAGGTGTTATCTTCCTACGTCCAGATAACCTAACGTCGCGCCTTGATCCTCGCTTGATGGTAGTCCTGTGATGAGATGAGATACTAGGTATGAGAGAATGCAGACACGTGTTGTTTTGTAACTAAATTCTCTATTAGGTTGGTTACATACAAAATTCTAAAACTCTAGTTTGACTTTTGTACCAACCCCTAGTCAGGACTTCTGACAGACCTCGTTGCTTCCGCCCATGTGTGATGATTCTAGATGTGTTGTGTAGCATAATCATCTTGGTGCGGCGAGGTCAGCTCGGCTTGTCTCGTTGGACTGCCCATCATGCGGAGAATATGAAAAAAAGAAAAAAGAAAAAAAGGAGGAGTATCCTCGTGCATTGTATAAGTAAAGATATATTGTGATAGCTGGGATTTATGTTATTGTTCTGCAATAGGCGGGGAAAGAGTGTAGTTGGCACTAGTAACTTGTTCGTGGGGTTCGTCTTCGCGGTATACTCTTTCGACTTTTGGTGGTAAATTAGAGTTTGATATACGCAGAGCACAAGTATGCAAGCTTGCCGAGTATATTGTGTTTCGGAGGTATGTCAGGAATGACAAGCTCTTCCATCGCAACCTTGTCTGGATGAATGTATCTGCAAACTTCTCTCTATGGAGAAGGTTGGCAGCAGTAACTCTTATCGAGTGTGTGGACCACTTTTGCAATTCTGATTTGTCTTTGATGTTCATGACTTTTTGTGCTACTTTACGGAGTAGTTTTTGGACCATATTGTCTGTGATGAACAGTTTGCCCTTCGTATAGTGTTTGAAGATAGCCAACGGTTCCTCTTTTGGGGCATTTAACCGTAACACACGCATTGCAATGCGGATTGCTGCTAGTACTGGACAATAATCGTTATTGATACGATCTCGTGCAAAGGGAATCTTCTGTCCGTGGTCTTTATTCTTCTGGTGTCGCCATTGTATCTCCACATACTCGACTGATTCTAGTAGTTCTTCATATGTAGTATTCTTATTGATGTGTATACGTCGTTGGTCTTCTCCTAGGAAGACAAAGTCAGTATATATCATAGCCATAGGCGGTTGGTTCGGCCAGTGATCTATCTTTGCATACTTTGTCTGTGTAGATTGGGCCCATTCGCTCATCCTGAATCCAGTGTATCGTCCTAGGATAATCCAGTCGACTATTGCGGCAACGCTACCGTCTTTGTTGTCCGCTTGTGCAAGTTGAAGTAAGTACACCATCATATCGTCGGTGATCATATTGCGCCGATTTGGTACTCTTTCGTAATCTCTGACTGCTTTTAGTATCATGTCAACATAGTTAATAGAGTCGTAGGAAGATGTTGGGATTTTTCTGTCGTTAAATAGTTTAACCGCGGCAGTTAGATACTGGCGTAAGGTGGCATGACGTATTGTGCTACCTAATATAGTTTCTCCTTGTACATTAGATACGAGGTAGCATGCTAAGAAAAAGTTTCGTGCATCTATTAGTAACTCAGGCATGCAAGGATCATCGAGATCCATTTGCTTTGCAAATCTTAGATAGTGTTCTGTCCTAGAGTTGCTAGTACCTTGTTTCTTGCTTCCAGCGGATCGAATTGCTTCTTGGATAACAAAATGTCCATAATGCATGAGACGAGCTCTGCACTTGGGTGGAAACGCCGACAAGAGGTCAGCTGTGGGAATTCCTGTTGAAGTTGATCGAAGTGAGGTATAAAGTTAGATTCTTTTTTGATGCGTGATATCCTATCGGCAATGACGTTGTCTTTTGTAGTGACATGGGCAATATTGATACCCACACGGTTGTTCAACATTAGAGCGCATTGCATTAGGCCTAAATTGCGACCTATTAGAGATGTTTTGCATTGTTTCATCTTCGCCCATGCCTCTGCTGTAGTATTGTCAGCATATAAGAGTACCGTGGGGTATGGATCGGAAGGATCATTGTGATAAGTATTGTAATAATGTGTAGCTGCACAATAGTTGATGATAAGGGCAGCATACTCGAGTACATTGATAGATATTAAGTTGTTGTTGGAGTTGTCTCTTACGTACCTTAGGGTACGTCTTTGTATCTCCTCTGGCCACTCTATATACCAGTAAAAACCCATTTCTATTGAGAATCCCCCTGCTGCGCGGAGGCAGCTATCACTATGTCCGATAGCGCTAGGCATGCGGGGTATAATGTGAGCTATTGGGCGTTGTTTATCGATGCTTGGATCACTTAGGGCTGCTTCTATCAGCTTCAGTTCCTTTCTCAACGTCCTATTGAATGGGATAGCAAGGCGACAGTGGTGCATTTCCTTTGCTGTTTTCGATAAATTGAATGATAATCTATGTCGTGTTCTTGCCATGGTTTGGTCAATCTCTATGCCATTTTTGTTTGCAATGCAGTCATTTTCGACCTTGGGCTGGTCTTGGTCTTTCGAGGACTTGTCTTTGGACAGGCCATGTCCCTTCAGAAACTCATTATCGGCTTTTATCATTTTCAATAGTTCGCGGAACTGTTTGCGTGTATTATAGAGATGTGATTGGGCGCAGCCTAGGCCATGTGCAATACTGGTATACACCTGTGCCAGAAGGAATCTCAACCATGGGACTGTCTCGCTGATGTGGCCTAGTTGTCCTGCCAGTATCTCTAATTCGTTTATAAAGAAAGTCTGTCGTCGATTGTGCCATCTACTACGTAGTAGGCATACAGTAGAATAGATGTAGTCTTTTGGTGTAGCTATCATCATTGTACGTGTATTAATGATTCTTCCGAGTATTCTGTTGAGATAGTTGATCATCATCTCTTCCATCTTGTCAAAGCTGACTGCATCTTGTCGACATTGCAAACACGATGGGCCGAGTAGTATGAATATTGCTTCGATACTTGCTGCTACTGCTTGTTCTATACGCCGTACATCAAACATCTCTCCATAGACATCATCGTCTACATAGAAAGCATGTGGCGTGTTAATAGGCTCTCCTTGATCATTGAGTACTCCATGGTTGATATCGTCTTCTTTTGCAGGAGAAAAGACGGCTGATTTCTTACCTAAATCCTTCTTCCATCGTAGACGGTCAAGGTATTGTCTATGTTTACTTATCAGTGAAGTGTCATCGAACAGTGATTCAGCTAACTTCTCGGCTATTCGTCTTACTACTTCCCAGTTTGCTGGGCTGAAGTCTGAACCAAAAGTGAGGCTGCATTGCAAAAATAGATACTCGTCGATGATATATGAAAATGCACCCATCACATCAGGATGATGTTTGAGTTGTCTGAAGCAACTCTTCACATCATTGGCATGTAGTACTATATCTTTATTGGGGTATGTTATGCGGAGATTCCAAATCCGTGTGAGGAGACGTAGGAGGGTATCACCAAAATCACATTGCAATTCTGTGCCCTCCGCTGTTGAGGTGAACATATTTACCGACTTGCTTTCAGCATTGTATCTATACTTTGCATCAAAGATTTGACGTGCTTTCTTATTTTCTTTTTCCAACAGGTGTTGTGGTGTGAAGAATAGATGAGGTACGAACCTTGCAATCCAAGAAGGTATAGGGATAACAAAATTGTTTCTCTCTTCTTTATTCATGGTATCCATGACACGAGGTAGGCTCTTCTTAATGGATGGATTGTTGCCACCTCTGAAATAGGTCATCACATTGTCTCGTGATGTCTCTGCGACCATCTTTGCTGGGCAGCCGATGGTCATCACGCGGATATATCTTTGTATTAGATCATCACATATCTTGTGTTGTTTGAGGATAGATACCGTCTCATCAACTTCCCTATAAGATGCTGTGTAGTTGTTGCCCAGATATCTCATGAGTAAGGATACATCTAAATCGTAGTGGAAAAGGCATGCTAACATCTGTCGAGCTTTAAGTTTAGATATCTTCTTTTGTTTCGCCCAATCTTTGTTGATATTTCGGATACTTGTGAAATCGTAGTCGGCGAGCTTGATTCTCATATTGTCAAGATGCGCCACTAGTGGATGTACTTTATGCACTATTGTTATGTCGTCCTCATGTAGATATCCTGACTTGAGGACGAAGTGCAATATAGTCTCTCCACACGCTTCTTGGGTGAAGGAGTGTGAAGTATCTGGCTTTCCAAACTCTTCTCTATATAGAGTACTTCGGGATGGAAGCAATCTTTTCCAACTTTGCATGTTGGACTGGCCATTGCCGATAGGATGCGTTGCATTATAATCAGTTGCATTATAATTATTTTCAATTGAAGACGTACCATTCTTCACATCCTCAGATGTTGATACGCCTAGATATTTCTGTTGATATGCATTCAGTAGCGGACGATGTTTCAAACCAGTATCCGCCTTAGCCTTGGGCATACTACTGCTGAAGAGGAGACTTGTTTTCCTTCTTTTCTTATTTGGAGCATATATCGCTTCTTGTGGAGCAGTTGCCTCCCTCTTCTTCTCAGTCTTTATGGTATACCGAGGCGACTCGGTGCACTTGGGTTGAGGTGTACTAGAGTAGATGGGTATCCTGCACTTCTTCTGTTCAGTGTTTCCCACCCGATGAGCTGAAATGGCTGATTTTGGTATAGGCTTGGTGGTGTAGGTAATCACAGTGTGCTTTGGTTGCCTAATTAGTTTGATAGGTAAATAAGTATGAAAGGTAAGTGTCAATGCTAACGTTGTGTTTAAAATAGCATGTCATTAACTAGAAAAACTATTCAGAGTACATATCACTTTGATATGTTCAAGAACTAAAAGGTCTAGTGGAAAGGGCAAGTCTAAGCCAACAACTTACTTCTTGTCGGCGTTGGCGGCTGGCTTTTCATCCAAGAAGAAGACGGCAGACTTGACGCGTTTCTTATTGAACGACATATCCTTGGTTTCCCGAACAAGGTCGCACCAGAGTTTCTTACACTCCAAGGACATGTCGTCAAGCTTAGTGTGGTCCATCTTGCATTGCCCTTTGTAGCGACACCATGCTCCTTCCTTGAGGAATGGTGCACAGTACTTGACATATCCGTTGTGGCCTGGGTGGGCAGGGAGTGGCATACGACCTGGTCCGGTGTACTTGATGCATCCTTCCGTGTCTTCCTGTGTTCCCAGGGAGGCTTGGATGCTCGACTGGACGTGGCGGCCGCGCTTGGAGTCTTGCCCAGTGCTAGAAGAGCCACCTGTATTGAGAGTGAAGTGAGAAGGTATTGGTGAGAGGTGTTTGAGGATTAATTACACAATTTGTACTTACGCCTTTGGGCTCCAGGAAGGCCGAGAGAGGCTACCGTCTTCTCGAGTTCCATGTTACGAAGGTGTTGGTGGGTGGGACTGTTGGTGAAGAGCTGTGTGTCGGGTGCACTGGCTCCACTAACAAATGCGTCGAGGGATGCCATGTTCTGTTTGAAGGTAGTGGCGACGGAAAACAGGAGTTTCACATTAACTCCGTCAGGCTTGTTGGAGTTGAGAGCCAGGATGTTGCCCATGTCGTCACCCAACTTGCTGCATCCTACGCTAACTTGTTCTGCCATGGAGAAGATGTAGTACAAGATCTTGGTACTATTGTCTTCGATGACACGACGGCGAAAGTCAGCCTTCGAGATACGATCCAGCAAAGTATAGTAACAGTCGAGTTCAAACGGGATCAGCTCGCAGCCTTCAGGAATCTGAATCCAAAGCTTGATAAAGGCTTGAGCGTTACAGAGGAGTAGATCGACCATTGACAAGGATGTGAGCTCCTTGACGGCGTTGATGTTAGTGCTGATGGACGACTGTGGTCAGAGTGAGGGATATAGTAGTGTGAGTATTCTGATCATTGAGTATGTGTGCAGGTAAGGGCTTACCTTCTTCTCTTCCGTTTGACCCAAGATGTCCTCGAGGAAGCGTTTGCTGCCGGCAGCGCTGATGCTACTTCCTGACTTAATCGACACGTTGTTACTGTCAGTGGCCAGCCAGGCGAGGGTTGCTCCACTCGGTTTCTCAGCGTCTTTAAAGTCAAGAAGGACAGTGGAACGGTAACATCCGTTGGCGAGGAGTGCCTGGTGTTGAGAGAGAGGGTATTGCAAGTGAGGTTATGCAGTTGGAAGTAGGTTAACAGATGTTGGCGATACTTACGATCTGAGCTGGGAGTAGGATTGGCATCAAGGCACGGCTGTCATAGGGGTTGGAAGAGGCTTCCAATGTACTCTCCAATGAGCGTACACTACTTGCCATGAGCATGTTCTTGGTCCTTGCATTGGATGCACTCATAATAGCATCGCCAGCGTTGGTGAAGGGTAGGAATGCATAATTGCCCGTGTTGACATCGAAGTGGACAAACTTGAGTTGTAGCTTGGCCTTGACGATAGCGTTGTTGTTGAGGGCACCGATGTCGTCCCCACCTATTGTTTTGGTTATATGAGAGGTGTAGAGAAGGAAAATGGTGTTAGTATATGTGCTTATATGAGTGGTAGGAAATTATGCATGTGATATGCACAGAAAAGGGATACCGTAGTTGGTGTGATACTTACCGGCGGTGGCATCATCGATGTTGATAGGTTCTCCAGCCATACCAAGAGTACCCAAATACTTGTTGCGGTCCTTCCTGGGAATGGCACTGTCCATAACTGATGCTGCTGCAGTGGTTTGGATGGTAAGAGGGACGCCTGGAGGTACATTTGGTGCTGTTGCTTGATCGAGTTTCTTCTGGAGTGCCTCCACATCCTTGGTGTATGCATCGTCATCGGTTGACACAGGGATGGGATCGTGGCGGATGGTCTGACCAGTGGACTTGCCATCGGCGTTGGTTAGCATAAGCATGTAGTTGCCACGGCGGAAGGGAGGAAGGTACTTCTTCAATTCCTTCTTGTTCTTATCGATAGTTTCATGGATGTTGGCATCATAGTGGAAGAGCAACAGTTCAGCCCACTTGGCGACGTGACCCTCGTCGTCGAGTTGCTCAAGAGCACCGATAGTGTTCTCGTTTGCCTTACCGCGGACTGGATGGGAGGTCTTCGTGATGAGCATACAAAGAGGAACCATTGCAATGCGATAAGTGACGTCATCCTCTTTGCAATACTGACCCAATTTTGGATGTTCCTTGGTGATATCCTCCTTGCCGACGCTGGGATAGCCGGCAAGTGTTGTTGATGGTGCGAGGACGAATACGTTCGAAGTGATGGAGGAGGCATCGTTGAGGATGGCACATTTTGCCTCGGTGGTGTTGTTAGAGTTGAGGCCGATTACTTTCGAATGACGTCCTCCATTTGGATCAGAGACGAGGGTGGTAAGGAGACTATAATCAATCCTTTCAGATGTGGCTCCGGTGGCGACGTAGTGAATACCAACGGCATCGCCCTTGGTGGAGAATGCCATCTTTTGACGATCGGAATCATTGCTATCGATGAACTTAGCGTGGATAGATGATGATGTTTTAGGTGAGGTAGGTTCACCAAAGCTGTACACAACACCTTGATTGACGTTGGTTGGATTGACCTTGGTGTAGAGGGTTGATACACCAAGACTACCGGCGACAGAACGTCCTCCGGATGTTGCGGCGAGGTGTTTAGCTGCTTGGCTTGTTGAGATCTGTGGATTTGGTGAGAAAAAAAGGTTGTTAGTGACAATCTTTTGCATGGAACAAAGAGAATTGAACTCTGATATGGTGGATTTCTGTGGATCGGTGTGCCCAGTTTTGGCTGTGAATCAGTTAAAGAACGACCAGCGTGTCGTGTTGTGTGTTTAAATTTTATTTTTTGAATTGAATGAGAGAAACTCATCATCGATCAGAGAGATCGTTTTGTGTTTAGCAGTAGAGAAAGACTCTAGAGCGGCGTAGACAGGAGCCAAATATATAGCATATTCTTTACGACACACAGTCCATATCACCCTGATCAATCCCCCGTTATTCCGCTGCTTCGAGGCTAGTATATCTGCACTTACCATGGTAATGATAGGGAAAAATTGATTGACTGGAAAACTAGCTTTTGAAGCAGAGCTGCAAAAAATTGTGAGGATGAATGATTCATCCTCTGTGCATAGTTCATTGCTGGTTCCAGCTCTTCCGGCACGTGAGTGTTGACGTGTTCAAGATGAGGGCTCTGAGGCCGCTTGAAGTATGATCTTGAGTGACGTGGGAGGCTACTTCACGTGTCAGGTCACGTGATTAGTAATTCACGTGATGGCGTGTGATTTGTGACTATTCTTTATGTCATTCTAGAGCGTATGTACTTCGACTTAGATAGAGACGATACGCCTACGCTATTGGTAGATACCACATGCTGTGGTTCTGTCTACCGTCGAGAACCCAATAGTACGCACCAGGCACCAACCACATCTTTACTTCAACACGACGGCAAAGGAAAGGTGCCGGAGTAAACTGTTGTTTACATTTACCAATAATACATCTAGAAAGCAAGCCCAAAGTATTATATTGTCAAATTGCAAAGAACCTGAAAGTTGAACACATCTCTTGTGTACATTGCAACAAATCGATTACGATATCCAAGTGGAGGAATATTGTGAGGTATACAAGTTTACTTGATAGCTGCATCTTCAAATATAGTTTATTTTCTCTCTGGACACCTATTCATTGTATCGAGGGTGCTGACAGAAGATAATCTACATCGTATCCATCCACCTACACCATTCTTCACACAATTGACTCAACTCATACACAAGTAATAAATATTATATCTTATTGAATCTAAAAAACAATGGCTTGGAATGGTAAAAACACAAGCATATTAGGAACAAAGCCCAGTATTGCAGATGATATTAGCACTGCAACGCCTACCCCAGCAGGTGCGTCAGTGGCGTCGTCGTCAAAACATTCAGACACTAAATCTGTGTCTAAGTCGGCCACACAGACACAACCAAAAGAAAAATCCATCCCTAATGCTCTTCCCCCAGCTTCACCAGCAAAGAATGCATGGAATGGTAAGAATACAAAGATATTAGGGGTAAAAAAGTCTTCTGACTTATCAATATCAGCAGCTTCAAGTATAGAAGGGAGTACTACTCAACCTCCAGTGGGTGCCGTGGCGGTAGAAAATATTCCCATCCGATCAACAACTCCTGCCACGGATGCATCATCTACTACAAGTAGTATTACCAAGAATAGTAATACTGCTGTTGTCACCAAGAATATGAAGGAGCTATCTGTCATAAGTAGCCCCAGTATATCCAAGGATACTGTCAGTGTAACCAAGAGTACTACCAAGGAAGGAGATGAGACAACGATTGACAGTACCGCTGATGGTTCATCGTCAAATGTCACTAGTATAGACTCTAACTCTCCCCCTCCATCGATATCAGAGGGTAGTCCTACTGCTGTCCCTTCTGTAGTGAAGAACAGCAACAGCAGTAATAAGAACAAGGCTTCTTCGTCTTCTGACTCTAAAAAGAAGAATAAGAAAAGCAATAATAACTCCCCTCCCACGTCCTCTGTCAAGGTTGCCCATAATAGGCAACAGCAACAGAATGGTAAGAATGGCAAGAGTAACAAGGGAGGGCAGCAGCAGAAGGGAGGGAAGAATAACCAATCGAATGGAAAGCAGCAGCAGTCTTCGCGAGGGAGTAGCAATAGCAGAAGTAGAAAAGGTGAGTTTGGTTGAAAGACTCCCAAAATATCTATTCCTCGTATTGTGTTGTTTACTCACAATACTCATGTGCCTCTTTCTTCTACTTTTGTGTGTATTCAGCCAATAATGTCGGAAAAGTAGCCTGTTCCTTCTTTGCTAAAGGAATGTGCACCAAGGGCGATGCATGTACCTTTAGTCATGATCCATCACTGGTGTCTTCTGCCCCTCCTCTGCCTCAAGGAAAGAAGCACAGCAATGGAAACAACGGCAACAACAATAGTAAGAAATCCATGAATGTAGCAGCCGCGTCATTCGTCCCTTCCAAGAGAGTGTTTGATCCGCACAAAGCCCTGGCAATTAAGTTAGCAAAAGAGGCTCAAGATCAAGAGGATAGGTCTAGATTTACATCTAATATCAAGATAATAAAGGGTGAAGAAGAAGACAAGGGCGATGTTGTTGATCCTCCATTCTTTTCGATCGATGTCGAATGTATTGCAACTGGATACGGTTCATGTGCCAATGGTATTAATGACGGTTGTGGTAACGAAGGCCGGAATAAGGAAGGTGTTCCATCTAGTCAGTATAATGATCGCTCTCATCGTTATCCCGGTCGTGTAGCCATGGTAGATAGTGAAGGTAATCTCCTTACTGATATATTCATCCGTCCTCCGAAGGATGGAGAAGGTGTAACGAGTTATCTTACCCCACTAACGGGCCTTACTCCTGAGTTGTGCCTTGGATCGGATGCCAAAACATTGGATGAGGCAGTGGAAATCATTAAGAGCTTGTTGCCAAAGAACGGTATCCTAGTTGGACAGGCTATCGATCATGATGTAGAATGGCTGGGCTTGACTCCTGGTATAGACTTTGATCGTATGCTGGATATCAGTGATATCTTTTGTCAGCGTATGCCATCTATACTACCCGAGGCGGCGGCGGTACTCAAGAAGAAGGAAGAGAGTGGAAACAGTCAGCCAACATCAGAAGACAAGTCGTCAGATGAATACTTGGGATTTGCAACACGGTATCGACACTTCTCATTAAGACATGTCTGTTTGAATCTACTCGATGAGGATATACAATCAGGTGTACACAACCCCATCACTGATGCCAAGTATTCACTGTTGCTATTTCACAAGTACCGCAACTCAAGTGTGACACAATTGCGTATCGTTAGAGATGGTCTACACAGAGCTCCAGTGACTAAAGGCTTTGCGGCTGAGAATGGAGCCGTGATCGAAGGGGTATGTGTAAGTGCTGCAGGATACAAATACAAGAGAGCCGGTAGAAAGATTTTGAGGTGGTACTTGGCGAAGAAGAAGAACAAGCAAGAGAGCTGAAAAGGGTTGTATTTATTGAATCATTATATGTGTGCTATTACAGTTGTGTGTGCTATAAGAAGCTAGAAGGGAAGGCTTGGACTTTGCTCAACTTCATCATCGAACAATATAAGTGGATGTCAATCTGCAGAATAGGAGAAAAGGAGCTTGAGAGCTCCAAACCATGATACGAACATATAACGTGTTCATTTTACTGAGAGAGGTAGAAGATAAATCATGGCCAGTGAGCAAATCCAACAAAGATAAAGATGAATGAAAACGTCCAGATGAAGATTTGTGAAGTTGAGTAAAGTCTGATGCGGGGAAGAGATGTGTTTAGTACTGAATTATAATTGGCTATAAATAGCAGTAGTTTACCGAATACTCGTCATCTTCGCCTAGGATGGTGAATCCAGCTGTTAGAATGATTCCGTCTATCAACCATGTTAAGGGGCGATCTCATCGGTGGTGGTGGCAGGAGCAGCTTCGTCAGCAGCTGCTTCCTCTCCGTCTTCAGAGGCGTCCTCAAGTTCAGCCACAGTTACAACAGGCTCGGCTGGCGCCTTAGATTTATCACCGAAGTCTGGTAACCATGTAGGCTTCTCCAATCCCAATTCTTTCAAGAAACCAAATCCTAATGAGGTAGTGGATGATTGAGAAATACTCTTCTTGTGAGTAGCAGGCACAAATGCCTTAGTGGATACGGCAAAGAGAGAGAGGGCGATGAAGTACTTCATATTGGATAGATTGCTTTGTTGATATACTAATATAGTAGCAAGAGATTAAGAGATGCAAGAGGTTGCTGTAAAGACGCCAATATCTGCCATGGCAACGTGTTAGATTGTCAAATGTTGAACTAAAAGATATGAGAAAAGATTCCCACTCTTTGTGTCTCATTTTGACTTGCCCGCTCGTTCTTGAAGATTTGTGAGATGTAGGATAGCTAGTGTGTCACAAGTCACATTGGTATCCTAGTAGTTAGAAGAGTGGTGGCATAGGGCACCTACATAATGGTGATTTTTGTGCGATGTTTAAAATCTTAATCACTTATCACTTTGGTCTTCCTCTATATCTTCGTCTACATCATTTGTTGATGTTGATGTTGTAGTTCTATATTCCAGAGCGGCATACAATCTAGGTCCGTTAGCCTGTGACGACCAGAGATCTAACCTCGCTCCGCTGAGCACTTCATCAATCAATGTTAACACAACACGTGCAATCAAATTGCCTATTTGAGATCTCAATACTCCGCCACCTACTCTACGCTCAACCCATTCTAACCATCCGTCAAGGAATGCCAAGCTTTCACTCATATCTTGTGCCGTAGCTAAAACAGCCGCCTCAAATTCGTCAGGTCTTGTTCGGCGATGATTCTTTCGAAAACCTCCTACACCAATATGTTGAATAAGATCAGCCTCTGTAATAGGCTTGAAAGATATTGTCAAGGCATGGCCAAGTATTTGTACTTGAAGACCATCCGCAAAATCTGATATGATTGCAGTGGCTAATGTGATAATATTCCCTACCATTGCTCGTTGCCAGTCTAGTGGAAAGAGTTTCAAGAGAGGTGCTGATATCTGACAGTGTGATATGAGTGTCTCGACAACTGCATCTCGTTGGATAAATTCGATATCACTAAGCTCGTGTCCATGGCGACGAGATGATGATCTGTGTTTTGTCTTTTTCTTCTTTCTTGCGCTCTTTTGGATTGCTGACTTGATAGCCTCGTGGGCATAGTCATTACCTGTTCCACTTAATATGGGACCATGCTTCCTATCTATAGGTGGGAGGTCAGGATCTTGTTCAACATATGTTCTAATATCTGAATGAGATAAGACATTCACACCATGTAAACTTGACAACATACGAGCGAATACCATCATCACAGCTGAGCATACTCCTTTGTATGCATTAATCTCGATAGTTTCACCAAGTTTCTCTCCTAGATTACCACCTCCAAATCCAGTTCGTAATAGCCAGCTACCGCCTCCACTCTTGTGTCTGTGTCCATTTTGCTGCTCATCGTAGAGTTTCCTCACATCTGCACCTGGTGTTAACAAGTCATCGCCAACAGATTCATCGTCATCGTCTATATCATCATCTGATCGGCTTTGCCACAACTCACTGGAAAAGTGTAAATGATATAGGGTTAATTCTAACGAGTGAACATTTTATGTGTGGTGTTTGGTACATTTATATATAAAACTCACGTGTGATTCATACGGATAAGTCTACCATGGCTCACAAGCTCCCCAACTGCAACACATTTAGAGCAAATGCATGAGGTGTTAGCAATATGTAACAAAGACAGTGTCAAAATGAGTGCACATGTATTTAAGTGATGTACTCTCTTATAACAACGATAGAAGTCACTGATAAGACTCTGGCATTGTGCAAAAAGATATATAATGTAGCACAACGTTTTGCAACCGGCGGCATGAGAATTTAGTACAGAACCCGAATATACTCATCAACATTACCTGATTTAGAGCCTTTCGGCCCCGTCAGGATAATGTTTGAAAGTAAAAGTCCTGTACTATCCGCAACGGGGGGGATTGCAACGCATGCATATATATTGACTGTCAATCACACTATCAAATAATAGATAACTTACTATATTCATTCACAAGCTCAGGAGAAGGGAAGTTAAACTCTCGTGTAGTTCTCACGTCACCAAATGTATGATTTGTAGATGGGTCGTACTTCTTCGTGTAGTTGAATAGAGGATTGGGCGCACATAACAAATCGTCTCTTTCACACTGTAGTTCTTGCAATCGTTCACTGCCCCGTTGAAGTAAGAGATCAATCTCCTCTGCACGTTTCCGTCTCCGAATCTCAAGAGCATCTGGTGATGTATCTAAAGCTGATACAACCACATAGTCAGAGTTGATACTATTGGGAGTAGTTGCCTGCTGTCCTCTTCGGAATCCCCATCTTCTTCCTTTATTATTCCGTCCCCGTCTTTGTCGGTTCCGACTTGCCACACGACGTGCGAGAATTTCCGCTTGTATTGCATTTGTATCATGAATACCAAGTTCTTCATCTATTGAAATTACAGTTGATGTGGTGTTATCACTTTCTAAGACCTGTTCTGTTTCTATTATGTATTCCTTTCCGCTCATGAATCCATGCAAACCAGTGTACGCCGCTGCTGACTTACGAATACCTCTCAAAGCCTTTGATATTTTAAGATCATCATTAAGTGATGACAAGCCAAGAGATGTTACCAGATCAATTCCAACCCACTTCAATTGAAATTAATATGAATGTTAGATTGACAAAGCACAATCACATATCACAAGTGATATAACAAATAGAACTTACATATCCAGAGGATGTATAATCGGTTTTCTGAAGAGTTGTGGTATTCACTGAGATTTCATCAGTGACAGTGGCAGTTGTATTAGATGAAGAATCTATCGCAATACTTGTATCATTTACAGAATCTAATGTAGATTCTGCTGTTTCGTTTAGTGTACTATTTGAAGACAGTGCATCAACTTCTTCAACTACTGGCTCACTTTTGGATGCCTTGCTCTTCTTATCATCTTTAGACTTGTCATCAGGAGCAGTTTGTGTGGGGATTTTGGGAGAAGGGGGAACTACAAATGCAGCTGAATTCCCTCCTGTTCCTACTGACGACGACCTGGTAGATTCATCTTGAGTGGCATCAGTAGTTGAAATGTCAGTTGTTATTATAAACTCATCTTCTTCAGTTTCCATGTGCCTATCTTCTTCGGTAGATGAAGTTTGTTTAGGACGAGTCATGGTAGCATATCCACCACCCCTTCCATCAGGACCATGTGGTATTTTATGAGCAATACCTGATGTATCAGTTACTACTGGCCTCTCTTTAATGTTAGACTCTGACTTCTTTGATGGGTCAGCACGAAAAAGTGATATAAATGATGTGAATGCACCTCCCTCTTTTTTAGCTGCTTGTAGGGAAGGTGTTTTCTTCTTCTTCTTTTTCTCTTTCGTTGGTTTGCCAGCATGTTCCTTTTTACTATCACCCGCCGCTGATATATTAGCATCCACTGACATATCTATATCTTCTTTACTTTTCAATTTCAAGCTGGTAGATTCTAGACTCTCAACTTCTTGTGAATCATCTATTAGTGTTGTGTCATCCTGACTCTTGTCATTATCATCAACCCCACCCCTAATTGATCTAATCCTCTTCCACAATCCTCTACTTGGTTTTCTATTTCCAATATCTATTCTATCTATAGTATCGGTTGTCAATAATGGATTGGATGTGTCAATAATTGATTGAGATACTCTTGATATGTCTAATCTATCTTCATCATCATCGCCACCTCGTATGCGAGATATAGAATTATGTAATGAAGATATTATTGAATATCTTTCATCATATTGAAATGAGTGCACGGTGTATGGTATATTGTTACTGTGATATATCAATCCATTTTGATAGCATAGAATTATAATAACGGCTATGAAATTATATGTGAGTGTGTTTATGGTACCTTGCCTGCGCCGCCGCCGGTTTTGAGACCGAGGGTAACTACTATCTTCCATTATAGTCGTCTAATCCGAGCACATACTTTGCGCTTGTCTCCGCTAGCTATTGCAATGGCACCGCTGGGGTATTGTAGTACAAGCGATTGTGAGTACGTTTTTACAGATTGAGTGCACCCAGTGCACATTTCATTTCTGTGTCAATAGTGCAAAATTTCAATTTGCACTCACCGAAACACAACAAACTCAACACATAAACATGTTGCCTAAATCATCTATCAATTCTATCAAGGCCAACCTTAATAAGGCCGTATCAGCAAAGGATCCTCATGGTATTGCATCGGCTGTTGATTTGCCCCCATTGCCTAAAAGCGGTAGTGATGGTTCATCAAGTAAAAGTTCACATCGAGAAAACTTAAAAATTGATGGTGTTGATTGGTCAATCGTTTTTAACCCTTTTTTTGTTCCTCTTTCTTCTTTTCTTTCCCCCCCTTTCCCTTCTTTCTCTCCTCTCTCTTTTACCACCTCTTTTCTCTTCAAGCTGTGGTACCATCTATTTCATTGCATACACCATATAAGTAAGTGGTATACACAGCTAATT
>Ga0075437_11028_pt1 | contig 16212 bp, 8 predicted proteins | sample MintriMetagenome_FD_74266 | JGI IMG/M metagenome (GOLD analysis project Ga0075437, IMG submission 74266) | Marine eukaryotic communities from Monterey Bay, USA to study complex ecological interactions - Minidiscus trioculatus and... | ecosystem: Environmental > Aquatic > Marine > Unclassified...
GGGGAGGCGGCTTTCCAGGAGGACCCGGCTTCTTAGGTTGTACTGCCACGTATGGGTTCAACCAAGCAAGTTGCGACAATGATGACAAGTGTTTATATGTCACTAGCCCCCCTTCTGGGCCTGCTAACTGTGCCGATCGAGCAAATCTAGTTTGTGGAGCACTCGGTCAGGACCAGTGTAGTTCGTTTAGCCGAGTGACAATTCCCAATCCCAGTGGTAGATGCAAGTGGTGTCCCAATCTTAATCTAGGGTTTTACACACCCCCATGTACTGATCTGTCATTGGGCCTGTGTTAATAAATTGTAGAAAGTGAAGTGATAATAACGTCATGAGTATTGTTTAGTTCAGTGTCTCGTGTGAAGATTGAGGTGTGGCAAAGAGATAGTGTACAGTGCCGGTAGAAGAAGTAGAATCAAGGCAAGATTGAGAGCGGAGAGAGTTGTTTAGAGATTTCCAAGTGGATACTTAAAGTCAAAGTGTCTTGAGTGTTGTTTAGATCGATCAGATTGCTATCTGGTGTGAAGTTGATGAGATTGCAAAAAGAGATTGCACCAGCCAAGTCCAAGTTTAGAAGGAAGAAGAGAAGAGAGTCAGTTTTCACTAAAGAAAACTCTATATTTTTATTACCTCCTTTTTACCTTAATTGTGTGTGTGTTCCGAAATGCACAAAAAGACTCCCGATTATCGTTTCATTAAAGCACAGGTTGCAATACCGATAACACAACAGTGCGATAATAGGTAAGTCCATAACCTTGTACGTCTCTTGTTTCCTACACTGAGTACAATCTATTAATATTTGTTGAATTTTAATAATTGTCTCTACTGCCGATTGTATGTTAATGGCAGTTATATCAATTACCAATGGCAATTACAAATAACACAAAAATGTTCACAGGTATTAAAACAATTATCTATTGTTACAATTACCTACGGTATTTTAAAACAAACAAAATGTTCACAAGTATTAAAACAATTATCTATAATGTTACAATTACCTACGGTATTTTAATAATAAACAACACAAAACATTGAACAGTACCATATCATCTGTATTAGCAATACCACTGAAACTCAATGTCCTGGACATTGTAACTCAAAAGTGGGAAAAAGTCAATTTTGGTAATTCAAGATCCATACACTTTTGATTTTCAAAAGGGATTGGATATTGACTTACGAAAGCGATGTCTCTTGTAATTCAATGTCTGATGCTATTGTAATTCAATGTCTGGAGCTCTCGTAATACAAAAGGGAGAGACATTGTATTTCAATGTTCAGATCTTTGTTTCTCAAAAGTGAGAAACTTTCTAGTTTCAGAAGTTATAGCCATTGAAATACTTATCTATGGCTTTTGTAATTCAAAATCCATAAGCTTTTGAATTACAAGATCCTGCCCATAGTTATACAAAAACCATAGTCATCGTAATTCAATTTCCATCTAGCTTAGTTTTTCACATCTATCAATCTCTATTATTTTTCTCACAATGTGAGAAACAAATATAAAAGTAACACTCACAATAATTCTGCAAAGCTTACAGGTACATATTCAATTGTCGTCTTGGTTGTGTTGCTTGACAATGATTCTAGGTCATCATTGTTATTACGTGAGGCTGCTGCAGCCTTCTTTCCATCTTGGAGAACCTTGTACTTGGAAGTTTCAACCTTCAACTCAGAGAAGTGGTCGTCATTCTCTCTCAACTCGGAGAAGAATTGAATTGCCTTCTCGAGGAAATCCATCCCCTCCTTGCTCCATCCAGAAACATACCTCTTCTCCCCAGTTTCATACTTTGCATCTTGTCTCCCCCTCACCCCAGACGTCCACTTGGAAGAGGTACTCCTACCTCGGCTTGAAGAACCTGATTCAGCTGCCTTGGTCCATGATTCCTGATTATTCACCAGGATTAAGATGACAAACGCCTCATCCCTTGATTGGAGAATGTCACGGGGTTCCCCCCCCTCCCGAACATACTTGTCAAAAGCCTCCTTTTGGCCTCCAAGCAGGACGGTGCTCCCAAATTGACTGAAAATCTTTGCATAATGCTGTAAACAGTCGTCATCATCCATAAATCCTTGGTGGTTCCCCTCTTGAATGTAATTATGTATCTTGAGGACTTGTTCGGTATCAATATCATCTTCGTCGTGTTTATTATATAGTTCTAGAATGTGGTATGCATAATCGAGAAAGAGTTGAAAATAATTGTCTTGTTAGAAATAGCAGAAGTCGGAGAATAAAATGCACATCATAAACATTTACATACTCTTCCAAACAAAGTGCATCCTTTTTAGGTGATTATTTCTCCATGTCCTAAGAGTCAATTCAATGAACGGAACAACAAAGTAAGTCCATAATACTTTCATGGAACCGAAGCGTTCAGGATGGTACTTATGCAGCTTTGACTTATAGAAGAATATGTAACAGAAAGAAAACACGTCCACACTGTATACCTCCCACTTCTCCTTGAGGATGTATTGCTTTCTCCATACATGTTTCTTGAGTGTGTTTTCAATATGCTCTATCAGCTCTCTTCCAATATTCTCCAATGAAGCGCGAGGTTTCTTATCCCTCAGAGTCTGGGCATGCATTGTATTTAGTTCCTTGATAGTCTTCTTCATTCCACAACATGCTGTTAAAACTTGCTTGAGAAAGGGTATCACATCCTGAGATAGCAATGTTTTACATTCCTCGGCAGTTGGTGGAATGTTTCCATTAATTGCGCTCATAACTTCCTCAGGTGCATCGGTGGCTGGACAATCTCCCGACATCCACCTCTTTATGTCCGCATCATGTAGTTCCTCTTGTAGTTGTTGTATACGGTTGCTATCATCAGTAGAGCTACTTCTTTCTTGCTGTTCAGAAACAATACCACCATTGTTTGTGTTCATGGTTGTGGCGGCGGCGGTGGTAGTAGTAGGCTCATCTTGGGTAGGTGCACCTTCATTTTGTGATGGTGTGGTCGGTGCATCTGGTGCACCGACAGCTGATGATGGTGATGCGGACGTACCACCGGTGTCATCTTGCGCTTGTTCTCGAGGTGCCAGTTGCGGCGGTGATCCATGGTGTGAATCCGTCCCTAGTTCACTGATTTGGGATTCACCATCGTTGTTCTTAGTGGTGACACTCGATGGTGGATTAGTAGTAGTAGTATTTCTATTTGAGCGCCTTGTTCTCTTGCTGTTATCAGTCGACGCATTTTGTTTCCCCTGCGCTTGTTCTACTGTTTTTCTTTTACTTGTCGGCATTGTTGTTATCGATATATGATATGCTATTTGTATTGTTGTTGGGATGGTGCACCTTAAAATTTTATGAGTGTATGACGTTAGTTTTGTTTTTATACAATACGAAATTCGGTATTTTGTACTAAGTCCTATGTCCAATTGCTTTCCCACCAATGTTTTGCTTTCCATCTTTTTTTATATGTGATTGGCATTATTTACAAGAAAATTTTTACTATATTTCTTAATTTACAAGAAACATTTTTCCACAACTTTTGCTTGGTGATCTTTTTTTTATTGCAATTAAATATCAGTAGTGGATAGTCATTCACATATCATCAAAACAGTATCATCAATATGCCTAAATATCACTGTCCACATTGCCAGGAATCGTTAGTGTTTGAGAATGGTAATAAATTCACCCGTCATCAAGGGCAATGCCGACGATGGAAGAAGAATAACAAGAATGAGGAAACCAGCAATGATATACTATCGGATCTCCTGGAAGAAGGGAAACGTATTAACCAGGTCACCAAAAGAGAGAGAGAAATTAAGTTACTGCATGAACGTGACCCGACCTTTCTTGGTGGGGGGGAATTCATACCCGCCAAAGTTGACGATAGAATTCATGAATCATATTTTGATCCAGAAGAGGTTGAGGAACAAGAACAAACCAAACGTGCTCAGCCCGAGGAAGAAGCGTTGGGGTATAACACAACCATGTTATTGAGCAAGAAAACTGTAGGTCAGCGTGCTAGAGAGTGCATTGCGCAAGATATGGCAGCTAGGGAAAGGGCGGCACAAAATACCACAGCTACTAATCTCAACTCGGGTAATTGGTATAGTGGTAGTATTCATGATTTTTATGATTCCGAAGAAGAAGTAGGGGCACCTAGTGATGACGAATCTTATGTAATTGATGTAATTGAAAAAGAAGAAGAAATTGAAGAAGAAGATGAAAATGCCGACAGTGATGAAGTAGAAGAAAAGGATGAACATAGCAGTACAGAAGAAATGTCTCAGGAAGATGAGGGAGATGAAGAAGAGGGACAACAACAACAAGAAGAAGATGTTAATGAAGGACAATGTGAAGAAGGGAAAACATTTGATAGAAAGGATATTCCGTCATTTCCTGGCTTCAAATGCGAGAATGTAATGGATCGTAAAGCCTATGAGAAACATGACTTCAACCGTGAGAGTATGGACCCCATGACAATTGCTCTTCTTGATTTGATGATGTTATTAAATGGGCATGCATGTGATCTCAATTTGTTTGATGAAATTGTGGTGTGGTTGATGGAACATTTCAAAGACAAAGGTTCTGTGCTGGATAACATGAATCCTTCGGTATGTACTACTAGGAAAACATTTATACAAAAGTTAAGAAAAACATATGGTCGTGAAGAATTGAAACCAATGATTCATCAGGTTACATTACCACACTCGAAGAGGGAAGTTTCTCTACCTGTATTCAATTTCGAAGCACAGGTGGCTGATTTTATTCACCATCTTCCTTACGATCAGCTTAATCAACCAAATTTTAATCCAACAACATGGCTTCAGGTAGAGGATGTCCAAGAATACCCAACAATAATTCCAGACACATCACAAGAACAGGCAAATGAAGAAAGACTTAAGCACTTTTCTCATCTTGGTAAAAAGGAATATCCACCCTCAATTGATGATTTAGTGTCGAAGGAGATAATATTACAAGTCAAATATATGAATGAAGAGATAAAACCGTGTCACGGAGTTGTTAAAAAAATAAAGAACAAATCCAAAAGGTCTGTTATGGTAGATTGGGATGATGACAAAAGTCCACCCTGGGAAGTGTTCTGTACATCGGCCAAGTGGAGATCTCGCGAGGAGGGGGGGTGGTGTTTATCTTCTGATCCATGGGCATCTGAATCAATACAAGCCGAGTCAGACGGATCCGATCTTTCCGATATTGACAGTACTGGTTCCAATGATAATGACAATGAATCGACAGCGCCTAATTTAAATGACATTGTCACAAAGAAAGTTATTGTCAGCTGTTTGATGGATGTTCTTGATGAGGACCACAATGTTACGGATGAAACTACGAATGGCTGGTTCCAGGGTACGGTGACAAGTGTGATCAATGCCTGCAAGGGGAAAGTCATGATTGATTGGGTTGGATATGATGAAGTCTCCCATGAATTGCTTTCTTCTAATTGGGAGAAAGATGTTAACACTTTAGGTGCCTGGAAAATCATTCATGAGACGTCTCAGTTACCAGACATTGTTAATAAAGTTTCATCGCTACCTACCAAAATTGACAACAGTGTTCCAATTGGTGATTTATATACAGGTTCGGCCATGACGGAAGGATTGAGAAATCATTTCAAAGACATCAAAAAACCACTTGGTGTAACGCTTATTCGTCCATTACCAGTTACATTTTTCATTGATGCAAGCCATGTCGATCTCCATGGATCCCTAACCACAACACCCATATCCTACAGCTTGGGTGTCTTACCCCGGCATCTTCGGAACCAACACGGATACAATAAGAATCTGGCTTATATACCCAATCTCAAGGTTGGCCAAGGGAAATACCATGACAAGGCAGACTTGGTGGCCTACCTCTCAGGAAAAAGTCGACGCAAGAGAGGTGACAAACGAACACCATCTGCTAGGGGGAAACTCCAGGATTATCATCATCTACTTAATATTGCCTTTCAGTCCTTTCGTAAGTGTTGTGAAAAGGGAATACTACTTGATCAATCATACATGGGCAAGGAAAGGGTATTGTATATTCCTTTCGTATTACTGGTGATGGGTGATACCAGTGGTAACAATGATCTCACTTGTCACTTCAACAATAGTGGTCAGTTGGAGTCTGCCACCCTTAACTACATGTGTCTTTGCAAACCAAGGAAAATGTTAGAAACACCACCAAGATGTGTTCCAATCACACGAGAAATGATCATGAGTTCTCTAAGGAATGAACAATATGCTTCTTCGATTAGTCAGCATCCAGTAATAAGTTCCTTTTATTATCTACCATTGGCAAATCCAACCATGGGACTTCCATACTTGATGCCGAAGGATATGCTCCATGTTTTCTTGGTGGGTATATATCAGAAAGTTGTTCGAGCTATTCATAACATTATTGGGGTGAACAAAAGGAATGCCAAGTATAAGGATTTCCTGGATATGCTTCATCAACGTATTAGTTTCCAGATTCAGAAAAGCTCACAGAGAGATATACCAAAAGCTGCAAATAGATTTGGGGTAATGGACGGGACAAGGAGAAGTGGCAAGGAACGAATGGGTGATCTCTTCGTGTTACTCGCGTGCTTCCACACACAGCAAGGAATTCACCTAATGAAGCCCTTTCTACAAAGAATAAATGTCAACCACAATAATTTCGTTGGAACAATAGAGTTATTGCTTTCCTACGAAGCATGGGTAAGCAAGACACCACCATCTCGTTCTGATCTCGTCGAATCAATGCCAGTGATATGTGATTTGGTCAATGCTATAGTCAAGTACCTCCCCACTCAAGAAACTACACGTAAGGAATTGTCAGAAGCTGTCTCGAATTGTACTAAGAAAGCTGCAGAATCTTCTCCTGCAAGGAAGAAATCGAAGACATCAGTCGAACAATCAAACACCGCTGTAGGCAATGGTCACATTACAGTCAAGATGCATTCATTATTGTGGTTTCCACTCTATATTCAAAGGTTTGGCATTGGGTTAGGATTTGATACCAGTGCTGGTGAACAGCACCACAAGGAGTCCGTGAAGTATCCAGGAAACAACACTTCACGTCAGCAAAGTAAATTTACCGAACAGGTTACTTTACAAAATAGCGATAGAGATGTGGTTCGGGAGATTCATCGCTGGGTACACTCTGGTGATGATGTTATTGCGCAATCCACGTCTAAGCAATCGAGGAACTTCATCAAAGGGAACTACACTATGGAAATAGTAGCCACAGACGATTTACAGGAAGTAATTCAATGCAAAACGCTTTGGAAGGACTACAACAAGAGGGTCGATAAAGATTCATACAAACTGAACAAGTTTATCGCTCATGCCATAGTCTGTGAGGCTAGAGAGCATGGCTACTTTGGCGTTGACTCAACCAAGAATACAATAGTCATTAGTGGTTACACAGAGGCTAAATTTGCAGCAAAAGTAGCCACTACTGGAGCTAGTAGTGATGACTTCATTATTAGAGCTTCTCCTAGGTATCGAGGGGAAGAAAGATATGACTGGTGTATTGTTAAAGTTCCTTTCTCTGAAAGAAAGAAAGATTTGATGGACTCATCTAACACTTCTCTTGCCGAAGTTCCCTTCCACAGTTTTGCCAAGGTTCTTGGCTTTATTCAGTACAGAAACCCGGACTATCCAACCTTCCATAGCCGGAATGGAAATGTCAGTGAGCATGAAGATAACAGATAAAGGACAACGAAAGGTCACGTACCCTCTTCATTTCCTCCGGTGCAAACAGATTAAACACTGCATGTTTCAAACATTCTCTTCGTACTTCCCCATTACCCAACGGAGTATCAACAACCCTTGCGCCACCAAGACAATTTTCGTTCTTGGATTTACTCTTCTGTCTCTTCTTCTTACGACGAGTTGGTTTTGATCCTTCCTTGCGCTTTCCCCCAGTAAGAACATCCTTAACCTTGGGAGGAGCAACCATGGCTCCTGATGAATCAGGATACGATGAGAGCTCACTCTCCTCAGTATCAGTGGACTTGCTGGTATCATTGCTTGGTAGAATCTTAACATCATCGTCATTGCCAATAGTAGGTGGCATAATCGCTGCTCCTTCTACAGGAAAGTGAGCCACCGGGGAATCAGGAGATGTACGAATATTCGCCCATGTACTTGGTCGAACGAAATTAACCAACATGGACATGTAAGACGGTGTACCCTCTGTCGGTGCACCACCAACATTATTCACATTCAGTCGTCCAATGGCCTTCTTGTATGCGTATTGGAAGGCATCAGATTTGCAAAACACTTCCTTCCCTGATAACATTTCGTTAATGTGGGGATTGAATTCAAACACCACTTCGTTATCTATCTTGATTTCTCCATCATCGTTCTTGGGCAAAACCATTAAGTCACCCCTGCCAAAAAGATATGCAATACCGACATTAGTTTCATCATGCAACCGGCAAGCATTGATTAACAGCTGTCGATACTTTCCCATAAGATGCCCACGGATGTTCATATCAGAGTTTGTTGGGATTTGGGTACATAGGTTTTTAAAATCAGTAAATTTCAAGGCAGGCCATAGTTTGAGTGTGTCCACAACTTTGACAGATTGTTTGAGGGTGGTAAAATCATGTACTCCGATGTTGTTGCAATCACCGGTTTTCACCAGGCACAAATAATCTCGTAACACAGATCTTTGCGGCACCAACTTTTCATCTAATATGGTCAATATTTCTGCATTGGTCGTCATGTTGATATTATGTCAATGCTATGAACATCAGTAGGTAAATATCTTGTTCTCCGTCATTGGCATTTCATGAGAAATTAACATTACAAGAAAGTTTCCTGTCATTTTGAGAAAAGTTTTAGTAGTTTTCTTAAAACTAAGAAAGATGTAGTTATTCATTTAACTAGTATCGTTGTGGGTCATCATATAGTCCTGAACCAATTTTGAATTCAATGTCAATACTTCATCATAATCTCCACCAATCTGATTCATCAGTGGAACATCTGGACGTATCTCCCACCATTTATACCTTGGATTATAGGCTTTTCTTCCATTCCGTCTGTACATATCTTCAAATGACACATACGATTCCTGTCCACGCTGGCTTGTTTTCTTTAAACCATTTCTAGTAGGATGGAGTTGATACAATGGTTGATTCCGTCTAATGTTCTCTGCACCTTCGGAGCCATTGTCAGAGTTCATCCTCAAAACCTCACAAATGCAATTCTCCAAGAAAGGTCTATTCTCTATACCAGTAACCTCCTCAAGCTTGTTCAGTAACTCCCTCCTGTGTGCCTTTGTAGCAATGCCATAATTGTTCTTCAACCGCTTGGCAGTTTGTGTGTTGCTGGGAATACTAATGTTGTTTACGTGATTCTGATTACGTATTGCACCAACAAGTGTTGCAATTTTGACTATAGTTAGAGACACCAATTCTCCGCTCCCCTGAACTCCACCCTTGTCTGGTTTCTTAGCCATTGTTTTGTACAGTTTGTTCGAATCAGATGCTGTGTTGTTTGCATATTGTATCAAAGATAGAAGGTTTACCAAGGACAATTGTATTGCATGATGAGAAAGGAGTCCTTGCGAGGAAACTTGATATCTCCCTTTGGTATCAAAATGATATGCGACTGCCTTATGATGGAACACCATTTCTTTAATGAAGTTGTACACAAAGTTCTTATTGTTGTAAGATGCATTTAGGGCATATTCAACACCGTGTTTGAATCCAATAGGTGATGGTGTCAAAGTCAAACAAAAAAGAAACTCGACAAGAACATAAATGTTCCATCCATAAACAGGAAACACCTTTTCAAAGAGAATGTCAATGAACCATGAATTGTAACAATCTTTGTTTGCATCAGCTGGCAGTGTGGCGAAATCATTTCCATCTTCATCACACTGGTGGTGGACTAGTTCCATCTTTCCAACCCAATCTATTTCTTGAGATGTATTCAAACCATTTCTATCTTCTATATATCGTTTGACTATTTCTGCAAACCTCATAGTAGCCTCCCTTCTCGCAATCAAATCACCTACACATTGCTTTTGATACATTGTAAGTGCAGCCCTCCCCAGCACTTCATTACTTCTGTTGTCAAAGTCCATCTTTATGATTTGGTTAAAGCAGTAATTCAAATTTGATCCCCCCTCTGTTCTGTAATCGTTAGCACCGTCCGTATGCCAATGGAGATTAGCAGAAACGCAACCTTGGGGTGACCTATTATAAAACAATCCATTGTAGAAGAAGACTCCTGCATCACTACGGACGGCATCTTCATCCAACCCCCGCCTTAGCATGTCCGGTTTGGTAAGCAAGTCTAATCTTTCTTCTTCCACAAATATCTTTCTTCCCATAAACATCATGGTAATGATGTCCATTATTTGTGTGTTGATACTTTGCTTCTTGAACAGCGTTTCTTCCAAGTTGTCATCATTGTCCAGTCCTGGAAATTTGACAGGTTTCTTATGATGCTGAGGAATATTCATCCCTGGTATTGTAGTACTGTCTGTTTGATCCACATGATTACGACCGAAATTAACTTGAAAGTTGTTACGTTTGGGATCAATCCAATTATGCTTAGTCTCTTCCCATTTCTCAACGAGAAGAAAGTTTGCTAAACTACCCAAGTCTAATTGTTCAACCAATTCCATTAACCGGGGGTATCGATGGAAGTTGTTGAATACTAATATCTCTCGAATATTCCAATCTTTGTCTTTTGATAGTAGTATATAGTACTTATGTGGTCTTTCTTTGTTGATGTCTTCTAACCCCACTTCCTCAAAACCAGCCGTCACCAATTGATCTATATAATCAGGCAACTCGTATGTATTCAAATGTCCATGAGGACTGCAATGAAGGTCTCCTACTATGTACGCTTGTATCTCGGACTGCTCCACCACTAGGGATGCAACATGTTCATCATTAATATGTTTCTCTATTGTAAGATAACTATTAACCATTGTTTTATAGTGTGACGAAGTTTGTACTATGCAGTTATATGATATGTTTGGATTTCAGGAAGATAGGATAGAGTAGTACGCATATCCAGTTGATGCAAAATTCTGCGATTCAACGCAAAATTCATTCTCCATAGAGGTGTCTCACAAAGAAGAAAGCAAAATTTCACATCTGACTATGAAAAATTGCGCTCTCAAAAAACATCACAACTCTACACATCAAGGATAGTATGAGTACTGAAGGTCTGTTTTATGTAGACGATGCCAACCAAGGCGGTTGCGGCGGAGAAGACAACATAAACAACAACAACAACAACAATTTCATACCAATAACACAAGTAGCCCCAGAAGAAGAGGAATCGGAATCAGTAGACGAGGAGGAAGAAGACCATCAAGAGGCTGCAAATGAAGCAACTGGCGGTAACATGAACAACAACAACGGTAACGACGACGATGGAGAGGAAAACAACAACAACGAAGCGACAAATAATAATAATACAAATAGGGAAGAAAGCGGTGGTGATGATCAAAATCCTGCCGCTGGGGGAGGTGGTGGGGGAGATGATGATCCTGATGACGGAGGTGACGATGATGAAGACGATGATGACGAGAATGAAGATGGTGAAGATGGTGATGATGATGAGGAGGAAGAGGAGGAGGAGGAGGAGGAAGGAAGTGATGATGAGAACACTAGCGGTCCTCCGAAGAAAGTTGTTAGCAAGTTAAGTGCAAGTGCGAGAAAGAAAAGTACAAATAGTACTAAGAAAACAAACACATCTAAAAATAATGATAAAAGAACGACATCGTCAAGTACTGGGGCAAAGTTGAAGAGGAACGAAACTCAGTATATCGATAGAGGTGGAGTTGTTAAAAAATATGGTGGTACAACTAAGCAGGGAAGAATGTTAGACAGGGACAATAATTTTAGAAGACAGTCAGTGGGCGGTGACAGGAAAAGTCCACATGACATGAGACAACCCTACTTGGATGCCATTGAAATGAAAAGTGCATCATCTAATAATGCAATGGAGGATATTACCGAGGACAATACAGGAGAAAATACTGGTGGGGAAGAAGGTGAAGCTCCAGAGGCAATGCCATTTACACCCACTTCAGATGAGGCACAATACCTACTCAAGGGGGCAAGTTCATTTATTAGAGATGAAGACTTTTTCGAGGGCGCGGTTTGGTGGGAAATGTTGATGCCATTGTTGCGGAACATCACAGACGATTGGGCAGAAGATAGACAGCAGTCTATTATCTCTCTCTTATCGTCTAATCGTCAAGAGTTTGCTAAGATGTGGAAGGATATGATGAGGAAGGTTGAAAATAACAAGAAGGTACCAAAGAATGCCAAGATCAAGAAAACAAAGAAGAAGAAAGCATCTCCTCCCGTCGCCGCCGCCACGGCTGTACGTTCTAGTGAGTCAGCATCCATCCCATCTGCAAGTACAACTAGGCGCAGTGATGTTGCTTCTATACCACCCCGAGGAGCTCCCGTTCAACAGAACAATGCGCATCTATACCGACACCCCAATAATGGGGCGTCGTATCAGTGGGGTTATCAGCAGCCATGGGCAATGCATAATCCTCATAATCCTCCTCCTCCTCCGCAATTTTGGTACCCACACCCTAGCCATACAAACCAGGTAATAGATATGACAGGAGGCAACGTTATGTCTTCGGCAACCACACAGGGCACAAGTGCACAACTAGGAAATGATGACAAGAAGCCAGCTGCCAAAAGGAAGCCAGGGACAAGGGAAGGAGATACAACTAGTAAGAAAAAGAAAGCAAAGACTACAACATCCGAGCAAAAGAAGAAGGCAGAAAAGCCAACACCCCAACAGCAGAAACAAGACGAAGCAGCAGAAAAGAAGAAAAGATCAGTTAGCAAGAAAGGAAGGAAGAAACAAAACCAACAACAGCAAATATTAAAAGGAAGACTTGCATCCAAATTAATTCGAACGAACCGTGGTACCATGGATAGTGACAGTGATATGAGTAGTGGACACGAAGAGACAACTCTTTCCTCAAGAACGAGAAACACTCCAAGTATAAACATGAATAACCAAGGTTATCCAAGACAGTTGATGAGTCAAGATACAGTGTTGGGTCAAGAAGTCGGCTTCGCTTTTGATACATTTTATCAATGTGACCAACCGAACTTATTGGTGGCATCATCCCGGCAACGGGGAGTAGGAAATAAAAAAGTATTTGACGGAGTGAATTTCATTTCCCAAGAACAAGACAGTGGACAAGATCATGATTGGGAATTTACAACAACAGCTGCACTAAGGGACTCCGCCAAGGCCGAGGTGATGCGTAACAAAAACAAGCATGGTTTACCCGACCCAAATATACTCCCAAGGTTTAGGGATGCTCCAGTACAAGAAACATCTGTATTTTCTCCCAATCCAGCTCATTTCTCCACGATGATGCAACTATCTTGGGGGGTAGATCACTACCCTCCCGGAGGTGTAAATGAAAAGGGGGGACATGTTGTGAATCCTAAAGTTCCCAGATCAGCAGTGCTAACGAATATAGAAAGCAAAGAAAGAGGTCAGAATTGTAGTGAGCACAAGAGAGGGTGTGGTCATCAACTTGAAGCTGGATGTTTCGTCTTCCTTGGAGGGGACGTCCAGTACTGTGGGAGTGGTGTCAGTGAGATAATCACTCATGCTCTTGTCCCTGGACAAGGAAAGGGATGTTGTGTAGGGCGTACAAGGTGCCTCTCACACCAAGTCCCGTCCTTTGTTCATCGTTTGGCTATGGTTGGATACGTTTCCAGTCATCATGTAAATAATGAAGGATCAGAATTGCACAAGAACTTGGGTGGGTATGCACATTTGACATTCTTAGACTTTGATAATGGAAGGTTCAACCCGTCCGGTTATAGACCTTTCCTTTGCAGGCACCTACCCACTGAGGCTAATTTGACGAACGAAGATGATGACGAGGAAGAGGATGATGAAGATGGTAAGAAATAAGACAAAAGGACCTTACTTTAGGTATTGTTGTATTGTAAATCTAGTATTGAATTCTATGTACTGACTTTCCTTTCTTCATCTTTGTATTATTAACTTATAAAACATAGAAAGCCAACCACAGACATTACAAATGTCAATACCCAATATGGCGGAGGTTTGGGAAATTGATGAAGATGTACTGCGAGTAATGCATTCATCTTGCGGGGAGGATATCGATTTGCTAATGAAGAAGGTCGATGCATACCATGGTGATATAAGGGAATTATCGAACACATTTGAAATCGATAAAGAACATGCTGAGATTTACTATAACATGCATGGACAGGATTACCAGAAAGCAAAACAAGACCTGGACGATGTTATGGCAAACTTGTTCAAATGTGATATTTGCTATGAAAATTATCATGTTCGTGCTAAATGTGGTTGGGTATGCCCATATTGTAATAGGGACTCGTTATGTCAGGATTGTCTGGGAAAGATTCAAGATTGCTCAAAATGTCACTATTGCAGTTCATTGTTCACAAATGAACAGAGGCGACTATACAGGCAATTTAAGAGATTTGGCCACAATCCAACTGTTATGAGAGTGATACTTGAACAGAGAAGACAGAATAGTGGGATGAGATAATTTCTTTCTTATAATTTGAGAAAGGAATAACAACTACTAATTTATGTTACTAATGAACCATTTAACTATCCATGCAACCTCCGATACTTGTTATCATCACAATTCACTCTAAATATACTTGATGTGGTATGGCTCCATAAAGCCTTTCCTGTCATTCTATAATTTGTGTGGTACTCAATTTGCTCCTCGGCATCACAATAAATCGCAGCGTTTGTACTATCAATAAATATAACTTGATGAGTTCCGAGAATACATTTCTCAAACATTGGACCATCAGCCTCTATCCAATACATTGGAACCGTGTCTAGCTTTGTAACTTCATGGTATTGATGGCCATCGTTAGGATGTGCCGTGACTAATATTTTTCGTATATCCTTGCGTTCATGATTGCCGATTGTATAAGGCTCGTTGTCTAACATTTTTATTGTTGCACGGACGCTAATTTCATTGCCTTTTCTATCTAATAGTGATATTGCAATTCTAGAACCGATGGTAAGGCCGCTGGACTGAGGATACTCACAAGTTATAACTTCAGTTGACCATTTCCAATGTAAATGTGTTAGTGATTTAACTATTCTTGACGATTGTTCGCCACTCATAATTAGTAAGAATATGTTTCTTGTAATTATTAACACAATCAGAACTTTATTAACAATTAAAAGGATGTAGCCTGCATAACTGATAATGGTTGTCTATTGAAGTAGGTGGTAAATAGGCGTGGTAAGGATACTGGACATTGAATCTAGAACTCCTAAGTCTTTCTTGTTATGAACGAGAAACATATTGAAAATCAATAGATGGTTCGCGATAATGAAAAGGTGTTGCGATAAGCGGATATTGATTTTGAAAAGCGGCCTTTGTATTGCAAAAGCGACCACTCTTGAAAAATGAAAACGGTGCTCGCTAAAATCAGTTCCCGGACATAGATATTCAGAGGTATTGCAATTACAGATGATCATAAACAACTATATTGGCAGTAGTCATACAACATCAACCAGCTGTTGGGATGTAACTATCCGTTTTTTGTGTGGCTTTGAGACGATGGTATTATTATCAAGGAGATAGTCGTTTCCATTGAGTTTGGTGATGTCACACATTCCTCGCTTCCTGTTTGATGAGCTCGAGTATCTTATTGCCAATTTGAATAAGTTGCAATTGTGCTTGCATAGATGATAAAAAGCACTGAGTGTGATGCATCCGCCATTCAATTCACTGAGCCAACCCAATGCGTACGGGAACATGAAGTCATCTGTGCCATCCAAGAAGGTAGACGTACTCTTGTTTAAGTTTGTCAAGTGTGATAGAACCACTTTTGATGCACCAGCAAGTTTGGCAGTTGATGATTTCTTCTTCCATGTTACATTTGCCCTGAAGTTTATATGGAACATCTGTTTTATCTTATCACCAACTGATGAGTTATAAAACTTTTTCGGTGGTCCTCTTATCATCCTTAGAGTGTGATTAGAAAAGTAAGTAGAGTCGATGGTAGATTCATCACAAATAAGGGTAAGAATGTGGCCCCATTCTTGTTTGTGTATGTTATTTCTCAATAGTGATAGCACCTGCAAGTGTTTATTATTCTTGAGACCATTCAAAAGGACAAGGAGACCTTTAGAGGTAATATTATTGCGATTCAACGACAACTTTTTGACTGAGTAGGACTCGTGTTGGAGTAACGTTTGTAGGGTTTCACAAGCAACGTCGTTGATGTCAGT
>Ga0075437_13619_pt1 | contig 16191 bp, 12 predicted proteins | sample MintriMetagenome_FD_74266 | JGI IMG/M metagenome (GOLD analysis project Ga0075437, IMG submission 74266) | Marine eukaryotic communities from Monterey Bay, USA to study complex ecological interactions - Minidiscus trioculatus and... | ecosystem: Environmental > Aquatic > Marine > Unclassified...
AGTAAGCTTGTGGATCATCTTTAGTAGCATTGGTAGGAGAAGTTGAACAGCCAAGTGTAGACCAACCACGTTTCCAAAATGCTGAACAGCAACTTAGACATGCCATTGCAACAGTTCGGGGTAGTTGTATACGGTTCTCATGATTAATATTAGTAAGGCCCAATCCAACTGCTAATAACAAATTGCGAATAGTAGTTTTGAATGATGTTGTATACTCCTCCCACTTGTATAATATAACATGACGTAATCCGGTAACACAGTGAAATAATAATTGTTCTTCATCATTTGACAGTGGTGTCATTGCAATACTATTATTGTCACCACTATTTGATAAAAACCCATGAGCATGTAACACTTCCAAAATAACTCGTATAAATAAATATTGTTCATCGCCGGTATTACGGATATGTTCCAATGATGCATGTAGTATAGTTATTGGATTTGGTGGTGGTCCTCCGGGCGGTGGCTGCCAGTTTGGTGGTGGTGTTGATAGGATGTGACGTAATTCATTTGTTGACCCTTCCATGTTGTAAATAAATTTGATGTGTATGAGTAAGTTGTGTTTACTAAGAAGTTGTGATATATTCCAGACCACTTTTTCTACCATCCACACAAACCGAACAGTGATATATAGAGTTGATACGTGAAGTTACTCGACAATAGAACCTCTAGTGATTAAAGTCTACCCTATGTATCTCGACAGCAATAAACTTCCTCGCTCAACTTTTTTGGCCTAGCGTCACTTGAATACACCATCCGAATGTTTCAGTATTTTGCAACCCTAAGCGTTGTTGTCCAACGCAGAGTGATGCACCTAACTCTTATTCGAGCAAACGTTTACAGATAGAACATCACGAATACAATACACATTAATTTATGTTGCAATTACCATAGTGTGACAAATCATCAAATACTCATTTGCCACAGTTAGTAATATATTCAACACTCTTCAATGAATACTGCAAAACACTATTTCCTTGCAAGGTATTCAAGTCTCAATCTTCAGGCTATCCCTGGAATAGGATACAAATTTAAGAAGAAGCAGTAAATTATCTCATGTCTTATCTGCCACAATACCTCGAGGATATAGACGGAGGTGGCACCAGATAGATGGATATAGTCATACCAGCTCGAGGATAAAGCCAAAAGTTTCAATGGCCGAGACAGTGTATGGTTATCAGATTACATTGATCACATCCCTCAAGTTGCAAAAGGATTCTTAGTTTGTGGCACACCATAAAGTGGTTGCCCGGCTCCAGTAGTAGTGGAGGAGGATGTACCAGAAGAATCGAATAAGAAGTTCAATATCGATTCGCCATCATTCTCCTCTTTAGAAGTAGATGGTACCAACAGATTGTTAAAAGCATTACCAGCGGCAGTAGACTGGTTATTACCACCAGTGCTGCTCAATAAGAAGTCGAGTGTTGAATCAAGTCCAGTAGTCGATTGTGGTGGTGGTTGCTGTTGTTGACCAATAGTATTCAACAGACCTGGAGGAAGACTGGTTGGTAGCTGATTCAAGCTGCTCGACGACGAATTCATCACCATACCAGCATTATTATTGAACTGCGTTACTGGTGCTAATGGTGGCGGAGCTTGAACGAAGGGGTTCATTGTTTCAAACATATTAGATGGATAGGAAGGGACATCTTGAGGCATCTGATTAGTACCACGGCCAAATGAAATATGACCTTGTTGTTGCTGTGGAGGTGCAGTTGTAAAATCAGCCAAAGAGACACCCATACCTGGAGCAGGTGGCTGCTGATGCAGCTGATGTTGCTGAGGGGCGGCAAGGCCAGGAGGTAGGGATATTCCAGGAGGTGGAGCAATCCCAGGAGGAGGAGGCAAGGGCACATTGACTTGTTGAACTTCAAGTTGCTGCCGTTTTTGTGGTGGAAAGGCGTTGTTAAGGAGTAATTCGCCGACATCACCACCAGCAGCAGCAGTTGTCTTGTGAGAGTCGTATGGTTCTTCGGGGTTCATACTTGATGCTAGAATAGAGTCCAACTTGACTCCCTCTACATCGCCGCTACCACCACTTGCAGCCAGTAGTGCAGCAGGAGTTAGTAAGAAGGGAACATCATCAGGTCCCTTCTTTTCACCAACATCTTCTTCTTCTTCTTCCTTGTTATCATCTTCCACATCCATGTCAACGTCAGGAGAGAAGTTGGTTTCAGCTACAGCTTGCTCATCGTCTACTTCCTCTTCTTCAGGAACACTTTCTTCTTCCTCATTCTCCTCCTCGTCGTCATTATTAACGGTAATAAGTTCCCGTTTGTCCGTAATAGATTTCCTTGTCAAGAAAAACTGCCGTCCATCCACCATCATATCATCATCCGACTTCTTGAACAATATCGTCTTCTTGTTAACAATTGATACTAACAAATTGAGTTTATACTTTGTAGCACCCTCACTACTACTACTACTGCCACTCTTTCCACCCCCTGCCTTACTTGTATCATCTTCGGTAGTATCAAGTGCCTTAATTGCATTGGCAACATTGACATATTCAGTAACATCACCATCCTTATTCAACATACAATTATTATCATCATTATCTAAGAATGATGTAAATGGTACATAGCCGTGTAATTCATTATATTCCTTAATGGTACCAATTTCGGTTATATCTTCAATTTCTTGACTTAATCGTTGTATTGTTGGTAGTGTATCAATTTGATTTGTAAGGTTTGCTAATGATTTCCAAAATTTGGTGTGTGATACTTGACATATCGTGTGTATGGTTGATCCACGTGATAGCTTGCTACTGTTGCCGCCATTATCGCCAATGGAGGTAGGAAAGAATGGCAATCCATGGAACCACTCACACTCCCCATCATATAACATTGTTATGTATCGTACACCTAACAATAACGCTGATAATGAACGTATCGTACCCAACTTAACATTACTACCACCATTACCATTTCCATTTCCACCACTTGACATTTTCTTAACTAACAAATTGGTAACATCGTCACACAACAATGTAATAAAGTCCAATAGAAAACTAAACACCAATGCCTGATTGGTAATAATTATACCCTCCTTATTCCAACTTGAATTCATTAATCTCTTCTTTTCAAACCCCTGTGTATTAATAATCTTACCACCATTACCAGATGTTATTGTACTAAAGGTAAAGATTGATAATAATTTTAATAATAATGATTCACTGAAGGATGAATGGTTGATTAGGTTGGATATTGTATTATTGATGGATTTCATTTTGGTAAGGAGGGTTTGTAAATCGACCTTTTCTCTTTCTCCCTTGCTACCACTACCTCCACCGGTACCGTCACTATTATTGTTGTTGTCTAATGAAACACCCTTGAAAAACATCCATTGTAAATCAACCAACATAACCAAACACTTACGATTATTCGTAGTACGTAATTTATTCAACCATTCCTTCTGTTCCTTCTTAGTTAATCCTACTGGTGCAATTTCTTTTCCCATATCAATATTGATAGTGTTAGTATTGTTGACATCACGTAAATGTTCCTTCATCCATTTACTATTGGCTTCAAATAATCGTACTAGGTTAGAACGGGAGGTTTCAAATGGTATAGATGTTGCCAATAATGATCGTGCATAGTAATATAATGCTACTACTGTTTGATTATCTCCTGCTGTACCACCACCACTACTACTATTTAAACTACTACTTTGTGCAACAACAGCCAATTGATTATACGGATTGCCAGTACTTGGTGCTAATATACTTGAATATAAATAACAATTTGTTGATAATTTATATTGGGTTGAATAACGGTATAAATCACCTAAGTGTATGTTTAGTTTGTATAATGAGGAGATTACTACTAATGATCGTTCATTATCATCTGGTGCCACCGCTACCTTTAATGTAGATGATGATTGAGACAATTGTGACTGTTGTTGAGACTGAGATTGAGACTGTTGAACAGTCTGTGTCTGTGACAAGGGAGGCATACTCAACTCTTTCGTATATCGATCAATAATATATTGATATAACTTAATTGCCTCATTTAAGAATTGTTTATATTGTGTTTCATACTGAGCTACCAATTGCTTGGCTTGTTCAGCGGCTTTCACACTAATGGCTTCACCGGGCAATGGATTAGATTTCTTCTTAGCTCTTATTTTTTCTTTAGTAATTAAGGATCGTAATTCATTGATACGGTTGTAGAAACATATTTTCCATAATCGATTAACAACATCGTTTGATTCACTTAAGAGTGGGTCGTCTAGTATTATGTTGGATAGTTTGTCACATAACATACAACGTATTTTTTGTGTTGATATATCATCTCCTCCTCCCTGTGATGATGATGATGTACGTTTTGATGATTTGGTGGTAGTACGTAATAATTCCAATTGTGATTCTAATTTCTTAGCCTCTTCTAATGATTCTAATATCTTTTCGGTACTAATTGTTTGTTGTGAGCCTGAGTGGGCTGGTGAGGATGATGAATCGGCTGGATGATGAGCTGGTGTACCTCCTACGCCTGCTGGCCCTGACCTGGATTCGGTACCGTGAGAATCTTGAGATTGTTTAGACTTTCCTGCTTTACGTGCCATGATTTTATATTGTTATATTGTATTAATACGAGGCAGTGAGGATATACTTATGTATTTACAAGGGCTGGGGCTGCCTCAGTATTAAATTTTACACTTCAACCTCTGTGCGAAACTTTTAAGGGCTGCCACCGAAGTATAAAGTCTCGGGTTGGTTAATCCACAAATATAATATGTCAGCCCCCTGCTATATGCGGATAGCGTCGGCTGTTTGTTGAGTCCATGACGGCGTTAGTATTATTGAGTGGTAGAGATTCGCCATCGATTTCCGTAAGTAATAGCGGGCTAGCCCTCCAGGGGTACCATCTGTTTGATCGCTAAAGTTAATCGAGTCTTTTAACTCGGCCTTTGTTGGCATCGGCAATCGGCACATCGATGGCTGCTAGCTTGCACCATTACAAGGATCCAACAATAGATTGGATTGGATTGGCGGCAACATGGGGGGTTCATATATTATTTTGCAATCCTATCTCTCAGTTGTTGACAATCATTTCTTCTATTGCAGTTGTGTGAGTAGAAGAAACACAACGATATATCGCGTATCGGGAACCATCTAGTTTATTGTAGGATAGTGTAGAAGAATGGGAATTAGACAAGAAGTTGATACTATGGAACCGCCATCACTAATGTTAACAACTTCACCATCATTTGATGAAGAAATCGGTCTAACATCTCCCAATAAAGTAGAAATCAGTGATAGTAAAAGCGGACGTAGTAGAAAAGCAAGTGAGCGATCGACAGCACGTACTTCATCGCCATCATCTCCGTCATCTTCCCGTTCTCGGAAACGACGTAATAACAATAAAAGTCCTACTAACCATCGTCGTCGAGAGAATGTAGTATCTCCTGAACGAGTCGACCCAGTAATGAAACTCGCAATGTGTGGATCAGATATAAACGATGAAATTAAAATGGTATTAGTTGATGTACAAGTTAGTCTCCGTCAAATTGTATCAACCGTTCGTACATTTGGACCAGAGGAGAAGGAATGTGTAAGAGCAACATTAAAAGATATGAAGAGTAGTGTGAAGAATAAGGTTCGTCAATTGGCAGTTTGTACCTCGTCATCGTCATCGACACAGCCACCTCGTGAGACCAAGGTGACTTTTAGTCTTTAATGGGTATGTCATCCAGTTATGAGAATCATTGATTTGTCTCGCAGTTTAAAGAGACAAAACATATGAGAATGGTATGTCATCCAGTTATGAGAATCATTGACTTGTCTCGCAGTTTAAAGAGACAAAGATATGAGTAATAGATCTCTCAAAAGGCAAAATAAACTAATTTGTATCTTGTCATCTATGTGTATCAGTTTTAGTCCCTGTCATCTATTTGATTTTATGCTATTTGAATCATCTACAGTAGGCACGACAAAGGTCGTGACTTGTCCACTAAAAGGACCATTATTGCTATTCCCCACAGCACCAATAGATATGATACGCCCATCTCCTGAGATGGCAACTGGCCCACCAAAGTAATTTGTCTGACTTTCGCCATACAAAGACTCGCCAAGCTGCATATAATCGAGAGCACTCGCATCCCAAATGAATACCTTTGCTTGACCATAATCTGCAATAACTTCTCCTTTATCATTCATAGGGGCTCCTACAATAAGAGTCCCCCCGTTATCAGAGAGAGCAATGCTAGCTCCGAAATCATCACCGTTATTATCCCCCCTCAGTGTAGATCCCCTCTGAGTGTATTCCGACAACTCTTCATTCCATTGATAAACTTTGACTAGTCCAGCTTTTGGGACATCTTTATCAGAAGGTGAATCAATATCAATCTGAAGAGAGCCAACCGCAAGCACTGACCCGTCCTCATTAAGTGAAACGGACCAACCAAATTCATCAGTATAGTTGGAAGTATCTTCACTCCAAGTAAATACTTTCACTTGTCCAGTATTTGAGTTCTTCTTTGGAGATCCGACTGCTAGCGTATATCCGTCAGAAGATAGAGAGAATGCAAAACCGAATCCATCATCTACTTCTTCACCATTGAGAGATGTCTGAAGAGAGTAGCTTGATGCAGTCTCATCCCATTTGTACATGTATATACTGCCTGCATTTTCAACACCTTCGTCACTTCCACTCGAGCCTATTGCAAGTACACTTCCATCGGCCGATATGTCCACAAGCTCGCCGAAGATATCCCCGGGATTTGTACCATAGAGTGTATCTCCCATTTGAACGAAAGCCGAGTCAATTTCGTCATAACTGTATACCTTGGCCAGACCGGTCTTATTTAATGCAAACGGCGAACCAATTGCTAGCATATAAGGAGATTCAAGGTTGTCTGAAGCAGATAACGAATATCCAAAAGCATCACCTGGACTCTCCCCAAACAGAGTCGTTCCAATTTGTTTGTAATCAAGTATATCTTCATCCCACATGTATGCTTCTACATACCCCGGTCCTGTACCAGCCAATTGACCTGCTGATACAGCTTTCAAAGCTCCATCGGTAGATAAAGATATGCCCCCTCCATAGTAAATCCATCTCAGCTTTACCATTTACTGCAGAGCCATAGGGCTTGAAGTGTAAGGTTGAAGTTGGAGATGAGGATTGTGATGGACTTGAGGATGGCACAGTAACCAGCTCAGTGTCAGATTCCTCATCAGTAGTAACCAGCTCATTATTGTTGTTATTTGTGTCACGACCTTGAGTAAATCCGATTGCTAATGCAGCCCCAATGAGTGCACTACCCAACGCTACATATACCCTCTTCTGCTTATACCACGGCTTACGCTCTACTTGAACTGCATTGTAAACTACTGGTGATTGATTCTCCTCCTCATCTGGAACTCGTGTAGCTTCCACTACATTATATTGCACACGGGGAGTTGAAATGAGGATGAGAGTTTTACCTCGAACATAATTTCACTCCAATTAAAACATAAATATAATACAATATACTTACAAATTGGCAATGGATCCGAAACAGCGGCATCAATAACATCACCTTCTCCAGGTGATGATCCTCTTGGGAACATCCAAACAGCGCCAGGTTGTGTGGAAGGTGCTGAATCACTCCCTACTGTGTCCACACCACTAACACCTAAAGCTTCATTATCAACGGGAGGGATGATTGTAGGATATGTTCCCTTTTCAATATCTTGTGTAGGCGGAAGCACATCAGGATTATCGTAATTTTCAATCTCTTCAACAACATCATTTCCTTCATTATTATCATCCTGTTCAACCTCTGTCGTTGTGGCTTCTGTAGTTGTAGTTTTCAGCCCATCATTTCCTTTATCATCATTTTCAATATCTTCACCAACATCATTTCCTTCATTACTATCATCTATATTTGCAGCCGCTAAACGAGAAGAAGAAGAGGGTTGTTCTTCTAAAATAGTATCTGTTGATTGCAATATATCTTTGCAATTATAACTTGCAGGGGGTGTATCACCATCACCTCTATCATCCATATTATTACGATCAACATCAACATGACTTTGTGATGTCTGCATGGTCATTTCCTCTTCCGTATCGTTCATAGTTAATGCTTTATGTTGTTGTGTAGTACCTCCATCCAGCTGATCCTCCAGGTTGTTAGGTCCGTTGCCGCATCAATGATAAAGGAGTCTTTGTCTTTGACTGTAGGTAGGTAAAGTGTAGAGAAGTTGAAGTACTTTTTTGACATTTTTTCTTTCTTGTCGTAATGACTTGGTAGTAAGGCAGGTATGTTTATTCAGATCAGGTAATATTACATGCTAGAGTGCTACCGAGGCAGTAAGTATATAAAGGCCGATAGAGCTGACGAGGAGAGCTGCGTGATAGTACATAATACAAACAACACGACATATACCCGAGATTATGAAATATTTACATGATATGCACTTTTTTCATCTTTAGTTTAATGAACCCTTACCTTATTAATTCAGCTCATATTAGAATAGAAAAGTAGTTAGAGCATCCAAATCTAGGGCTCTAACTTCATCATTAATATATTCGTGCCAAGCCAGGTACTAATCTACTCACGGCTACCAAAGACCTGATCACAGTGCTTCCTACACATACCGGGGAGTTGTTTTCTAATCCACTGTCGATCGGTTACAAGCTGACTTGATAAATCAATATCCTCAATCTGTCCATCGGGGCACGTCATTGATAAAGAGTAATATCCACTATCATCAAGCTTGGCATCAGCTGTAATCTTAGAACAGTCATCGCAATACCACCACTTGTTGTCTTCTCCAGCCCAAGGAGGGAATGGCACACATGAAACATAGCGACAACTAGGGCATGGACTCTTGCCAACATCGGTATCAACAAGTACTGCCGTCGTTATCATGATGAGGACAACACTTATAATCAATCCAGAGAATCTTAAGAGAATATTTCGCAACTTTGTCCAGAATGAAGTTGCAATGCCAAAAAAGTCTGTACTGAGGCGTTCAATTGTACTTAAGCCGCATAAGAAACCATACACCATGCCTCCTAGATGAGTGAAGTTGTCGACAAAGGGTGTCAAACCTACGAGACAGTTGATAACAATGTCAAACAGCAACCATAACAGAACCTTTTCGATTGGGGGGATGGAGAAAACATGTTGAGTTTGATATTGGCATGACATAAAGAGCTAAACACATACAACAATATCAATCTTACCTTCAAGTGACGAAATCTTGCTCCTTCATCTGATGTATTCACTTGCTTACTAAATAACAAACTCCAATTGATGCAGATGTCTGCAATACAGGCACCGATGAGGCCAAAAATACCACCACTAGCACCTACACTAATATACTCTGGAAGGAATATTGCCGATAAGATAGTCCCTCCCACGGCAGGGATGATAAACAGTATAGCCGCGGCAGCAAACCCATGACACTGTTCCACCGCCTTGCCAATAAACCACAATGCTCTAAAGTTTAAGATATAGCAGCAGGTTAGAAGAGTTTCAATACCGCAAGGAGAAGAAAGAGTATCATCAAAGAAACGAGCAACTTACGTCATGTTTAAGAAGTAATGTATGAGCCCTGCATGTAGTACCATTGGACTGAAGAGACGATACCACTCTCCCTGATTCACGATCAAGGACGTTTGCTTGGCCCCCATCTTTAGTAAAGTCTCGGCACTGGGGCCAATCATTGGGTTAACACTCAATGGCTCAATCCTCCATCCATTGATACCATAACTGGCAACTAATACAGCCGTGCACACAACCAAGAGAATATAAGTAAAGAATGGACGGTTCCAACCGTGGTCGTGTGTCTTGTTAAAATCGGACCAGCTAAGATATGGTTCCTTGTGCGTACGCCTCCATGCTGCATCTTCCGCCCATTCTACATCTAGCCTTATCCCCGCTGATTTAGTTTTGAAAACAAACAAGATTGCAGTAGGCATCTTAGAATATGCATCACAGTGCCAATTTGACATATCAAACAAACCAACTTACCTAAATGATCATACAATCCCAAAATACCATATGGACGTTCATTACCAAACTTCTCTCTCCGCTTCTTCTGGGCAAATTGAAAGTCTCTCAAACGTTGTTCTAATGCTGGACTTATATCGCTATCATCCCAATCACCTCGTCGCAATTGCTGAGTTAATAATCTCATCATAATTTCCTGTTGCTCAACTGCATTAACACCCGGGGGTAAATCTTGTTCCGCAATTGCCTGTGCTAACACGTCATCATCCATGGATGTTGTTGTTTCACCACTACTACCTTTCTTTGAAGCTTCAATTTGTGATAGTTGTCGTCGCTGTGATTCAATAACTTCTGGATCATTAATATCAATATGTTCATCGATTGCACTTGTATCAACTGTGGGAGGTAAGACCATTTCTACAGAGATTTCATCATCACTTGATGCATCGTTATCGTTGTTATCTGTTGTTCTATTGTTTTCATTATTCCACGAGCTGTAATTCTCATCGACAGGGTTGTATACTGCTAGATTACCCCCAATACCTTGATCCTCTTCTACACTATCACTGTATTCAAATCGTTCTATACCCAAGTTGGCCGCCTTCAGTTGCAGAAAAAGGACATGAGATAGGTGCACCATATACATATCACATGAACACAGACTATTACTTACCATTTCAGCCTCCTGAGCATGCTTTTCCATTTCAGCAGTGTTAGGTAAAGATGCCATTGTTTTCCTTTCTTATACTTGCTTATGTTCACTTTATAATTATTGATGCACCTTATGTTTGCATATGCAGATGGAAAAATGAAGATACAGCAAATTATAGAGTTAGTAAAGGAACGATACAATAATATATTGTACCAAAACAAATAGTTGCAATAGACGTTGTATTCTGTTGTTCTTTGCAATGAAAAGCAATCGTAGCAACGGAAAGAAAATTCTACAAGTACATAAATTGATCACCCTCCCGGTCGAGCTTACTTCGTATTCAGCCGCCACCCTCAAAGCATAGACAAATAGATCTCTATATAGATAACCAATACAGCGGTTTACTATTCCCATACCTGATTGATATACAACTTACAACAACTCCCTTTGTCCACTCACCATTTATTATTTGTGAAGTGGTTCGATCACTTATGATGTCTGTACCTATCCCAGGTTTAGGTACTTATCTACTTTGCAATTTGCAGTTGCTAATGATAGATTAGATATATATCTAATGTTGATTTATTACTATAAGGCGTCCTTTGGCAAGAAGTAATATAGTATAACAATGGACGAAGAGAAGATACATCTCCTTGACGATAACGGTGGCGGTGGACGCACAAGCAGGAACTATGGCTGCTCACCAAATGAAAAATATGATGCACAAAGTAAAAACTGCACCAGCCCTACTCAATTATCTTCAATATCTCCCACCATTGATACAAGTAGTCGTCGTCGTAGCTCAATTGCTGCAATGGCGGCAGCTGCGGAAAGTAAGTATAGTTTTTGACTCATATGTTGTGTTTGTCCACATCATATGCACAAAACTTATACTCTCATAATTTTGCTCTGTCTCTTGATATTATAGTACAATTGCAACGAAGAAATACACTCGATAGAGCTCAAGTTAACAATATACCCAAACCATTAATTGAAGTTCCATCAATAGAGAGTTTAGAAGCAGACGAGTTTGTACAAAAAAGAATAAATGCTGAAAGATTATCATCTACATCTAGATCAACATCTGCTCATTCAAAGGAAAAGAAAGCTGATAATGAAACAACAATACTTGGTAGTATCTTGGGACAGCTTCCTGCCATTATAATTGTATCAATACTAAACTTTATGGTAGGTATACCATTCGGTGCGTCATACTTTCCAACGGAACTATCATTACAAGGCAAAGAAGTTCTTGGTCTAAGAATGTTTCTGTTTAGCACGATAGTCGCCCAGTTTATCTTCACATATAAGAGCAAATTTACAAATGGAATTGGATTACAGGAAAGTCCGCGTTGGTGTTGTATGAATGCATGTGTTCAATATGAAGTCTTAGTGATTTAACTACTTGATTCTTACAAGCTAACAGAAGTTTCAATCATCTCTCTTCACTCTTCCAGATGGTCGAGAATGTACCATTCTGTTTAGAATTGGCAAGGATTGTAATGGATGAAGCAAAGAGTGATGATAATGTCGTTTCCACTCTCTTCTTTTTATTTGCACTGTCTTCAGTAATTGTTGGATTAGTATTCTATTTACTCGGTAGGCTTGAGTTGGGTAGAGTAGTTTACTTCTTTCCAAGTCACGTTCTTGTCGGTTGTATTGGAGGCATTGGATTATTCATTATTGTGACAAGTATGGAGGTGTCTACCAATTCAACATTTTCATTTACAGCTCGGGGAATTGACGAGTGCATTATACAAAATCTCAACTTGTTAGGACCAGTGATACTATTCGAGTTGATACTGAGATTGCTTATGCACTTGACATCAAAGAACGGAGAGCAACAGTACCCACTACTCGCTCCCATATACTACTGCTTTATAACGCCAGTGTTTTATGCGATGCTCTGGATCACAAATACAAGCATTGAATCAGCAGAAAATGTTGGGTATTTCTTCCCACCACTGAGCGCAAGCGGATCAGTTTTCAATGAGGACTTATACGACATATTTACAGAGATCAAACCCAATTATATATCATGGAATGCCGTTATAAAGTCAATACCAACAATGATAAGTTTGACAGCCTTCTCGTTGATCCACGTGCCAATCAACATTCCAGCCTTCGCAATTTCAACAAATACAGAGCCTGACATGAATGTCGAACTAATAGCCCATGGCTGGTCGAACTTCATATCAGGTATATGCGGTGGGCTTCAAAACTACATGACTTATTCAAACAGTGTCATATATTACAAATCAAAGGGTAACGGGAAAGGCTCCTCTCTCTCCATTGTCGTGGCCACTATTTTCATCTTTATATATGGTCCTTCAATCGCTTCATACGTACCCAGATGTATGGCTGGAACATTACTGCTTCATGTCGGTATAGACTTGGTGATTGAGGGTGTTATCGAATCTTACGAAGATTATGATTGGCTGGAGTATTCAGGTATCTTGCTCATTTGCTGTACAATGGTCATAGGAGGAATGGATGCTGCGCTTGTAGCTGGAATAATTGCCGCATTATCAACTTTCCTCGTGCAATCAATGGTATATCAAGATCCCATTCGTGGAGTTGTTAACGGAGCAAGATTACGATCGTCTGCATGGAATAGAAGTGAAGAGACACAAAAGATTCTAAACAGTGAAACAGGAAGGAAGCGCATTTTGGTTGTTCAGTTGCAAGGGCATATCTTCTTTGGTAACAGTGTTAAGCTGACAGATGATATCAAACAAATGTTTACAGATAAGAGAACAGCCGGGGATGAGCCATCTGTTGGTAAGTTTTCTACTTCAGTATGTTGCATGATATATGATTCTTTAACTAAAACATTCTCTCGTCATTCTTTAGTCATAATCGACTTCACAAATGTGAGTGGCATGGATAGCAGCGCCTCTCAGTCGATTGCAAAGTTGAAATCATTTGTGTTGAAGAACTTCAATGTTGAGATAATATTATTCGTCACTGGCCACGAAGATGGCTTTTTGTGCACATATGACCTCTCAAGCAAAGTTGCAGACGAGAATAACAGGAAATCTATCCACGTTGTTGAACATAATAGTCAGCAAGAGCCAAAATACCATCATCATGACCATCGTCTTTCATTGGCAGCTGGAGCTCTACAAACTTATATTGAGAATGAGTCAAAGAGTAGCCTTATTGCTGAGATACCAGACTCGCGGGAGTATCAACACTACCAGCTGTCTCAAGCGAGAAGGCCTTAATAGATGTGTAGGGTATAGAAGTATATCGGACGCGTTTGATTGTGGATGTAGGAGGAGAGGATTGTAGTTTAGCAAGCATATAAACGTCTATTGTTATCACTCTACAGGAAAGTAGATAATTCAAACATATCCTCAAGGATCCACAGACGTGAAATAAAATATGAACTGTGTAATAACAGTTTTTGCCGTGAGCACTTTCTCTTTCGCCTGAACTTGAGTGGCACTTACAGATATATCTGTTGTTCCCAACTTAAATACCAGTGCGCCATCTGCAAGGACAAGTGGGTAGAATAAACTATCGACTCGTATTTCCCGTATTCAATCTAATTCATTCCTCCTTCTTGTCCTTAGAACAAAAATATTCCAAAAGTTTGCTCTTTTCTTCTACCTTGGCCTCTAATTCACCAACCTTGGCTTTCATTTCCCCAAATTCAAGACTCATTTTGCTCATCTGTTCTACAATAGTCTCCAACTTCCTATCGGTAGAATATTCCAACTGTGTCAACTGTGACTGTGATACAATATTAGTACTCGATACACCACCACCACTCTCTGATCCAGTAGGTTTCCCAGGTGAAAATGGCATGTTGTTTAAAAAGTTATCAAATTCTTGACGTTTCTCTGGCAAGTATGGTTGGTGATTTGCTGAATGGGTCGTTGCCGTTCCAGAACTGACCAAATTCCCCATAGTGCCTACCTTATTATTATCCGGTAATAGTTTACCTGCGGCTGCAGCCATATCAATATCATCAACTGATGTAGGTGACTTTCTTTGGTGATGTTGTACCATCTCAGACTGCAATTGCATACCACCCATACCATTATCCTCATCAGGGGGAAGCGAGATGGAAAGTTCGGTGCCGGCGGTAAAATTGTTAGATGCGGCGGTGGTGTTACTGACTACGGAGGGTACGGGATGAAAGAGGTGTGATGAGAGGTGCATCCCAGTTGTTGGTGCACTGAATTTGTTATCCCTGTGTTGGACCTTCTTAGATTGCAAACCACCCGTATCCATACCCCCGCCGGTAGCGAGTGAGTTGAAATTATTGTTATTGGTAAAATTAGATGCGGCGGCAGTGTTGTTACTGACTACGGATACGGGAGGGCTGAGGCTCGTGCTACCATCAGTAAGGTGCACCTTATCATCATTATGGTGCACCTTCTGCTTCTTTGTGGATGGTCTTTTATTATTATTGATCCAAGTTGTGATGATTTGGTTCTGGACTTTTTCATCTGTTACCTCAACGCCATTACTGAATATCTTGTTACCGCCATTAGTAGCATAGAACGCCCTCCTAAACTCTTTTGCAAGATGTGTAGGACCTGTGATTTCTTCTGTCTCCAATAGAGGTACTAGACGAAGTCTGAAAAACACTCGGGTGTTTTCATCAGACTTTTCCTTGTGTAGAGAAATGGCATTTCCTCCCGTCCACGATGTGATGATTTCTGATATGGTGGTATTGTTCATGTTGTTCATATTATACTTATATCATACATAAACCTTTGCGCCGCATTTATTTGCTGTCATTGCCTCATATTTTTTTGGTATCCTATGGTATCCCAGATATCAATTTTCATCAAATAACATCAAATATCATCAAAATCTATCAACTTTTATCATCAAATATCATGAAATATCAACTAATGTTAACCGCTGCCGCCTGTAGCGGCAGTGTGTACTTCACTTTTTCATCATTGCAATATCCACTACATCATATAACACCACTATACAATCAACACAACATAATTATATATCAACACATCAACTTTGCATCATGGTCAACCCAAGTGTAAATCAAGCACCACAAGAACTCTTGGACTATGTTGCTGGTATAATACAACAAAATGGCGGTCCTGATCGACAACTCAGTGAGCGTTGTTTTGGTGGTGCAGCAGGATGGACACGATTTCATCAAACAATCCGTGATATGTTAGGTGGCAATTCGATTGCTTATCCTGTAGCCTGGGACAATAATCCTAGGGACCCATCGTTGTATAGGTTTCGGAAAAAACTTGTACTTAGAGTCAAGGATGATCTTCGTGGTCGTACACAGGAAAGTCCTCGTTAGTATTGTTTTGTCATGAACATTCATTTGGTTGCCTTTACAAATAACATGTACTAACATATGCTACTATCATCTCTCTAAACTGTAAAACGTTCATCTACAGGCTATTGCACAAGCTCATAGGCAAAGAGAACAAGCCAACCGTGATAGAGCAAGGCAAGTGGGCCGACTCCTCCACGAGCATTATCTCTCAGGCCTCGCTATTATGACATTCACTCCCCTATTTGCTGCAGCACTTCTCCGAGGATTCATCATGCAGCCAAATCCAATCATGATGATCATTCGTATTGGTTTGCAACACCTC
>Ga0075437_12545_pt1 | contig 16183 bp, 11 predicted proteins | sample MintriMetagenome_FD_74266 | JGI IMG/M metagenome (GOLD analysis project Ga0075437, IMG submission 74266) | Marine eukaryotic communities from Monterey Bay, USA to study complex ecological interactions - Minidiscus trioculatus and... | ecosystem: Environmental > Aquatic > Marine > Unclassified...
AACAAATAGTTGCAAAGAGATCTTCATTAACACAATTAAAAGATACTATGCTAGAAGCATTATTCAGTGGCCGATGGGAGAAGAGGTTACAGCGTGACAAGAATGGTCGTATCTTTCTAGATGTTAATTCGACATGTTTCCAAGCAATTGTAGATTATCTCAATGAGATGACAATTTCAAGTGAAGATAATCCTCCCGATTGCCCTTCTGTTGATGATGAGAATAAGCATATACTACAAACACAAATGGAATTGTTTGGATTGTGCGGTAGCGGTGTGGATAGTAAGATTGTCAAGGATCGAGATCATGTAACTTTATTACATGAATGGTTGGGTGAAGAAGATCAGGATGGTGAATTACATTTACTCTATCGATACACTAGAGATAGAAAGAAGGACTCGGCGTTTCATGGTGATTTTCACAGCAAATGCAACGATAAAGAGTGTACAATTGTAATCATTGAAACAACTTGTGAGTAATGTTAATATGTTTGTGATGTTTATTTCAGTTCATGCACATATCTTATGATGCACACATATCTTATGCACATATATCTTCTTATTAGGTGGCACAACTCTTGGAGGGTATACCAATTCACCGTGGACTAGTGATCAGGATGGGTATAGTAAAGCAGATAAAGCCTTCTTGTTTGTATTAGAAGGGAGTACTGCCCCTCGCAAATTGAAGCTTATGAACAAGCAGGACAGCCAAGCAATTTACAATGAAGCGACATATGGCCCAGCCTTCGGGGGAGCACATGATCTCTATGTCCAGGGAAAGTATGTGTTCCCTCAACTATGTGGTCATACATATGAATCTTGTCCAACACAGAAGTTATTAGAGGGTGAGGGATATAAGATTAAGGAGATGGAGGTATTTCAGATCGTCTCAAAGTCTAAGGAGGAGGTGAAAAAGCGTATCTCTCTTCAGAAACCTGATGCAATGTTATCTAAAGCGGTTAGTGATGCGATTGATGCCAAACGTGCATGTCTATTGCAAGCAGAAATGGAGGTACTTCATCTCGAGGATAGTTGGGAAGATGAGCGGGCATTTATAAATAACTTTGTAACAGGAGAAACCAAAGACGTCATCAGTCTAAACGTTAGTGGCACTATCATGACTACTAAGCGATGTGTACTCCGTGTGGCTGAAGACTCTGTTCTGGCTCAACAGTTTGATGATACCAAATGGACAGAGCAAGGTTCAAAAGGTGCCAAAAGCGTGAAGGAGTGGACGCCTGACGAAGTAGCTGACTGGGCTACTAAAATTGATGACGTCAAAGAAGATGTCGGAAGCATGCTTAAAGAGAATGAGGTTACAGGAAAGTCCGCGTTAGTATTGTTCGTTTGTATGAGTTTGTGTGTTCAATATGAAGTCTCGTTGATTTGATCACTTCCTTTGGCCTTCCATTGCCTACATTTGACTGCCCTTGTGAACCACATGTACTAACAGAAGAAGTTATGTTGTCTCTTCATCTTCATAAATCGTATGATGCGCATCTTCCAGTGTTTTGGTATATTATTGTTTTGCAATACCCTATACGGCTGGTGTTAGTGGTGGATATTGGATTGCCACAGTGCCCTGGTGGTTTATATTGAATATGATATTGAATGCTTTTTATGTAGTTGATACATTTATGTTATTCTTTAGAGCATATTATGATAAAGATGGAGTAAGTTATACATTATGTTTATTGCAATAAAAAGTGCATATGATGTGAGCACTTCTCATTCTCATTTGGTCATATTGAATTTGTATAAACATTTAAGGTCATCGTTTATGAGCTTCGGAGAATTGCAAAACATTATGTTGCCTCTGGACAGTTCTTCATTCATCTACTTGCTTCAGCTCCAATGCAGCTCATTCTTTACATGTTGAATAAGAAATATGACGTATATAATGGAAGTGTTGAAAATAGAGATCTAAACTTTCTCATCTTAACTGCATTATTAAGATTGTTGAAACTACCACGGGCATGGATATTGATAAAAACATCATATGCATTTCAAAGCTTTTGGGAGCGGCAGAGTGTACCAAAAACAATGTTGATATCATTTATTGCCAAGTTAATTGTAACAACACATTGGATAGCATGTACATGGAGCTTTATAGCATTCATTCAAGTAAAAACCTTTGGTCAGGCATTAGGAGAAGAACCAAATTGGATGAGCTATTGGTTTGAGTCAAATTATGTGGAAGGCGGAGTTAACCCAATCGGATATGACAACGATATAGATCGTTATGCTCTGAGTCTGTTTTGGTCTATCCAGAGCGTTACAAGTATAGGCTACGGAAACATTGTACCAGTTACTCGATTGGAATATTACTTTGCCAACATTCTCATGCTTGGTCAAGGATTATATTGGGCATTCACCATTGGTAATATCGTATCTGTTGTACGTCATATGAATTCAAATGATCAACAATATAAACGGAGTTTGGATAGAGCAAACAAGATGATACGATCCTTTTCACCTATCAATAAAGAGGAGGTAGGAGCACTGGGACATCCAGATAGAATTGCAAAGCGAATACGAAAGTTTGTGGCTTCACAGTATGATTACAAAGAAATTATCGAACGTAATGGTGATTCCAACACGCCACGGCTAGAGGAGCTGTATCCAGCTCTTCCGGGATTATCGAATGAGTTACGACGACTGGCAAGTCTTCAGCTCATGGGTAAGTATCTGGAGATGATACCCTACTTATCACGGAAATACTTGTCTCTAGAAGAACAATCGAAGCTTGCATTTAAATGTCACTTTGTTGAGTTTTCTAGAGCGGACTTATACTTCAAGCATCCACAATTTGGACGAGGCATTATAATTCCAAAGAAGGGAATGGCCATGAGTATCGGTACGATAGGCAACCATGGAATCATCGGAAGAGGTGATTTACAGACTTATGGTATTGATGATCCTTTTGGAGTGGAAGATGTACTGGTAGAGGATACCTTCTTAGACGATGAGCTTCCCTTGTATCGATTCTCATCATATGCATTAGTAATTTTCATTCCTCAATCCGTTATCTATGAAGTACTAAACAACAATGTGAGGGCTTGGAAAGACTGCGGACGTTGGAAGTATCTACAGACCTGTTTACTGAAGCTAGCTAGACGCAAGAAAGATGTTCTCGCCTCTTTTGCACGAACTCCCATTTGTCCCTTTGGCAATGATGACTTGTATGATGCTGTAAAGTAGCAATACCAGTAGATGATAGTCTTGATAATAATAAGCTAAATTTAAGATAGTAGAGAGCTAATCCTTCATTCTTTCACTACATACTTACTTATTACCTAAAAAGGAATCATATTATCCCTCTTAATGTATAAATATCATGTTCTCTGTTAGTTATCTAACATATCCATCTGCATATCTAACATATACATATTCAACCATATATTAACACCCAATCTTTGTAACACATATCACGCCATATATCCCCACACACACCCCTAAGGAGCAGCGACACGCTTTTGTGTTGGTGCGTCGATGATATCATTGATAGAGAACTTTTGCAATGCGGGGATATCATTCTGTAACTTCTTCCAATCCTCAATAGGCATGGGAGGCTGTCGTCCAGCCCTAACAAAGTTAACTAACAACTTTCGTCCTTCACTAATACATATATTTGAGAACCACCATTTAGTGATCTGAATTAATGAATCTTTTGTATCACAATAATCCAACTTTGGGTTAACAATGAATGAATCTAGCGCCCATAATTCCCGTTTACTAAAGTATTTAATTAGTAAACTCATCATAACTTCCTCTTCTCGATTCAAATGATTGTCTAATTCAATTGCAAGATCTTTTAATAGACTTAATCGTCTGTCATTATCTGTACAATCCAAACATTTATCCGTTAACATTGTAACCTTATCATGATCTGTACCATTTAATATCTCCTTAGGTAATCGATCTTCCTTCTGACGACGTAATCGTGCTTGTAATGCAACTACAATAATCTCATCTTCAACTCTGGAATGTAATTCTAATATCTCCTTCCATTTCTCGAGTTCATTGATATTAAATTTGTTATGTTCGCAGTTTGTTATTATACGTTGCAAATCATTCCGGAACGCATTATGTATGTATACATAATTATCAACTATTGCGGACCAACTCTCGTGATCCATCATTTCTTGTGTAGCCGAGGCACATCCTATATTATATATGTGGGGAATGGGTGAGTTGAATATGAACTCTTTAAGATTGATAATAATAAATGCATAGGAATTACACTTTTATCTAAAAGGTCACACGCGAGGTATTTTTTATAACAAAACATGAGATGATACATTCTTTGATTACCTTCTTTAAGATTACGCTGCGAGTGTTTACCAAGTTTGAAACTCGAATAGCTTAGAGCACCGGCTGCCGCCAATATACTAACCGCTACTATCATTGTTGCTTAGTTTAGTTTTAGTTTTAGTTTGTTATTTTTTGTACTATGAGTGGGTTAACGGAGATCCGCTCTAAGGATCAATACACATTGTTGCTTAGTTTAATAATACTTATATTTAATAGCTATCGATTGTAGTGGCGGCATGGCGCGTCATCATCGGCTTTTGTATTTTCTTGCTATCCGATTCTACTTCATAAAAAGGATACCTGCAATATCTTAAAAAGCAAAAAAGCATATTGAGAGTTGATTGTTCTTATTACTCATTGTGATATAGTATACAATGGCGGCTTGTTCTTTCTTTAACCTAGCCATGTGTATGGTCTCTGTCTTCCTATTAGAGTCCACCTTGTCGATGAAGATGTCAACTTTTTCCAAAAGTAGTAGATTTGTCTTTGGTTGGCGACGACAAATCTCCTCTTCCTCCTCTTGCATGAGACATCATTATCCAACATCTACTCTATTCGTTTCATCACCATCATTGTCAACTAAGAATAAGAATTATCAGAAGAATCTATATGTATATCAAAGACATATAATACCAATATCTTCTTTACATAAAACCAGATCTTCTTTACTTCAAATGACTCCATCCACACAAACAACACAAGGAGGTTTCAACATATCAATAGAGTACTGCAGTTCATGTAGATGGATGTTACGAAGTAATTGGATACTATCAGAATTATTAACAACATTTGCATATGAGGATAGACTTGTTTCGATATCACTTATACCGCAGGGTCCTCCGTTATCTGATGGTGGTATCTTTCGTCTATGTGCATCAAATTATGATGATGAAGACAGAGATATTAAGCATGATAATGAAAAGAATACGATGGTATTATGGGATAGAAAGGTGAATGGTCGATTTCCAGAGTCCAAAGAAGTGAAGCAGCTCGTTCGGGATGTTTGCAATCCAGATATAGATTTAGGCCATAGTGATGTTAACAAGGTTGATAAGGTTGATAATATTGCAAACTCTAAAGAAGAAGATTGTGTTGAATGTAAAGAAGAGCAAGAAAATGACCAAAAGTATATACAAAAGAGTACTACTACCACTTCCGAAGATCAAACTGATAAGCAACAACAACAACATGAGATACCAAATGCATTTTATAAACAAAATCATATATCAATTGAGTATTCTGTCGGAAGTAGTATAGAATCATCAGATAATGGATTGTACCAAGCTGCATATTATGCCAATGAATTACTTAGTATGATATACGAGAGAAATGTTTGGTGGAAGAAGAAGCAACAGCAGCAAGAGGAGAAGACTAGTAGTAATGACGATGATGATGCTATTCCTGCTGCGGTTGATAGAGTAACAGTTCTCCCCAATCGAAGAGAAAGTGGTATACTGAGAGTTAAACTTAATGATGAAAAGGTCCTCTACGACCAAGCCGTCTCATCAATAATGAGTGGAAGACATCTACGTGATATTGTAAGTACTGCAATAGCAGATAGTGAAGATAAAAGCAATGAAATGGTTTTTGAAATGATGAGTGATGTTGAAGCCGAAGAGGCAAGAAAGTACTTTGGAGTATTCTAGATTCTATGATAAGATGTTAGCCAACTTGTAACAAACCAAGAAAAGATATATGAGAGGTACATCGTATACTTCCAGGGCATTAAATTGAAACAATGGTAAAGGGGTAGTGTACACATTGTATACAAGGACTAACTCGAACGATATAACTACTACTATTCGATGCTATTTTAAGTCTTAGACGCCATTGGTTGCATGTTTATGTGATCTCTCTTTTGTTGTATACTTTAATTACATTGAATGTATGCCTACCAAGATGCGTCATCCCTTCTTTTACTTGTCACATGCGAGAATATACTAATTTTCACATCATCTCCTATGTTAGCTTTGAAAAGTTCTCTGAAAATGTCTTCATATTCGTTCTCATGAGTCACAAATCCATTGTTTTCTAACCATGACGGACCGGGATCTCTAATATCTGCATAATTTAGAGGATCAGACCTCCGTGATTCGTCTTCATGGAATTCCGCCGGTGCAAATATCGTATGCAACGTTTCAGCTTCAGCTGTTACAACAACAATAGCAAATTGTTTGACCTGATTGTTTCTCTCTTGATCTACTATTTCATCATTATTTGGTATGAAAATATCTGTTGCTTCGCTATCTATCATTGCATGCTTCCTCCGTGAAAAGGTGTAAGTATCTTTCATTGTTTTTAGTTGGCGCTCATAATGTGTGTATCCTTTTAGATGAAGACCACTTAAGGCACCAACAAGACCACCAGTGTCGTGCATTGGACCTGACTTTCCAACCTCCTCCAGTTTGTATCCTTCTATTGGTCGACGGTCACCAGGAGTTGCGGCTCCCCTAGCTACGCGTAATGTAGCGAATTCCTTCTCCGCATTAATATCATTTGGTTTCAAAAAGTGTGGGAAGAGACCAGATGATACAGCCTTCATGACACCCCCGTACTCCTGATCAAATGCCACTGCAATTTCATCATCCGTAGTATGAACAGATCCTCTGCCAATGTTGCAATACCATCGTACTTTAATTGCAAGTAACAATCTTTCCATACCCAAAAATTCAGCCAACGATAATACCTTGGTATTGATCTCATCAACTTCAATGTTGCCCTGACGCATATATGCTAATAATACACTGAATGGGGTCGCATCCTGATCAATAAATATCTCATCCTCTCCATTGTTCGATTCAATCCAATTATCAGATAATAAAGCTGCAAAGTAAGCAGAATTTGTTGTGAGAGTAGATGATGATGTGATAAACTTGGTACCACCGACGTCTAATACTACACGGTCAGATGCACCTAATGAACGTCTCTGTCGTTTAGCTGGTGGTGGTTGTCCTTCTATGTTATCGTTGTTGGAGGAGGACATGGTTTATTGGTTTGATATATCAACTATTCAATACTCAAAAGAGTACACCAAAAAGATAGAATTTTGTGCTAAGATTTGTGTAGGTTGTCGTACGTTTCGTATACCCTCGATCGCCACAAACTACTACGGCAATATCTACTATATGTAGATGTATAATACCGTAATATCAGCTTATCAACCCCTAATGCGCCGCTGCTATTCCCTGCTCTCCTACCTCTCGAACTAATAATTCATGTACACATAACCTAATAAATCAACTAACTCGGCCGGTATCCTGGAGGCATCAGCAAATCTAAACTTCTTCAACTTCAATTCTATTCTGCTTCAATAAGTGATCGTCATGTGCCTATATATATTTTATCGTGATAGGATATAGCCAGCATTTATGCTTGAACACTTCAGGGATATCTATTTGATGGAGTAAGAGAATAAAATGTCTGAGAGCTCAATCAGAGTAGTATAGCTATGAAGCAAGAAGGAGATGATGGTACTGATGAAGAAGTTGAACATCTCTTTCGTGATGATACATGGAATGCTAAGTTAGAAAGAAAGAGAAAAGGATTAGCAAAACCATTCATCATGTGTACTACTAGAAAACTACCACCAAAGGTATATCAGCCATCATCATTACTTGATTTAACAACACAAATGGTTGCTTCTAACCTCGAGAAGTATCCACCAGGTGCATTGGGTATATTATCCGAATATCAGTGGGATAATATAGTAAGGGCACGAGTTGCAAATAAGGGCTATAGTAGTAACTTGCGTGCAGCAGCAGCAACAATCAACAATAGTACTGTAGATGGTTCTAACAAAGATAAGTTAATGGGAGGTAGCGGATGGACAAAGGTTAAAACATCATTTGCATTAGATTCTCAATCTGGTAAGAAGCAATTACCTGCATTATCTGAAAAAGTATTGCAATTAATAGAACAACATGTCAACAATGTGCATATATCTAAATCAAAGGTGGCTGATGACTTGTTGTGGAAGGAGATTGTTGATTACAACTTTAACGGAGTTATCAATAGACCAACATCTTTACAGATACCAAGAGGTTCATTAATTGAAAGGCTGGAGGGTTGGAGTGTTCAGTTATTAGAGATTGTATCACCTCCAAAAGAAGAAGAGACAGATGAATCTCGTTCGTTACAGGTTATATCTTCAAATAGACGAACACATCAATTGCCAATCATATTGCAATCTTTAAAGAATGTACCGATGGATGTTACATTATTAACTGATACGAATATAGGAAAGAGTGCAAGTAAGGCTGCCAAGGTTATGAAGAAGCTATTGAAGAAGGTAAAGAATATGTCAGATTCCGAGAAAGAGATTAATTTACTTGGATATCCCTTCTTCTGGAGGCCAATGAGTGAACAGAATGGGAACAAGATTGAAGTACATACTATATCACAATTGGAGTTCTTACAACAAATTATAGAAGATTGGAAGAATATGGCATCAGATAATGGTGTTGAATTGTCAAACCCTCCGAATAAGAAGCAAAAGATTGATAACAATCAAAAGGGCACCGCCGCCATTGCAACATGTGGAAGAGATAAGAAAATGACCATGAAGCAGCATCAGATAGATATGAAACTCCTCAATGAATCACCAGATTGGAGGACTTTATACCAGTCCCTGTGTAAGCGGGAGGAAATGCTAAAGAAGTCACATGGAGATAGAGTACGGGCTATCAGAGATAATCTAAAGAAGGACCGTCCCAAAGTTGGGAAGGTCGTACTCAAGAAAGCAGTGGGGAGGGTTAGAGGGGGTGATAGTAGTGGTATGACGACGGATCAACAATACGATACCGAGAGTGCCGCCGCCTCGGGATCAAGCGCAATGTCAAGTAGGGCGGAGAAAAGGGAGGCTATCTTATCCAAGAGTCTTGGGCATAGAGCCCGTCAACAACAGCTATCAAGGAACTCCTCTGTCTTTGCCAGTAGTGGGAAAATATCACAGCTAAAAAGTGAAACCAAAGTAGCCGCATCATGGCAGAAGTCATCTCACCACAATAGGCATGCCTCATTTGGAGCATCGGTTGCCCGTAAAGGCATGGATACTGTTGGTAGTATTCGGGCAGAGATGAGACAAGGACAAGTACATGTTAAGTTACAGAATGGAAAGTCTATGAACCTGCCCTCCTCAAGTGCTGTGGGGTTAGCCAAATCCGTCGGTGCATTCTCATCATTACAACAGAAACAGCAGGCAAAGCAGGGTGTCTTCTCGTCAATAGAACAGAAGAAGATGAAAAAGAAAGAGGCAACTAGATTTAATGGTATGGGAAAGAGGAAAAGATAGATAGGTATTGTAGAATAGTTTGTTTAGTAGAAAACCATTTACCAACCAATCACGATTGATCAGTTATTGTTCCCCAATAACAAACTTTGTAAATTGCTCAAATATCATTTCAGTATGAAATCCCCAATTCCAAGGTGCACTTCAGCCACCCCATCTCTCAATCATACCCCCCCCAAACATATAGAAATGTGTATATTGCCCCGCGTCTCATATAGATGCGGCTGCACTCTCTCATATTATATGCGTGTCTATCTACGACGCCTCAACTGCTTCAGTCTTCTTTGCCCCCTCCTGAAAATCATTTTTGATATTAAAGATGTTCCTAATCTCCTCTGCCGATTTACCCTTTAATAACAAACATATATAAGACAAATAAGACATATGATGTGTTCAAAATTGTGCACACGTATTATACATACCTTGATCATAACCGATACAGCCAAGCACGTTAAATCCAACAAAGATTTAATATCCATAAAGTTTGCCGCCGTAACCAACTCAAATAATAACGCCTGATCAACATCCACAAACTCGGCATACCACTTTTGTACAATTTCTTCAATCTTGTTTGATTTTAGTGGCGTGGTAATGGCAGTCACTGTTTATCATATGTATATAATGGTTAGACACATAAAACATCAAAATATTACCATTAAATCATATGGTACTTACTAGCCTCCGTATTCTTGTAATAGGTACAATATTCAATAACCTTTGCCAAAACTGTTGCCTTGACGTTAGGCAATGGAATTTCTGTTAATGTCTCATCATCATCATCTTCCATCTCCTCACCCAAGGTAGTAACTACTAAATTTGATAATTTGGCAATATCAGTTGGTACCTCGAAGGTATCACCTTCTTTACTGACCTGTATATATTTATATATACATATATTGTATACATATATTGTTTGTATTATATATATACATATATTGTATACATATATTGTTTGGTAATTATGAGTATGAGAGAGTGAAGTGTGAGTGGTATGTGTTTTGCAAAAGATACAAAGATACACATAAATAACCGATTAAAACCAAATCACCACCACCACCAATATGAAACTTACCAACTTAACAGTACTATGGGCGTCGTCCGTATCCATATTGGAGTTTATATCGAGGACAATAGAAGGCTTAGAGAGAGACAATAGCAAAGAAGGTACGGTAGAGACAGAATAGCACTGCTTTAGTGAAGGGACTGAAATAGCGATGGAACGGGATCTACTTGTGTACAGTGATATTGTGGGTTACCACATAGTTGAATACTCTTCATTCAACAGCGGAGTTACTGAGAGGAGAAAAGTTTAGAGAAGAGAGTAGTAAGGTGAGTTGTTTATCATCCAAAGCTTTGTGGGTTTATGGAGAAGCGGGGCGATAGATGTAATATTATTTCAAGTTTGGAATATGCGTCTCGTCTATTTTGCCCAAGGTCTATTATGCCATGCTTTAATTTGATCTGGATACGTAATATGTATTGCTCATGTGCATTTTACTAATCTTTCATTTAGTTTCTTTGCTGTGCAACAGACCTTACATGCAATATAAATTATACCAATTACTCTAGTAAAATAATATACCCAACACAAAACAACCAAAAAGAAAGAATTAGGGTAGTTATAATACATCCAACAGCTATTAAACATTATTAGGGTAGTTAATACATTCAACAGCTACTAAACATTATAATAAAATGGATCAACAGGTTAATAATAACAATCAGCCGGTACTGCCCCGACGTTCAAGACGTCTCGCCACAATTATCCCCGTCTCACAATGGATTAGTCTTGGTTACTCGAATACGAATGCACAAGCAATGGTAAAGCTGCAGAAAGATATGATGAAATATTATGATGAGGATAATGTGAATGAAGTTAAACTTGAAGGGAGTCTTAATACCGTACTCCCAGATCATGATATTATGCTCCCCCATTGGAATAAGTTTGCCAAAGCATTACGTGGACGTACCTCTGTAGAAGAGTTTGAAATCGTCGGCATTTCTATGCCGGCAGAGGCGGTAGATACTATGTTTTCAACATTTCAAACAATGGATTTGAATGTTATCACTTTTTGTGATACTGGATTGGGTATTCCAGAAAGTCTAAAGCTGATTTCTTTTCTGAGAAAAAATTCAAGCTTGAGAGAGGTGTATTTGGGTGGAGAAATATTGGGTAATGCCTCTGTTGCAAGTGCTTTGTCTGATGCAGTCAACAATCATCCAAATCTAGAGACACTCATGCTAGTTGGATGTTGTCATTTTGATCAAAATACTGATATACTTGGAACGTTCCTCGAGGGTTGTAAAAGATTGTTATGCTTAACAATAGCAACATGCGATGTTGGATCCGAGGCAGTTCCTCTCTTGGCAGACTTTATCCGCGCCAATTATCCGACAAAGAATCTTGATTTGTCGAGGAACAATATATCAGATATTGATACATTATTATTAGCAGCAGCACTGAAGAATAACACACATTTAGAATCCCTGTACATGAGAGGTAACGACGTAACGGAGGAGGGAGACAATGTACTTTTGAACGTTATGTTTGATCCGATAAATATGGATTCAGTTGTTGAGTCGAATCATTTATGTAGGGTGTACACATATGATACCAACAATGAATTGGCCACAAATCAGCGACCTCCGCTAGAACAAGAAGTTATCGGCATAAACATTGATGATGAGTTGAGTATTCAACAGAAGATAAGGGCAAAAGTAGTACTTGCCCTATGTGGAATTGACGGGGGTCTCTTTGACCTATCTCATTTCAATGATCTACCTCTACCACTGATGCCACGGGTGTTACAGTTGATCCAGGAGCATACTGTAACTAGAGCGAAAGCGTGCCTGGACATTCCAAATACAAATCAACTTGAAAAGGATTCCTTGTCACGACTCTTTCACACCCTAAGGGGCTGGGAGCTACCCTTGTTATTTGAGAATTTGAATGCCCCGTCCGCTGATGTAATTGGAAAGAGGAAGAGGAGGAAGACCCGTCTTTGATTGAGCCTTGCTGAATCACCTACTTTATATTTTGAGATTGGATTAAGTTGGTGCATGGAGTTGAAAGCTATGCATTCGTTGTCGTTAGGGGGGAAACTCTTGGCCAATAAGAATAGGAGGAGATACGTTTAGTGGATGATTCCCTTCAATACGATTCCTATAACTTTATACTATCAAAGGAAGCACTTTACACATATATAGCAACACATCTCATGTCTACCCGCCACTAACTCTTCTCTCAACTTCGAAACTTCATTGGTGATTTGAACCGTCCTCGTGAACTCGATCTTGATCTACCCAACAAACTCTTCTTACCACCCTTCTTATTCTTAAGTGCCATCCACTTCTCTAAGCTATACGAATATACATTATCCCGTGCCCCAACTAATATATTATCACCATACATACCCACATGTTGACCAAATAATGGTAAGTCATTCCGATGATTACCACCATCATTCATTACCTTGGAAACTACCCTCCAACCTTGATTCTCCATTGTTGTTAAATCATGTATCTGTTGATAGACATATACTCTGTTTGAATTGGATATGCCCAATATAAAGTTGTTATGTCCATCAACTCTAAAGTCGGATATACTACTACCGATTTGTCCTTGTTGTCGTTGTCGACCTCTACCTCGTTTGTCTTCCTCTTCATCTTGTATAGTAATAATCTGTTCCAATTGATAATTACGATTACCATACATATCCATCTCTTTCTTTCTCTTATAAAACAATATCTCCGTAGGTGTAACATGTGTATGACAACCAATGAAGATACCAGAACCATCATTCGTCAAGGCAATATGTGATCCAAAGTTCTTCCGTTGTACCATTGTATGCAATAAGTCACTTTGAATTAATCTCCACTTGTTTTTAATACTTGGATCATACTCGTAGACAAATAGTGATGTATCAAAATCAACATTATTCGGTGTATAATTCGAAACAACCATAATCTTATGTCGTAATGCAACAACACTACCAAACTTTGTAGTCGGTGGTACTAATAACCCACCTGGACTTGCCAATTGATTAAATGGATCTACAATCATACTACTTTGTGATAAATGACCCATGGGCATCCATTTATATTGCTCAGCACGTTGATAGACATATATACTACCACATCCGGCAGTATTCGCAATACGTCCATAGTTGGCAACACGTGTTTCATTATTCGGTGAACCTAATTCTGGCACGCCTATAACAACGACATTATCACATATATCCACTGAATAACCGACTGTGGCATATTCTTTAACTTTCTTGGGTACAATCTTCTTAACTTGGTACCATGTACGGGTCTTATTATCTTTCTCGAAGATGTAGGCACTACCTGTTAGTACACCCTTGACATTGGTATCATATGGCACACCTACAACTGCGGTATTATTACATATTGCCAATGACAAATGATGTGTATTCGGCAATGAGACAGTTGTCGTTTGTATCCATGTTGATGATTTGGATATGTACGAATAGAAGTGTACATACTTGTCAGATGTTAGTATAGCGTTGGTTTTATGTATAACTACTTGTGGTGGCGAGTTGGATGTTGATACTTCGTTAGTTGATAGTAAAGCTTGATTATACTTGACTGGTATAGCTGGTTGTTGTGCTGCAAGTGGTGATGCTGGTGGCTTCTTACTGCTATTCTTGACATTCTTCTTGGACGAGTCCTTGACTTGTTGCTTGGATGACGACTTGGACCCTCGCCTTCTTCCCCTTTGAGATGATGACATATCATCCCTCATATCAGCATGATAATCATCCCAACCTTGGATAGGGTTGGCAACCTGTCCCAATGGCAATCCGTCAAAGTCAACAGTCTGCTGCTGCTGCTGTGAGGAGAAGCTTCCACCGGGACTTTGATTGTAGATCATTTGTAATGATCCATCGTGTGGATGTTGTTGATACATTTGATTCCTTGGTGATGGAGGCTGTCTAAACCCGGCTTGGCCTTGCTGCTGTTGATACCCATTTTGAGAAGAGGTGGGTGTAAACTGCCGTGATATAGATTGTGCCACTGAGGTAAAGTGTGACCCACCCTCTGACAAGAGCTGTTGTTGACCTTGACCTTGCTGCTGACCTTGTTGTTGCTGATAACCTTGCTGTCCCATTCCTCCTTGCTGATACTGACCACCACCGCTAAACTGAGCAAACTGAGAAGGACTACGCTGTGGCTGGGCACTAGCCGATCTTCTCATCCCTACCTGTTGACCTAGTCCTCGACTTCGAACAGGACTTTTAGAACGGTTACGTATCATACTAATTGCATTCATCACTTCTGGATCTAACTGTGTCTCTCCTCCACCTTGACTCCGCTGGCCTTGTCTTCCTCTTGTTTGTGAGTTGGATCTACCACCTCTCGAACTAGACCTCAAACTAATCCCCATCTTATTCCTTCTGCTGCCTGTGCTACTGAAACTTCTTCTACTGCTAACACTCTCTCCACTTCCTTTACTTCCAGCTTTTGATCCACCACGTGAACGATTGGGTGTTAATGATCGTATTAGTGATCTAGATTTACTTGATTTCTTATTTTCAATGATGACTTGCTGCTGTTGACTTTGACTACTTTGTTGTTGAACTTGCATTTGCTGTTGATATGTGGGTAACGAACAACGATTGTCTTCGTATAGCATATACTGCCCTTGCTGCTGTTGCTGACCTAGCTGCTGTTGTTGTTGCTGGTGTTGTTGGGGTGCATAACCATTGTTATTGTTGTAATTTAAATCTTGATTAATCATATTATTATTGTTATTAGGATGGTAACTACCACTTGTAGGATGAGTCTTTGTAAAGAATCCTCCTCCTCCACTACCACTGCCACGTAGACTGTTATTACCACCACTACCTCTACTACCTCCCCCTACACTATTGCCACCACCCTGAATAACTTGTTGCTGTTGTTGCTGCTTTTGTTGGTTATATAGTGAAGTTTGATGTTGACTATATTGCAATGGAGTTGGTATCCTAACTTGTTCCTCCTCTCTTCTATTATTACTTCCTTGACGCTGTTGCTGCTGAGAGTTGTTACTACGTGTAGAAGTATCCAATCGCTTCTCTCTACCTGATCGTGAAGAGTTACTATCCCGAGATGATCGTGATGAAGTTGGTGGTCTCTGATTTCTACCCTTGTTAGTAGTACGTCGACCTTTATTTCGGCGTTGCTTTGACTTGGAACTCTCACCCCATGTATTTAATGCCTCACCACGAAATTCATCATGTGATAAACTTTCAGAATAACTTAATTGTGGTTGACTCATATCATCATATGGAGAGTCTTCTGTACTACTTTCATTACAATCCCCACCATGATTGTTAGCAGAATTGGCTAAATCTTGAGGAGTATAGCCTAATATACCCCATAGTCCATTATTAACCTTTTCAATAACATTGGGTGCGATAGGTGCATCAACTTCTTTTGTGGTTGTGGTAGTACTACTTATATTTTCAATAATTTTCGAACCATCGGGCTGGACTTTGAGTACTTTATATGTTTTAATGGAGGTAGTTGTTATTGTTTTAGTATTGTCGGGATGGGTTTGTTCGGTTGTATATTCTTTGAG